>MEHZ011457026.1_pt1 | contig 50260 bp, 51 predicted proteins | sample 897221 | NCBI WGS metagenome assembly MEHZ01 (sample SAMN05514161, study PRJNA337945) | marine metagenome | isolation source: marine surface water | place: Arctic Ocean | collected 2007-12-13 | reverse complement strand
GACCCTCCTGATGGATGATGGTCAGGCCGCCATACTGATCGACATCGATCCGTGTGTTGGGGGGAACCACCACGGTGTCGCCAAACCGTTGGACAATCGCTGGGCCCTGCAGGGTCTGACCCGGAACCAGCCGGTCACCTGTATGAATTTCTGTAGGCACAAAGTCGCCGGCGTCGGAGAAGTAGACGGCTCGGGATCCGATCCGGGACGTGGTCGGATCTTCATCTGCCACGCTTTGAATAAGGTTGGGGCGGTCCAGCGCGACAGTGCCGACAACCCGAAAATTGACCATTTCCATGCCCGCTTCCGGATAGGCGCTGTTCTCACCATAAGTCTGTTCGTATTTTTCCAGAAAACCGGCGCAGATCGACGCGACATCGCTTGATCCGACCGGTGTGTCGGGCAGGTCGATCTCAAGCTGGTGGACTTGCATCCGAAACCGCATATCGACGACCCGGTGCAGTATGACCCGGGACCTCTCGACGCCTTCAGCATCGAATTGTGTGATGACCTGCTGCGCCAGCCGATCAAGCAAGGCGTTGATCGCTTCGAGATCACGCGAAACCAAGGGTGGCTGCATACTCAAAGAGCGTTCCTCGGAAAACACCATATCCGTGGTCAGCATGCCCATCGCGGAGAACATGCCGGAATCAGCGGGAACATAAGCTTTTCTGGCACCGATCTGCCGCGCGATGAACGGCGCGAAGACTGGTCCTGCGCCCCCATAGGCAAAGACGGTAAATCCCCGGGGGTCGAGGCCGCGTTCCACGGTCACCTTGCGCATCAGGTCCGCCATCTGGGCGCTGGATATTTCGACGATTCCGGCCGCGAGCTCGGTGACGCCGAGGCCAAGCGGTTCAGACACTCGGGCAAGCGCGGTCTCTGCCGCGGCCTTGTCGAGGGCGACCGTTCCCCCGAGAGGATGGTCGGGGTCGAGATAGCCCAGTACGACATGGGCGTCGGTCACGGTCGGTTCGGTGCCGCCGCGGCCATAGCAGGCCGGTCCGGGGAAGGCACCCGCGCTGCGAGGGCCGACGCGTAAGGTGCCACCGGGGTCGATCCAGGCGACTGAGCCACCACCGGCGCCAATCGATTTCACGTAGATCTTCGGCGTCAGATAAGAATAGCGGTCGATCACCGGCGCCGGATCCATCTGGACGCGCCCCTTGAATACCAGTCCGACATCAAATGTGGTGCCACCGACATCGGCGCAGACGATGTTCTGATCCGCCATCAGTTCGGTGAAATAGAGCCCGCCAAGAACACCGCCGGCCGGGCCCGAATCCACCGTGAGGAGCGGGCGGTTTCGCACTGCTTCGACGGTGCTAAGCCCGCCATGGGTCAGCATGACCAGCAGGGAGCACGCCATGCCATTGGCTTTGAGTTCGGTTTCGAGCCGATACAGATAATCGCCAACCGTGGGTCCGATATAGGAATTGAAGACCGTGGACACGCTGCGTTCATATTCGCCGATCAGCGGGGCGACCTCACTGGAAAGCGACAAATAGATGTCCGGGTGCCGATCGCGCGTATATGCGGCGATCTGTTGTTCGTGATCCGGATTAACGAAGGACCAGAGCAGGCAGACGGCCAATGCTTCGATCCCGTCGGCGATCAGCGCATCGATCGTTTGCGCAACAACTTCCATGTCGAGGTCGACAATCACTTTGCCATGGGAATCCACGCGCTCCGTGACGGCACGGATGTCTTCCGGCGCGACGATCGGCGGGTCGGCCTTTGAAAGATGGGTGATGTGGGTTTTTTGTCGCTCCGACAATCCCATGATCTTCTGCTTCACGCGCCCGATGGTGATCGTTTGTTCATGCCCTTGGGTCATCAGCAACCCGGTGCGGGCACCGCGGCGTTGCGCCAGTGTGTTGGTGCCGACCGTCGTGCCGTGCACAAAGGTGGTGGTGCGTCCGAGAATTGTGGGCAGGGGTGTGGCGAGGCGTTCCGCAACCAAATTCAGGCAGTCGATCACACCGGCGGCGGGGTTCTCGGGTGTGGTCAATGATTTGACGGTCAAACGCGCACCGGAGTCCCCGAGCACGACGCAATCGGTGAAGGTGCCGCCGATATCGACGCCAATACGAAGTTTGTCCTGTTTGGGGATTGCAACCATCAGTCGTCATTTACGCAACTGCGTTCGCTGAAATCAAACCCATTCGGTATTTCGGAGTCATGGTGTTCACATGATCGCAGGACCTGGAATTGTCAGTTTCTCACGAATCAATGGGGGGAAGGTCCTGTATCATTCGACCCGTTTTGTTGTTGGGAGGGGTTTCAGCAAAATAATTCGTGAGCCAATCACATGACTGTCATGTGGCGCCCTTTGTTGGCGGATCGGTGTATGCGCCTCCCCCACACAGCGGTGTAGCGACCAGCGCAGCACAGTGACCCCGGGATTTTGCAATGTTGACCGACTATGGAACCGTTGAATGCTGCCGCAGCGCGGACTTTGGACCCGGTTCGGGTTTTACATCTGTGAATTGGTTTACGAATTCGTGATGGACAAAGTGGTCGGGTTTGGTGGACCCTATTCCCCGAGCTTAAAAAAGTTCGTGACATTCAAAAAATCAAACAGGGAGGGGCCCGTGCCCAATAACGTTTCAAAGACCACAATGCTGGCCATTGCCGCTGCGGCGACTGCAACTGTTGCTGCAACCGCCCCGGCAAGCGCTCAGGAAACCATTAACCTCACCGCAATTTCCGGCTATCCGCCGCCCGCAACCTGGATTGGTTCGCTGGTTGACGCATACTTGCCTGCCGTTGATGCGATCCTTGCCAAGACCGGCACGTACAAGATCAACTGGAACAAGGGTATCAGTGGTCAGATCGTCAAGCCGCGTGGCGAGCTTGAAGGTGTCGAGAGTGGCATTGGTGACCTCGGTGTCATCGTGACAGCGTTCCACGCTGATAAGGTTCCGTTGTACGATGTCTCGTTCAAGACACCGTTCTCGACCTTGGATGTTGGCCTTGTTAGCGCCGTGACCCAGAAGATGATCGCCACTTTCCCGCAGTACAACGAGACATGGTTGAAGGAGTTCAACCAGGTGCCGTTGCAATCGACGGGTGCGGTCGACAACTACATGCTTTGGTCGAAAAAGCCGATCACCAGCATCACCCAGGTTAAGGGTCTCAAGGTTGGCGCGGCTGGTCCGAACCTTCCGTGGGTTCTCGCGATTGGGGCGGCTGGCGTTCAGACCAATCTGGCCGATGCCTATAACAGCCTGAGCACAGGTATCTATGAAGCCATGATCGTGTGGCGTCAGGGTGCGGGTGCTTTCAAGCTTTGTGAGCCGGCTCCGTTCGCCTTTGATGCCAGCCTGGGTGCCGTGAACGGCTTCTCGCTGAACTTCAACCGCGACGTCTGGGAAGGCCTTCCCGAGGAAGTACAGAGCGCTATGGCTGCTGCTTCCCCGGCTTGGACGACCGAAAACGTCAAGCGCGTGAATAATGGCGCTCAGTGGGGCCTCGCACGTTGTGAGAAGGAATTCGGTACTAAGGTGACGAAGGCCAGCAACGAAGAGCGTCTGGCATGGGCCAAGGCATTGCCGCCGTTGGGTAAGCAGTGGGCCGAGCAGCGTAACAAGGCCGGTCAGCCGGGCACGGAAATTCTGTCCGCCTGGATGACTGAGATGCGGGCGGCCAATCAGCCGATCGCGCGCCATTGGGATCGCGACTAAACGCTCCGTATCGTTTTTCGTGAACTCAAACCTGAAATAGGGAGGGGAGCCCGCGCAAGACGGCTCCCCGACTAACATTGAGCGCAATACTGAGAATTCTGGATCTGCTCCGTCATGGTTTTGACCAAGTCGTCCTAGTAAGCAACGCGGTGGCGTCGGGCTGGATATTTGTCCTGATGCTGCTCATCACAACGGATATCGTTCTGCGATTTGTCTTTAACTCGCCACTCAGCGGGACGACAGAGATCGTTGAGATTTCGATTGTGACCATCCTTTATCTGCAGCTGGCACATACGCTGAAAGTCGGTCGTGTGACCCGCTCTGATGCCCTTTACGGCGCCATTCTTCGGAAGTGGCCGCCGATCGGGAACATCATGGGGATACTCTTTCATCTCGCCGGTGTCGGTCTGATGGTGGCGATCGTTTATGGGGGCTGGCCGAAATGGCTGCAAGCCTATAACGGCGGCCATTTCATCGGAAATGTTGGTGTCTTTACGTTCCCTGAGTGGCCACAGCGCCTTGTGTTGGTGATCGGTTGCACCATGTTGGGCATCCAGTTTGCCCTCGCGGTAGTTGATAATATTAGGGGCATGATGGGCAAACCGCCTCTTGAGCATGAAGAAGCCGTTGATGTCCAAGTGGCTGCCGCCGAGGAGTCAACGAAATGACCGGCTTTGAAATTGGACTTATTTCCATCGTCGCGATGTTGCTGCTGATCTATATCGGCATGCATGTTCCCGTGGTGCTGGCATTGATCTCGTTTGTTGGCGTGTGGGTTATCAAGGGCAACATCAAAATTGCTGTGGCGTTGCTCTGGATATCATCGGCAAAAACTGTCGGTGATTTCCTGTTCGGGGTCATTCCTCTCTTCGTCCTGATGGGGCTGCTTGTTAGTGTTGCCGGAATGGGGCGCGACACTTACGACATCGCTTCGAGCATGCTGCGCAAGGTGCGCGGTGGTCTGGGGATGGCAACGGTTATCGCGAACGCGATTTTTGCGGCCATTACCGGAGTGTCGATCGCCTCGGCGACCGTGTTCACACGGATTTCCGTCCCGGAAATGCTGCGCCATGGCTACAAGGGCCGCTTTGCGGTGGGTACCGTGGCCGGGTCTTCGGTTCTCGGTATGCTGATCCCGCCTTCGATCCTGCTTATTATCTTTGCGCTGATCGCCGAGGAATCGGTTGGTGATCTGTTCATTGCCGGGATCGGGCCGGGCATTCTGCTCACTTTCTCTTTTTGTGTGTTGATCGCCATCATGGCCTATGGCTTCCCCAATATGGTCGCCGAACCAGGTGCGCTTGATGCCCAGCGGGAACGAGAGAAAATGCCAGCCAAGGAGTTCTGGGCCAAGCTTGCTCCTATCGGGATTCTGATCTTTGTGGTGCTGGGTGGCATCTACATGGGATTGTACACGCCGACCGAAGCGGGTGCGGCAGGTGCCTTTGTGGCCTTCCTGTTCGCCCTGATGCGTAGACAACTCACGGTGCGAAAGCTCTGGGATGTGCTGGTTGAAACCGGACACATTACGGCAACGCTGCTCTTCCTGATTATCGCGGCGAGTATGTACAGCCGGATGCTTGGGATTTCTGGCCTGCCGACGGAACTCGGCAAAGCCATTGGCGATATGAATGCCAGCTTTGTTCAACTGATGATCATGTATGTCGTCGTCCTGATTATCCTGGGCACGATCATCGATTCTGTTTCGATCATGTTGATCACGGTGCCGCTCTTCCTGGTGGTGCTGAAACCGTTCGAGTTCGACCTTGTCTGGTTTGGTGTTGTCACGGTGATTGCGACCGAGATTGGTTTACTCACACCGCCGCTAGGTCTTGCGGTCTACGTGATCAAGTCGACGTTGGTGCAAAAAGATATCTCACTGGCAGACATCTTCATTGGAGCTGCGCCCTTCGCGCTGACCATGCTCGTGGTGCTGATCCTCGTCATGATCTTCCCTGAAATTCCGCTGTTCCTGGTCGATCTCAAGCGTTCGCTGAATTGACGATCGGGACCATAAAAATCCATTAGAGATAGGGCGGTGGTGCAATCCACCGCCCTTTTTCATGGTCGTATGGCCCGATAGCAGGATAAGATTTGATCAATTGCGGTAACGCACACACAGGGGGAAATCATGGCTTCAAACGGAACTATCGCGATCGACATGCACGCCCATGTCTTTTCACCATCTGCAAAAGCGCTGATGGACAAGCACTATGAGCCGAGTGAGATCCTGACCCCTGACCGGGACCCCTACATGTTCTTCGCCCATCCGTCCTCCATGGCGGTCGACAATGAGGCGATCCCCAGCCTAGTGCCCAAGATGATCAGCCTTGAGCCTCGCGCGGCGGATATGGACAAGACCCGGGTGGATATGCAGATCGTCAGCCCGGTGCCGATCCAGTTTTACTATTGGACCGACCCGGAGCTGGGCAATGAGCTGGCGCGGGTCCAGAACGACGATGTCTCGACCCTGGTCAAGGGTGATCCGGACCGCTTCGTGGCGATGGGGACTTTGCCCATGCAGGACGCTGCAGCTTCGGTCGTGGAGATGCGCCGCGCGGTCAAGGAACTGGATATCCGGGCCTTCATCATCTCGTCGAACATCGATGGCGTGGAGCTCTCTGACCGGCGGTTCGATCCGATTTATGCCGAGGCGGTGGCGCTGGATGTGCCGCTGTTCCTGCATCCTTTCGGATTCACCGATGGCGCGCGGCTTCGCCCGTTCTTCCTGCACAATTGCGTCGGCCAGCCATTGGAAGAGCAAATCGCGATTTCCCATCTGATCTTTGGTGGGGTGCTCGACCGACACCCGGGCATCAAAATCTGTGTCGCCCATGGGGGCGGGTATTTCCCCTATTATGCTGGCCGGATGGACCACAGCTGGGAATATCGCCCCGAGCTGCGTGCGACCATCGAGAAGCCGCCGAGCGAGTATCTCCGTGATCTCTATTACGACACGGTCGTGTTCCGGCCCGACCAGCTCGAATATCTCGTGGATATCGTGGGTGTGGACCGGGTGATGATGGGGACCGATTACCCCTTCGATATGCAGGAGTTCGAGCCGGTTGCGTTTGTTGAGAGCGCCACCAAGCTGAGCGCAGGCGAGCGGAAGAAGATCCTTGGCGGGACAGCCGCTGAACTGATGCGGATCAGCTAGGCCGCACCCAAAAGCGTCCAGGTGGTCTGAATCAGGGCCACCGGTTGACCGGTATCTGCGGTTTCCAGGTCGATGCGGCCAAAGACCATCCGCTTGCCGCGTTTGATGACCGTGCCCCGGGCGATCACGTCCGTATTGTAGGCGGGGGCCAGGAAGCTGGTGGTCATGTCGATGGTCGCCATCTTCTGGAATCCGCCGATCGCCGCCGAGATCACCACGACCATGGCCGCATCAGCGAAAGACATCAGAGCCTGCCCGGTGATCAGACCGCCATCCCGGGCGATGCGCGCATCCCAGGGTAGGCGAAGCACTGCGCCTGTCTCGGAAACTTCCTCGACAATCATTCCCAGATCATCGAGCCACGGCACCATGACCGTATCGATGATTTTCTGCCCGTCTGCGACGGTTAAACTCGACATCGGGATGCTTTAGGAACCCTTGAAGTCCGGTTTGCGCTTCTCAACGAAGGCCGCAACGCCCTCTTTGAAGTCCGCAGTACCCGCGGAGCTCAGGAACGCATCCCGTTCGGCGGCGAGCTGGTCGGAGAAGCTTGCGGCTTCAAAGCTTTGATTGATGAGGGCCTTGGTCTGGGCAAATGCCTTGGTCGGTCCTGCCGCCAGACGGGTGGCCAGTTTCATCGCCTCGGCCTCGAGGTCAGCGGCGGGAACCACGCGATTGACGATTCCCATATCCAATGCCTTCTCCGCATCCAGGGTTTCACTCAACATGGCGAGTTCCAGCGCTTTACGGCGCCCGACCAGACGCGGCAGAAGGTATGTCGATCCGCCATCAGGATTTGTGCCCAGCCAGATGTAGGCCATCGTGAACTTCGCATCGTCTGCGGCAATCGTATAATCGGCATTCAGAGACATGCTGACCCCGGCACCGGCAACCGGTCCGTGAACGGCCGCGATCACCGGTTTTGGCATGGCCGCGATGCCCTCGACGCTCTTGTGGAAGATGCCAATCAGGTCCCGGATCACATCATCGATCGTATCGATGTTGTGGTGCATGGTCGCAACATCACCACCTGCCATGAACCCGCGTCCGGCCCCCTTTATGATGACTGCGCGAATGCTGTCGTCGTTGGTGAGGTCCGTCACAGCCTCGTCGAGGTCCAGGGCCATCTGCCGGTCGAGCGCGTTCAGCACGTCCGGACGATTGAGCGTCAGGGTGGCGACGGCACCTTGCTTGTCGAGTATGATGGTTTCCATGGGATTTGGTTCCGTGATTGAGTATTGCGCGGCAGTTTAGTGGCCGCGATGGGCATCGGCAATCGCCCGGAGCCATGTGAATTAGGGGAAAAGAATGACATCGTTTGATCTCAAAGGGCAGGTGGCCTTTGTCACGGGCGCCTCAAGCGGGCTGGGCGCGCATTTTGCGCAAACCCTTGCTGACGCCGGGGCGAAGGTGGTTGTTGGGGCCCGCCGGGCGGACCGGCTGGCGGATTTGTCTGCGGCGATCAACGCCAGCGGTGGCACAGCGGTGGCGGTTGATCTGGATGTCACGGATGCGGATTCCGTTGCAGCTGCAGTCGCGTTTGCGGAAAGCGAGGCTGGTCCGGTCTCCATTCTTGTAAACAATGCTGGCATTCCGCCCCGTGCCTTGTCCCTGGAAATGGATGAGACCGAATGGGACAGCGTGATGGACACCAATCTGAAGGGGGCCTGGCTAATGGCCCGGGCGGTCGGACAGCAGATGGTGGTTCATAGCCAGGGTGGCCGGATCATCAATATCGCTTCCGTGCTTGGCTGGCGGACGGTGGCCAAGCGGGTGCAATCTTACGCGGTTTCCAAAGCGGGCATGATCTCTCTGACCGAGACCCTTGCGCTTGAACTCGGCCGGTACGGTATCCTGGTGAATGCCATCGGACCGGGATATATCAAGACCGAACTCAATTCTGGGTTCCTCGAGAGCGAATCCGGCCAGCGGATCCAGAAACGAACCGCGCTGGGTCGATTCGGCGATCCTGCCGATCTCGACGGCACCCTTTTGTTGCTGGCGAGTCCCGCCGGCGCCTATATCACGGGTTCGGTGATCGCCGTCGATGGCGGCCTGACCCTTTCGACCCTCTAGCCTGAATAACCGGGAGATCCGATCGTGGATTTTGCACTTTCTGCCGAACTAGAAGACCTGCGCCTGCGGGTAAAAGCCTTTGTTGCGGACCAAATCATGCCCTTGGAGGCTGATCCGGCTAATTTCGACGCGCACGAGATGATCGATGAGACCGTGCTGGGAACGGTTCGGGAAAAGGCCCGAAGCGTTGGCCTTTGGGCGCCTCAGATGCCGGTGGATCGTGGTGGATTGGGTCTCAATACCGTCGGCATGGCGGTGTTCTACGAGGAAGCCGCGCGATCGCGTTTCGGGCCGCTGGCTTTCAATTGTTCAGCTCCGGATGACGGCAATATGATTTTGCTCGACCGGGTCGCACGTGAGGATCAGAAGGATCAGTGGTTGCAGCCAATCATCGACGGCAAAATCCGCTCCTCTATCGTGATGACCGAACCGGCTCCCGGATCGGGTTCTGACCCGACCATGATGCTCACCCGGGCCGAACGCCAGGGCAACGATAAATGGGTCATCAACGGGCGGAAATGGTTCATCACCGGTGCGGATGGTGCAGAGCATTTCATCCTCCTGGCACGGACCTCCGACGATAAACGCCGGAGCCTGACAACGTTCCTGTTTCACAAGGACCAGCCGGGTTGGCGGATTATCCGCCGCATTCCGATTATGGGGCCTGAGGAACATGGCGGGCATTGCGAGATCGAGTTCGACGGCCTGGAAATCGAGGATTCAAACCGCCTGATGGAAGTCGGGGAAGGCATGAAGTCCGTGCAGATCCGTCTGGGCGTGGCGCGGCTTACCCATTGCATGCGCTGGCTGGGCATGTCGAAACGTGCCCTCGAGGAATGCCTCGACTACGTGAAAACTCGTGAGAATTTCGGATCGGTTCTGGCGGACCACGAAGGCGTCCAGTGGATGATCGGGGATGCGGCGATGGATATCGAGATCGGGCGTCTGCTTACCATGAAAGCGGCCGCAAAGATCGACTCCGGGGACCGGGCACAGAAAGAGGTCTCGATGGCCAAGATCTGGGTCTCCGAGATTCTTCACAAGACGATCGCAACGGCGATCCAGCTCAATGGTGCGCGCGGGTATTCCAAGGATTTACCCCTCGAGTGGATGTACCGGTATGCCCCGCAGGCCAAATTGGTGGATGGGGCCTCGGAAGTGCACAAGATGGTCGTGGCCAAAAACCTGTTATCCGACGGCATGGATTTCTGGAGCTGGGGCTAATCGAATATGCCTGATGGCCATGCCCGGCGGGAAAAACCCAGCCTTGCGCCATATCTTGAGCCGCTGACCGAATGGTTGCGGATACAGAACAACGATACCCGTGATTTGACGCTGGTCGCGGTCGAGCTGTTGCCCGGTGGTGCGGTTCAGCGCAACTGGCGGCTCGATCTTGAGATCGACGGGTTGGCGCAGACGTTCGTCCTGCGGGCCGGGCCAGATATCCCGCTTTCTGAAAGCCGTGGCAAAGCTGATGAGTTCGCCGTTTTGAGGCATGTCTATCGGGCGGGAGTGGCTGTGGCCGCACCCTTATGGTTAGAGTCGACCGGTTCTGTGACGGATCGTGAGTTCATCGTGTCGGAATTTCGGCCCGGAAGCGCCGAAAGATCGGTGCTGTTTGCAGGGTCGGACAATACGGCGCTCCTCGGTGTTTTGGCGAGGAATTTGGCGACCGTCCATGGTTCAGGGGTTCCGCATGGAGTTATGCCGGAAATGCCCCTCGATCGGGTTCAGACGCTGCAGCAATGGGCGAGTGACCTGAATGTTATGCCGCCAGGTCTAGAGAACAGTCTCGACTGGTTGCAGACGAACGCCCCGGAGCCAGGCCCGGCGACACTGGTACATCGCGATTTCAGAACCGGGAACTTTCTGATCGAGAACCATGAGCTCTCTGCCCTGCTCGATTGGGAATTCGCGGGAGCGGGTGATCTACACGAGGATATCGGCTGGTTTTGCGCCCAGTGCTGGCGCGGGGAGAACCTGTCTCGCGAAGCCGGCGGGCTCGGGGCACGTGAGGATTTTTACAGCGCGTATGTCGCTGCGGGTGGTGTGGCTCTTGATCCGGCACGGGTGCGTTTCTGGGAAGTGTTTGCCCATTTGCGCTGGACGTTGATTGCGATGCAGCAGGGCGCGCGCGCGGAAGCGGGGGAGTACCCGATCTGCGAGCTCGAAGAGGCCGCTGCGCGGGTGCCTGAACTGATGCACGATGTCATGCGGATGACCAGGCACCCAAGCGGCATGCCTGCGGGGAATATAGGACGCTGGTCCTAGACCCCGTCGGGGACCACGACGATGCGGCCGATGATGCGGCCGTCCTCAAGATCCTGAAGTGTTTCGGTGACCCGGGACATGGGCCGTGAAGCCACCGGGATGGGATCGACCTTGCCGGCCTTCACCAGCGCCATCAGCTCGTGCATCTCTCCCAGATTACCAACATAGGAGCCGCGTAACGCGATATCCCTTGTCGGCAGCGCGAGGGTGGGGATGTCGATTCGGCCGCCATAGAGGCCGACGAGAACATAGGACCCGCCACGTCGCAGGATTTCCATGCCGAATGTCACGGTCTCGGTCGAGCCGACGAAATCCACCACGGCCCCGGCTCCGGCAACGGTCAGCTCGGCGACCCTCGCAACAGCATCTTCCCGTTTGGGGTTGATGGTGTGATCCGCTCCGGCTTCGCGGGCGGCCGCAAGTTTTTCTTCGTCCAGATCGACGACGATTTTTTCGTTCACGATGTAATCGGCAGCAATACCGACCCCCGTCAGCCCAACCCCACCGGCACCAATGATCACCAGCTTGTCGTCTGCCGCGAGAGCCTTGGCTTTCTTGAGAGCGCTGAAGGCTGTGACACCGGCGCAGGCCAGCGTGCAGGCGTAATGCGGATCGACGCCCTCGATATCTACCAGGTAGCGCGGATGGGGGACGATAATATGGTCGGCATAGCCACCGGGGCGACGCACACCCAGCGGTGCGACATCGGCGCAATCCTGCTCGTTACCTTCATCGCATCGCGCGCAGTCGCCGCAGCCTGTCCACGGGAAAACCATGCGGGTTTCACCGATTTTTACGTCGGTATCAACATCCGGTCCGAAGGACACGACCTCACCCACCGGCTCGTGGCCCATGGTGAAGGGCAAAGAGATATTGCGGTCTGCGAGAGTCATCTTGGTGCCATCGCCCAGATCGTAGAAGCCGTGCCAGAAATGCAGATCCGAATGGCAGACGCCGCAGGCAGTCACCTTCACCAGGACTTCGGTACCCTGGGGTTCCGGGGTTTCGGTCTCGACGAGTTCGAGGGGGGCGTTGGCGGCGACAAGTTGATAGCTTTTCATAACGTGTCCTCTGCAGGCGTCTGCGATTTTGATTTCAGGCCAGTGTAATCGAGATCGATCCGAGGCCGGGAATAGTATGGTCGATACGATCACCTTTTGAGACCCAGTGGGTGGGGATAACCGATCCCAGGGTGACGAATTCACCTGCTTTAAGAAAACGGTCCCGCTCGGCCAGGCGGTTGGCAAGCCAGGATAGCGCTTCAAGGGGGTGCCCCATGATCAGGGAGCCGAGGCCCGTTCCCAACGGCGCATCATTCAGATTGACCGTGGCTTCCGCGTTCACAAGGTCGAAACCGTGCCAATCGGTCACTGGGTCGCCGAGAACCACGGCGGCGTTGAAGAAGTTATCCGCGGCCATGGTCGGAGTATCGAGGTCCCGATAGTCACGATAGCGGGCATCGACGAGCTCGATGGAGATCATTACCGCACCGACGGCGTCACGCACGCTTTCTCGCGTATAAGGTGCGCCGGACATTGGAATATCGGCGGCAAGCATAACCGCGATTTCGGTCTCCACGCCCGGATTGACGAAGTCGGCATGATGCAACTCGGCGTGATTTTGATGCACCGTGCTGTCGAACACTTCGCCGAGGGAGGGCTCGTGGATGTTCATGTATTCCTGCATCACCGGCGTGGTGCAGCCGACTTTGTAACCCACGAGTTTCCCCAGGCCGCGTTCGGCCAGGATTTCGTTGTGGCGCTCCTGCACGGCATAGGCGTCATGCAAATCCGCGGGCCGGATCGCTTCGTCGAGATAATCCAGCTTTGTGCCGTTCAGGCGGTTTTCCGCGATGATGGTGGCGGCCTGATTGATGGCGTCCGGGTTCATGCTGATCTCCCTCATGTTTTCGCGGCAAAAGCGCGTTTTAGTGCATCGATGTTGAGCGCGAGCGCGTCCGTCGCGGCATCAATCAGTTTTCCATAGTGCCAGTAGCCGTGGATCATGCCCGCCATACAGGTGTACTCGACAGGTACCCCGGCTTCGGTCAGCCGCTCGCCGTAGCGCTTGCCATCGTCACGAAGCGGATCAAACTCGGCGGTGATGATCTGGGTTGGGGGAAGGTTCGACAGATCGGCGGCCTTGCTCGGGGACAGCATGATGTCGTCAGTCTGGGTGACCCCCGGCGCGTAGCAATCGTAGTACCAGTTCATTTGCTCACGGGTCAGGAAGTAATCCTCGTCCAGGAACTGATAGGACGGAAAACCCTGCTCGAAATACATGTCCGTGAGCGGGTAGACCAGAATTTGCGCGGTGAGCATCGGACCGCCTTCAGCGCGGGCCCGTAGCGCCAGACCGGCTGCGAGGTTCCCACCGGCGCTTTCACCGCCAACGGCGATCCGCTGCGGGTCACCACCAAGCGCTTCGGCGTTGCCTGCGACCCAATTCAGAGCCGCCCAGCAATCGTCCGGGGCGGCCGGGTAGGTGTGCTCGGGAGCCAACCGGTAGTCGACGGAGACCACGATGCAGCCGACGTCACGGCAGATCAGGCGACATTGGGGCTCGCGGCTCTCAATACTGCCGATGACGAACCCGCCGCCATGGATAAACAGGAAAACCGGCAGGGCTGTATCGTTGCTCTCAGGCGTGTAGATGCGGATGCGGAAATCGCCGCCGGGGCCAGGGATCATCCGGTCTTCAACTTTTCCAACCGGTGCCGGGTCGAAGTTTCGAGGTCCGATGAAGGCGTCATAGGCCGCGCGTGCTTCGGCAGGCGGCAATTCCTTGAGCGGTGTCGGGGCGGCGTTCAACAGATCGAGCACGGACTGTGCCTGCGGGTGTAGCGGCATTTATCTCCCCAAACTGAGCCGGGCGTTACGTTGTGAGCTGTCAGGATCAATGAACGAGGCGCGCAGATCAAGTTCACCCAGGGCGAATGTTTCGACATCGAATCATCCAGCCCGATCGCATATCGCACTTAGATGCGCGTCAACCCCAGATTCTGCTTGAACCCTGCGCCCGGCGTGCTTGTATTCGACTGGGAATGGAGAGGAAAGTTTTGATGCGTTTTGCTTGTGATACCGGAGGCACGTTTACCGATCTGATTGTCGAGGACGATGATGGCGCCCTGACCATGTACAAGGCGTCGACAACGCCTTCGGACCCCGTAAAAGGGGTGCTCGATGCGTTGTCATTGGCGGCGGAGGATCGCGGAGAAGCACTGTCCGACCTGCTGGGACGGGGGGAGATGCTGATTCACGGCACGACCCACGCGATCAACGCGATCATCACCGGCAATACCGCGCGTACGGCTTTCCTGACGACAGCGGGTCACCCGGACATTCTGGTGTTGCGCGAGGGCGGGCGGATCGAGCCGTTTAACTTCGTCGCGCCTTATCCCGAGCCCTACATACCGCGCGCGCTTACTTTTGAGGTGCCCGAGCGAATCAACAGCGCGGGTGCAGCCCACACGCCGCTCGATGAAGCTGTGACGATTGAAATCATCGCGATACTCAAGGCCGCTGAAGTTGAGGCCGTGGCCGTGTGTTTCTTGTGGTCGATCTCCAACCCGATGCATGAATTGCGGGTGGGGGAGCTGCTCGACGAACATCTTCCCGGCACGCCCTATACGCTTTCCCATCAGATCAACCCGGCGCTGCGCGAGTATCGGCGCGCGTCGGCCACAGCGATTGATGCTTCTCTCAAACCATTGATGGGCAAGTATCTCGGTGGGCTGACGGAACGTTTGACGGCGGCCGGGTTTGACGGCCGCACGCTGGTCCTGACCTCTCAGGGCGGGATGCTTGATGCCACCGATCTGGCACAGAGGCCGATCCACGCGATTAATTCAGGGCCCTCAATGGCACCGATCGCGGGTCGCAACTATGCGGAGATTGATTCTGCGTCCTCCAATGTGATCATCGCAGATACCGGCGGGACGACTTATGATGTCAGCCTGGTGCGGGACGGACGTATCCCCCTGACCAAGGAAACCTGGATCGGCCAGCCCTTTCGCGGGCACATGACCGGATTTCCCTCGATCGATATCAAGAGCGTGGGTGCCGGTGGCGGCTCGATTGCCTGGGTCGATGCCGGGGGATTGCTGCATGTGGGCCCGCAAAGTGCGGGCGCGGTGCCCGGACCTGTCTGTTACGGCGCGGGTGGAGTTGAGCCGACCGTAACCGATGCCTGCGTCACGCTGGGCTATCTGGATCCGGATTACTTTCTTGGCGGCACCATGGCGTTGAATGCGGATGGTGCGCGTCTGGCGGTGGAAGAATATGTCGCCAAGCCGCTTGGGTTATCTGTCGAAGTGGCTGCGGCCTCGATATTGAGCGTCGCGACGGAAAACATGGTTCAGGCAATTTCTGACATTACCGTTGATCAGGGGATCGATCCCGCCGAAGCGGTGCTGATTGGCGGCGGGGGGGCAGCTGGCCTCAATTCGATCTATATCGCCCGGCGCCTGGGTTGCCCGACGCTGCTTATTCCTGAAACCGGTGCGGGGTTGAGCGCGGCAGGTGCGTTGATGTCTGACCTCTCAAATGAATACAGGGCGACTTTCTTCACCACTTCGGATGCTTTCGACCGGGACGGCGTGAACCGAACACTCGCGGGGCTTCGCGCCGAAGCACAGGCGTTCATCGATGGTCCGGGGTCCACTGCCCAATCCTCTAATATCGAGTTCGCGGTGGAGGCGCGCTACGCCTCTCAGGTCTGGGAGATCGAAGTGCCGCTAACCATGGATCAGTTCGACAATGACGATCAGCTGGCCGCACTCGATGAAGCATTTCACGCCATGCATGAACGTATTTTTGCCATTCGCGATCCTGGTTCAGCGATCGAGTATGTGGGCTGGACCGCGACCGCACGTTGCGGACTGCGCGACGGGGGCCCTGGCCGCCTGGCCGCCGGTAAAGGGCATGATGTGTCCGGAACCCGTAAGGTCTACTTCGCGGGTGACGGGGCCGTCGAAGCGACCCTGCATGATTTCGAAACCATGCCGGCGGGTCAGCAATTTGCCGGCCCGGCGATCATCGAATCACCGTTTACGACGGTCATTGCCGATGGGGCGACCACGTTCGAACGCACGGCGTCCGGCAGCCTTTTGATGCGGCCATAGGGGAGTTGAAGATATGACGGCAAAACAACTCGACGGCGCCCAGCTCGCCATTCTGGCCAACCGATTTGAGGGGGTTTCGTCCAAAATGGGCAATACCCTGCTTCGCACCGGGCGATCAGGGGTGCTCAATCGGGCCAAGGACTTTTCCTGCTGCATCCTGACCGCGGATTGCGATTTGCTCGCGGTCGCGGAAAGCCTGCCGATCCATGTGCTTTCGGGCCCGGATATCATGGCGCGGTCCATGAAGGAGTTTCACCCGGAACTGAAGAAGGGCGACGCCTTCCTGCATAATTCGCCCTATCACGGCTGCTCGCACCCCGCCGATCACACGATCATCATGCCGGTGATCGATGATGACGGCGTGCACCATTTCACGGTACTGGCGAAGGCCCATCAGGCCGATATCGGGAATTCGATCCCGACGACCTATCACGGCACGGCGCGCGATGTTTACGAAGAAGGCGCGCTTATCTTTCCCGCCGTCAAGGTTCTGAATAATTACGAGACGGTCGAGGACATCGTCCGGATGTGCCAGCTGCGCATTCGGGTGCCCGAGCAGTGGCATGGTGATTTTCTGGCGATGCTGGGCTCGGCCCTGATCGGCGAGCGGGAGATTCTGGCCCTGGGCAAGGAGGTGGGCTGGGAGACGCTGCACGCCTTCACCGGCCAGTGGTTTGAATATTCCGAAAAACGTATGGCTGACGCCATCGGGGATATCCCGAAGGGTGAGGCCTCCGCGCAATCGACCCATGACGCGATCCCCGGAACTCCCGAGGAAGGGATCAAGGTAACCTCGAAGGTTTCCGTCGACCCGGCAGCAGGGCGGATTGAAGTCGATTTGCTCGACAATGCCGACCAGATGAATTGCGGGCTGAATGTCTCGGAATCATGCACCCGCACGGCGGCCTATATCGGCGTGTTCAACTCGATTGACCACACGGTGCCCAAAAATGCGGGCTCCCTGCGGCGCATTGGGCTGAAACTCAAGGATGCGGGCGTTGTTGGCATTCCACGTCATCCGATCAGCTGTTCGGCCTCGACCACCAATCTGGCGGACCGCATTACCTCGGCGACCCAGCGCGCTATGGCCGAACTTGGCGAAGGTTTTGGCATGGGTGAGGTGGGGTGTTTCTGCCCGCCTTCCACGGCCGTGGTCTCGGGCAATGATCCGCGCAATGGCAAACCCTATGTGAACCAGCTTTTCCTGGGGCATACGGCGGGTGCGGGGGCGCCTCATGAGGATGCCTGGCTGACGATGCTGCATGTGGGCAATGGCGGGATGTGTTTTATCGATTCCGTTGAGCTCGATGAGGTCTACACGCCGATCCATGTGCAGACGCGCCGCCTGATCCCGGACAGCGAAGGCGCCGGGCGTCATCGCGGGGCGCCGGGAATCGAGGTCGAGTTTGGTCCGGTCGGCTGTCAGATGGAGGCCGGGTTCGTTCATGACGGCAATATCCACGTGCCCCAGGGCGCGCGGTCCGGACATGCTTCGGCGCGCTCGAACCAGTTCAAACGAACGCGGAACCGGGACCTGGAAACCCTTGATCAGTGTTCGATTGTCTGGATCGAGGATGGTGAGACACTTGTGTCGATCGCCCAGGGCGGCGGCGGCTATGGTGATCCCAGAACACGCGATCCCCAACGGGTCGCCAAGGACGTGCGCGAGGGGCTGGTCAGCCGGGCGCGGGCAGAAGAAACCTATGGGGTGGCGATCGCCGACGATATGTCCGTCGACGAGACGCGCACTACCGAATTGAGAAATTAGAACCAAAATCAAAAAGGGAGACGGGATATGAAGCTCGAAGGTAAGGTAGCGATCGTGACAGGCGGATCTGTCGGTATTGGGGCAGCAATTGCGAAACGCTTTGCGTCTGAAGGTGCCACAGTGGCCACTGTCTACAAGAGCAACGATGAAGGTGCTGCCAGCATCATCAAGGAGATTGAGGACGCTGGCGGGAAGGGCAAGTCCTTCAAGTCGGATGTTTCGAAGGTTGAAATCATCGAAAATCTTATCGCCGACGTTATCGCGGAGTTCGGCCGTGTCGATATTCTCGTGAACAATGCCGGTGTGTTCCGGACTGTCCCCGTGATGGAAACGACAGAGGAAATCTGGGACGAGCAGCTCGACCTCAACCTGAAGGGCTATTTCTTCATGGTGAAGACGCTGGTTCCGCATTTCCGCGAGAACGGCGGCGGCAAGGTTGTGAATATCTCTTCGATTGCGGGCACCGGCGCGTTTCCGAACTGTCCGGGCTACTGCGCGTCAAAGGGTGGCGTGGTCAACATGACCCGTGCACTGGCCGCCGAACTGGGAAAAGAGAAAATCAACGTGAACTCCATCGCCCCGGGGAATGTGGCCACCCCGCTCAACGCTCATCTGCGTGGACCGGGCAATGAGGAATACATGCAGCTGATGCGCACCATGACGCCGACGGGGATCGATTTCATCGACCCTGATGACATGACCGGCACAGCTGTATTCCTCGCGACGGAAGATTCCCGAATGATCCACGGCGAGACGATCATCGTAGATGCGGGCTGGAGCGTCTGGTAGGGGAAGTTTGGTCAGGCCTGTCGCGCACACTCAGGTTCGCGGTCTAAATATTTCGAGAAACCTCATGCTGAGCTTGTCGAAGTATGGGGTTTTGGCCCTCGTCCTTCGTCAGGCTCAGGATGAGGGCTTAGTTAGCTATTGTGCCTTCAATAGATGCTGATTTTTGGTAGTAAACCGGCTGATCAGTCTAGTTTGAAGCCCTTCGTGCGGATGTAAGCCCCGAAATTCGCGCGCTGGGGCTCGGCGTATTGCCGGGCCTTGTCTTCGGACCAGGTGTAGGTGTCACGGGTCCCGAAGCGTTCCGGGTCGCGCTGGGACCCGTAAGGGCGTAGTTCCGCACGGCGCAGATCGTAGGCCTCGATGGCGCTTTGCTGGATGGCCTCGTTATAGGTGTCGGTGTGTACCGTGGCGGCGAGCGGCAGGCGCAAGTTGATGCGTGGGGTGCGTGCGGGCCAGCCCAGGGTCATGCCGGCCACCGGGAAGACCCAGTCCGGCAGGTCGAGGAGCTCGTTTACGACCTCCAGATGATCCCGGATGGTGCTGATCGGGCAGGTGGCCATGCCCGCCGCGTCGGCGGCCAGCGCAAAGGCCGACAGGGCGATCCCCGCATCGACAGCCGCATTGAAGAACGCGTCGAGGTGGTCGTTCTCAAACGGGTGCCCTGCGCGTTCATGTATTTGCCGCAGCCGCCGGTTGTTACCGCAGAAAATCAAGAAAACCGGCGCACCGGCTATCCACGGGCTGTCGGGGAACAGCGCGTTGATGGTCGCGCGCTTGTCCGGGTCATCGACAATGATGATGTCACGCTGCTGCAGGTCGCTTTTGGTCGGTGAACTCAGTGCCAGTCCGCTCAACTGGAGAACCAGATCGTGCGGAACCGCCTGGTCGGTGTAGAGCCGGCAGGATTGGTGGTTGGCGATCGAATGCAAATGCGTGGTGTCTGCATCGCCGGAGACATTTTGCGGCGCGTCATCAAAGCGAAGCTCCAGCAGGTCGTCGATTGTGTCTGAACCGGTCATGGCTCTGTTCCTCAGTAATTAGCGGCGTCAGGCCGTGGGCAGCTTGTGGTCGCCGAATTGTGTGCGCAATTCGGATTTCAGCACCTTGCCGGTTGCGCCCAGAGGGAGCGCGTCGGTCAGTACTGTATCGTTGGGCATCCACCATTTGGCGATCTTGCCGTCGAGATAGGTGGTCAACTCGGCATGGGATGGGGTTTTTCCGGCGACGGGCACGACAATGAGCAAGGGGCGTTCGTCCCATTTCGGGTGGGGCACGCCGATCACGGCGGCCATGGCGACATCAGGATGACCCATAGCGTGGTTTTCGATTTCGATCGTCCCGATCCATTCACCACCTGATTTGATCACGTCCTTGGCCCGGTCGGTGATCTCCATGTATCCATCTTCGTCGATGGTCGCGACGTCACCGGTGGCGAACCAGCCATCCGCACCATGGGCTTCAGACTTTTCGACCTTGAAATACCCGCTGGTGATCCAGGGGCCGCGCACCTGAAGTTCGCCGAAGACCGTTCCGTCATGGGGAAGCTGCTCGCCTTCGTCGTTGACGATCCGCATTTCGACGCCAAAGACCGGGCGGCCCTGCTTCATCTGTTTGCGCATGGATTCCGCTTCGTCGGTCATCCGCGGTTTGGGGATGGAGACGCTGCCGAGCGGGCTCATTTCGGTCATGCCCCAGGCGTGGCGCACTTCCGCATCGAACTCCTCCTGAAACACACGCACCATGGATTCCGGACAGGCCGAACCGCCGATGATCACCCGTTTGAGGCTGGGGACCCGGGTTTTCGCTTCGCGCCAGTAGTTCAGCAGGTTGAGCCAGACGGTTGGCACCCCCGCCGTCATGGTCACGCCTTCGGCAAGCAGCAATTCATGAATGCTTTCACCGTCGAGTTTGGCACCGGGGAAAACCAGCTTGGCCCCGACCATGGTCGCGCCATAGGGGATGCCCCAGGCGTTCACGTGAAACATCGGCACCACGGGCAGAATGACTTCGTTTTCACCCATATGCAGCACATCGGGCAGGGCTGAGGCATAGGCATGGATGATGGTGGAGCGGTGGGTATAGAGCGCGCCCTTCGGGTTTCCGGTTGTCCCGGAGGTGTAGCAAAGCGACGACGCGGTATTTTCGTCGAACCGGGGCCATTCGAGGGCGTCGGACTGGCTGTCGATCAGCTCCTCATAGCAAATGGCGTTGGCCAGAGATGTCTCAGGCATGTTGGCCCGGTCGGTCATGACCACCACGCCCTTGAGGCTCGGCAGATCGCCTTCGATGGCCTCGATCAGACCCACCAGGTTCAGATCGACGAAGATGTAGGAATCCTCGGCGTGTTTGATGATGTAGGTCATCTGGGAGGGATGCAGGCGCGGGTTCAACGTATGGGTGATCGCCCCGATGCCGGAGACCGCGTAGTAGATTTCGAAATGGCGGTGGGTGTTCCACGCCAGCGTCCCGATCCGGTCCCCCAGGGCTACGCCGAGGGATTGCAGGCCATTGGCCATTTGGCGGGAGCGGCGATGGGCGTCGGTATAGGTGTATCGATGAATTGGGCCTTCGACCGTACGGGTCACGATCTCCCGGTCGCCGGAATTGAATTCCGCGTAGCACAGCAGGTCTGAAATCAGCTGGGGCCGGTCCATGATAAGTCCGCGCATTCTGTCTCTCCCTTGAACCCGGGCTTGGCGTCCGGTTGGTGTTGATTATCAGGCTAGCAGCGCAGGTCCTCAAGGGGACATCACGGCTGGTTTTGCTTTCTGCCTAGTCGCGGACCCGGTTGAGGAACTCCAGACAGATTTCTGCGAACAAATCCGGGTCTTCCATTAACGCCACATGCCCGGTGCCCCTAAGGATGCGCAGCTCGGAACCCGCAATTTGAGCGTGGATTTCATCAGACAGATGCGGCGAAGCGATCAGGTCTAGATCCGAACAGGTAACGAGAGTCGGGACTTTTATCGACGGCAGACGATCATAGGTGTCGCCGACAATGCAGGCCTCCAGCTGCCCGATCCAACCAGCGTTAACCGGGGAGTTCTTCAGGAGAAACGCCCGATGTGCATCCATCTCCGCCACGTGGGTGTCGTAATAGGCGCTCGCATGGAGGGCCATCATGCTGATTTCGGCGAGGGCGACCCGCTGGTCGAGGGCTGCCAGATAGCGCCTCGTTTCCTGAAACTTCTTCAGCCGGGCGCCGTTTCGGGTCCAGCTGTGATGGATTCCGAGGCTGAGCACCCGCTCTGCATGGTTCAACGTAAGCTCCTGGGCGATGTGGCCGCCCATCGAAAACCCCATCACATGGGCCTTCTCAATTCCGGCATCATCTAGAACATGGGCCGCGTCATCGGCCATGTCGGCCAGGCTATAACCCGGTTCGGGGACGCTGGATTTACCGACACCGCGATTGTCGAACACGATCGTGCGGAAGGATTTCGAAAAATGCGGTACCTGTCCGGCCCAGAATTCGAGATCGTGACCGGTGCCACTGATCAGGATCAGCGGTGGTCCGTCACCATGAATCTCATAGTTGATCGCAACATCGTTGCGCGGTGGGGTGAGCGGCATCGTTGAACTCCAGTGATTCGTGCACCGATAGAATGCCAAGTTTGCCGCCCGTGCACGAGTACTGATCCGCCGAAGCGGTTGCATTGAACCGTCCGGGAACGCTAAACACATTTAACAGCAAAGCCCGCTTAGTCAGCGACGGGCTGGGGGAAATAAGGTCAAGCGCATGTCTGAAATATCGTCCGAAACACGCGAATTCCGTAACGCTCTGGGAAATTTTGCCACCGGCGTTACCATCATCACCGCCAGGGGGCCCAACGGCGATCTGGTGGGGGTCACCGCGAATTCCTTCAACTCGGTCTCGCTTGACCCGCCGCTGGTGCTCTGGAGCCTCGATAAGGGTTCGCCCAGCCTGCCGATCCTGGAAGATTCCGATTATTTCTGCGTTCACATCCTCAGCGACAAGCAGGGAGAGGAATGCATGGCCTTTGCCAAGTCCGGCACCGATAAGTTCGGTGCGGTCGCGCATAGCGAAGGCCTTGGCGGTGCCCCGCTGCTCGAGGGTTGCCTCGCGCGTTTCGAGTGTAAAAACGTTGTGCACCACGATGGTGGCGATCACGTGATTATCGTCGGCGAAGTCGAGAAATACGAAGTCAACGGCGGCGACCCTCTGATCTTCTTCCGCGGTCAGTTGCGCGATCTGGTCGAGGTCGAAGCGAAGTAGCTGCCAACTTTGGTCAGGCGGGCAACTTTGTTTGTCAGCCGCGCTGTTTTGATGGCTTCGGCCCTTCCAACCTTCTCCCATAGACGGGTATAGTCCGGCCAAATTATGCCCGGCGAACCCATCGTCGCGGCCTTTCGCTTGTGAGGAGACTTAGCGACATGAAGACCCTGAATCACTGGATTAACGGCGCTGCAACGGCAGGTACATCCGGTCGCACCAGCCAGGTTTTTAATCCTGCAATCGGTGAGCCAGTCGCCGAAGTAAATATGGCCAACAATGCTGACGTGGATGCGGCCGTTGCTGCTGCCCAGGCTGCTTTGCCGGCATGGTCGGCGATGCCGCCGCTGCGCCGTGCGCGGGTCATGTTCCGCTTCAACGAGCTGATCCTGGCGAACGAGCAACAGCTCGCCGAGATGATCACCACCGAACATGGCAAGACGATCGAGGACGCCAAGGGCGATATCCTGCGCGGTCGCGAAGTCGTCGAGTTCGCCTGTGGCATCCCGCATTTGCTGCGTGGTGATTTCACCGAAGATGTCGGCACGGGTGTTGATGCCTATACGATCCGTCAGCCGGTTGGCGTTTGTGCGGGAATTACCCCGTTCAACTTCCCGGCGATGATCCCGCTTTGGATGTTCCCGCTGTCGATTGCGTGCGGCAACACCTTCATCCTGAAGCCGTCCGAGCGTGCGCCTTCCTGTCCGATCCGTTTGGTTGAGCTGGCCCATGAGGCCGGTGTGCCCGAAGGCGTGATCAATCTGATCAATGGTGACAAGGAAGCCGTCGACGCGATCCTGACCCATGACGGGGTCGATGCGGTGTCATTCGTTGGCTCGACGCCAGTCGCCTCTTACATCTATTCAACCGCCGCCGAGCACGGCAAGCGTGTGCAGGCGCTGGGCGGGGCCAAGAACCACATGGTGGTGATGCCCGATGCGGATATGGATCAGGCGACAGATGCCCTGATCAGCGCGGGTTACGGCTCGGCCGGGCAGCGTTGCATGGCCGTTTCCGTGGCTGTTGCGGTTGGCGACGAGACCGGTGACGCGCTTGTGTCCCGGCTCAAGCCGAAGATCGAAGAGCTGAAAATCGGTCCTGGTCATGCTGATGATATCGAGATGGGCCCGGTGGTCACCAAACAGGCCCATGAGCGCATCCTGAACCTGATCGACAAGGGCGTGGACGAAGGTGCCACCCTCGTGGTCGACGGGCGCGGGCTCAAGCTTCAGGGCTATGAGAACGGCTACTTCATGGGTGGATCACTGTTCGACCATGTCACCGAGGAGATGGCGGTCTACAAGGAAGAGGTCTTCGGGCCGGTTCTGGTTGTGGTTCGTGCCGATGATTACGAAACCGCCGTCGATATGGTGAACCGCAACGAATACGGCAACGGTACTGCGATCTTCACCAAGGATGGTGACGCCGCGCGTGACTTCGCCGAGCGGATCCAGATCGGCATGGTCGGCATCAACGTGCCGATCCCGGTGCCGGTGGCCTATCACAGCTTTGGCGGCTGGAAGCGTTCGCTCTTCGGCGATATGCACATGCACGGCATGGAAGGTGTGCGGTTCTACACCCGTCAGAAGGCGGTCACCTCGCGCTGGCCCAAATCTGGCGTACGCGAAGGCCACAGCCTGACCATGCCGACGATGCAGTAGCTGTTTCGGCACAATGACCGGCGCGGAACAGCCAAAAATCCACCTTTCCGGCGTGACCCGGGCATTCGATAATGTCCGGGCGCTGGATGCGGTGGATTTAACGTTGATGCCGCGCCAGTCACTGGTGCTGATCGGTGGCTCGGGCAGCGGCAAGTCTCTGCTGCTCAAATGCATCCTCGGTCTGGTCACGCCGGGATCGGGCAGCATTGAAGTCGATGGTGCCGAGACGGTGGGCATGGCTGACAATGAGCGGATGGCCTGGATGAAGCGCTTCGGCGTGCTGTTCCAGCGCCAGGGACTGTTCGACAGCATGCCGATCTGGGAAAATATTTCCTTCCGCCTGATCAACGAAGACAAAATCAACCCGGCTGTGGCACGGGACAAGGCGATTGTCCGTTTGGGACAGGTTGGTCTTCCCCCGGAAACCGCTGATCTGTTTCCCTCGGAAGTTTCCGGCGGGATGCAAAAACGTGTCGGCCTGGCCCGGGCGATTGCGACGGACCCGGATATTCTGCTGCTTGACGAACCCACCGCGGGTCTCGATCCGATCATGAGCAATGTCATTGGCGATCTGATCAAGGAACGTGTCGGGGATCTCGGTGCGAGCGTGATTTCGATTGTCAGCGATCTGGCCGTTGTCCGGAACATCGCGGACAGCGTGATGATGCTGCACGAGGGCCAGGTGGTCTGGAGCGGCGATGTTGGAGAACTCGACGAGACGGATAACCCCTATGTTCGTCAGTTCGTGACCCAATCCATCGAAGGCCCGATCGAGATGCCGAAACTGGCGGGTTAGAGCGAATCGTCAGATTACGCAGCCGTTTCGTTCGCTAGTTTTTTCCAAACCTCTGCCCGTGATGGGATCGCGTCGCGTCCGTTGCTTTGAGCGCACTTCAGGCCGGCGGCGACATTGGCGAAGCGTCCGGCCTCGGCGACATCCTTCCCTTCTCCGATGGCCAGCGCAAAAGCCCCGTGAAAGACATCACCAGCACCCAAGGTGTCCACGGCCACCACGTCCAGCCCGGGGATGTGGTTTACGTCTTTATCTTTCTCCGAAAGCCAGCAGAAGCCCGCGGCACCTGCGGTGACGCCGATCACTGCTTCGGAGCTGTCGCGGGCCTTGTAGAGCGCTGTCGGGATGTCTGATGTACCGGTGAACTGGGTCAGGCCGGCGTGTGAAAATATGGCGTGGGTGACGAGCTCAACCAGCTCGCGGGGACCGGGTCTGGTCCCACATCGGCATCGAGGATGGCTGGAATATGATGCTCGAGGGCGCGTTCGAGGGTCGCCATGGCCGCTTCTGGCCACCTTGGATCGACCAGCACGGCATTCACCTCGGAAATTCGATCAAGGGGTAGCCAATCGGCGTTGTTGTCCAGGTCGCACCCCAGAAAGACAATTGCCTGACGCTCTCCATCACGCCCAATCACGACGGAAGAAACCGGTGACTGGGCGTCGCTGATCCGTCGAATGCCGTCGGTTTGTACGCCCCGACGCGAAAGGCCTTTGAGAATACGTGTGCCGACCTCATCGTCGTCCAGAGGGAGGCCCGACCACCGAGTTGGACGATGGCAACGGCGGCCGTAGCCGCCATGCCACCGCCGAATCGCTTGTGCCCTCTGGCGAAGGTTTTACTGTCTTCTGAAGCGGGAAAATCTGCTTCGAAGACATTGTCGAGAAAGGCGACACCGACGCTGATAATCTCGGCCATCGTTGGCCTCAGACGGCCTGCGCGCCGTAATAGAGCATGGCAGCGTGCTCAGCCTCGGCGAAGAACAGCCAGCGCTCGACCAGGACACCGATGCCCATGCCGACAACGCCCAGTAGCGCGGCAACCACCATGGTCGGCCCGGTGGTTAGTCCGGAGCCGGCAAACGCCACGATCGGTAGCAGGCCGCCCACGAGTAAAGCCATTCGGCGCAGCCGCGCGGCGTGTTTGCGGGCAATCTGAAAGCCCATCTCGCGCATGATGTAGTTCTCGCCCGTGTGGGGAGCTTCAAACATCGTGACCTTGCCAATATGACCCAGTCCGGTGGCGGATTCCGCTGTTGCCATAGGTGCTGCGTTATCGATCCGATTCCAGTAGAGAAGTTTGAGCCCCCAGCTGATCGCGATCGTCACAACGACGCCCCAGGCCCAAATGCTTGCGATGGGCGCAAGTAACGCCATGATCGCATAGGCCAATGCGCCACCACTGGCGAGTGCAAAGGCCAGATAGACCGGCACGACGGTGGCATCCGTCCAGCGCGGGATCGCCCGCAGGCTGGCATAGATCATGCCGGTACACCCGATGGTCACAAGCGCCAGCAGAGCTGCGACCAGGCCGGCCAGCAGCCAGATCCCGCTATGAGTGGTGTAGACGATCCAGCCAAGGCCAAACAGAAGGGCGGGCGGGTAGGTAAGGATCGCGGCAATACCCTCGCGCGACAGCCAGGAAGATCGCCATTGGGTCAGGGCGCGCCAGGCCCGTTCGGGGTGACCCAGATGGGAGGTCGAGGACAGCAGGCCGAGCGTGATCAGGCCCAGTGCGATCACGAATCCGGTGATTCCGACGGCCGGGCTCGGCGCGACAGCACCGGTGGCAGCCAGCAAGGCCATCCAGATGAGCACGCCGTAGCCGGCGCCGGAGGCGGTGGTGAAGAAGATGACGGAATAGGCTGGATGCATGGGATCGAGGCTTCTGAAGGACTAACGGGACAGGGTTTGATCGACCCAGTCGAGGAACCGGCTACCAGTGCCGCCGCTTGCGACCGCGGCGGAGGGCGTAGTGGTGAGGGCGTTCGAGGTTGGGCGCGGACGTGGCGGTAGATATTTATTGGTCGGTTTCATATCCATTTCCGGCATCAGATCATAGCCACCCCGGGCATCAACCATCTGGCTGACCTCGGAGTTTGGATCGCCCAGATCGCCGAAGTGACGGGCCGAGGCCGGGCAGGTCGACACGCAGGCGGGGACCCGTTCTGCTTCGGGCAGGTTCTGGTTCTCGATTCGGTCGATGCACATCGTGCATTTTTTCATCACGCCGTCGGACTGGTCGTATTCCCGGGCGCCATAGGGACAAGCCCAGGAGCACAGCTTGCAGCCGATGCAGCTATCCGCGTTGACCAGCACGATGCCGTCGGATTCCCGCTTGTAGCTGGCGCCTGTCGGGCACACGGTCACACAGGCAGGCTCTTCACAATGCAGGCAGCTGCGCGGGAAATGGACGGTTCGGCCGCTGGCCCCTTCGCCGGCTTCATAGGTGTGAATGCGGTTGAACCAGACGCCGAGCGGGTCGGCACCGTAAGGGTCTTCATCGGTCAGGGGTGCAGAATGCCCCCCGGTGTTCCATTCCTTGCAGTTTACAGCGCAAGCATGGCACCCGACGCAAATATCCAGGTCGATCACCAGACCGAGTTTTTTCGAACTGGCTTGTTGAGGAAGACTGGTCATGAGGTTTCTCCCCCTCGTGTGCGTCGCCAATTGCCCTTCGGCAGAAACTGGCGGCCATAGCGTGAGCGGGTCGGGGCCGGTTCAACGCCGGGTGCCCGCGGGGTCGCGTCCGTCTGGCCGTCCCCCAGCTCGATAGAGTCATCTTTGGTGATCTTCACGCGCAGGTCGAACCAGGCGGCCTGACCGGTGATCGGATCGGTATTGGCAAAACGGTAGCCGTTTTTGGGCGGCAACAAGTCGGTGATCAGATGGTTGAGCAGGAAGCCCTTGTTGGATTCCGGCGCGTTCTTATCCAGGTTCCACGCCCCTTTACGCTTGCCGATGGCGTTCCAGGTCCAGACCGTGTCGACGTTGCAGCCTTCCATCAGGGCAATCACCGCACCGATAGATCCATACGGGCTCTCGACGCGGACCTTGTCACCATCCACCAGGTCGTATTTTACGGCGGTTTGGCTGTTCATGTAGAGCTTGTTCCAGCCGTGGATTTGCCGCAGCCAGGCGTTCTGAGAGCCCCAGGAATGATACATCGCCATCGGGCGCTGGGTGAGCGCATGGATGGGGTATTCGTCCGGATCGCTGTGGCTGTCTTCGAAGGGCGCGTACCAGATCGGCAGCGGGTCGAAGGTCTCGCTAATACGATCACGATATTTAGCCGGCGGGACGACCTCACCATGGCCCTGAGCAGCGAGTTTGAAGCGTTGCAGGGGTTCGCTGTAGAGCTGCAATACGATCTGGTCGGGGGCGCCGATCCAGCCCATTTCGGTGGCGTGTTCCAGATAGTCCCGGTTTGCGTGCTTGTAGTAGCGCTGGCTCGGTTCGAACTTGCCCTTCCAGAAGGCCCCGTTCTCGATATAGCGTTCAAGCTGGTTCGGATTGGCCGCGCCGCGGCCGTGGGAATCCTCGTTCTTGCCACGCCAGCCGGCGAGCGGGCCGACGCCCGGGGTGCGTTCGTGATTGGCCAGATAGTCGGGATAGCCGCCTGGGAATTTGGCGTTGCCGTCGTCATCGGTGAAGGCGGGCAAGCCGAGGCGAACCCCGAGTTCGATCAGCATGTCCTGGAACGGTCGCACATCCCGGTCGGGAGCGACCACGGGCTGGCGGATCGCATCGGCGGGGCCGTCGGCGTCGCTGATTGGCCGATCGAGCAGGCTGATACAGTCCCAACGTTCCAGATATGTGGTGTCGGGGAGGATCAAATCCGCATACGCGACCATCTCGGACTGGAAGGCATCGGAATAGATGATCTTCGGGATTTTATACTCGCCGGTCTCGGAATCCGTGTCCGTGAGCATCTTGATGGTTTCGGTCGTGTTCATCGACGAGTTCCAGCTCATATTCGCCATGAACATGAAGAGGACATCGATGGTGTAGGGATCACCCGCCCAGGCGTTGCGGATGACCGTGTGCATCATGCCATGGGCCGAAAGCGGCGCATCCCACGAAAACGCCTTGTCGATACGCAGTGGGGTGCCGGCGTCGTCGACCAGCAGGTCTTCGGGGGCGGTCACGAAGCCCAGCGGCGGTCCTGCCATCGGCGTGTTGGGGGCCACCTGGTGCGGTTTGCCCGCTGGCTTGGGTCCGGGAGGTGCAGGACGCGGGAAGGGCGGCTTGTAACGGAAGCCTCCGGGGCAATCGATGCTGCCCAGCAGCATTTGCAAAACATGGATTGCGCGGCAGGTCTGGAAACCGTTGGAATGGGCTGAAATTCCGCGCATCGCGTGCATGGAAACCGGACGACCGATCATCTTGTCGTGCTTGCGACCGGCCCAGTCCGTCCAGGGGATATCAAGCGAGATTTCCTGTTCGAAAGCCGCGTGGGCTAGTTCTCCGGCGATCCGACGGATATCTTCGGCGGCAATGCCGGTTTCGGATGCGACATTATCGGGGCTGTAGCGTTCATCGAGATAGCGGTCGAGCAGCAGCTGGAAGGCTGGAACGGCTTCGCCACCGTCTTTAAGTGTGAATACGCCGCGCATCGCCGGATCGATATCGGTTTGCGATGCATCGACAATTTCGTTGCTGGTACGGTCATAGGAAAGAGGCAGATCATTGTCGTCCCGCACAAACAGGCCGTCTTCGGCGCTGCCTGGGGCCCGGCGTACCAGCCAATGGGAATTGGTGTAGCGGACCAGAAACTCGAGATCGACCTTGCCTTGGTGTAGCAATTCGTGGATCAGCGCCATGACGAACAGCCCGTCGCTGCCCGGGCGAATGCCGACCCATTCATCGGCGATTGCGGAATAGCCTGTCCGCACCGGGTTTACCGATACGAACTTGGCATCACCTTTGGTTTTGAGTTTGCCGAGGCCCATTTTGATGGGGTTGGAATCGTGATCTTCCGCAACCCCGAACATCAGAAAGTAGCGCGTGTTTTCCCAATCCGGCTCACCGAATTCCCAGAACGAGCCGCCGATCGTGTAGATGCCCGCCGCGGCCATGTTGACCGAGCAAAAGCCGCCATGGGCGGCGTGGTTCGGGGTGCCAAACTGGCTTGCCCAGAATCCTGTCAGGGACTGGCTTTGATCGCGACCGGTGAAGAAGGCCAGTTTACGCGGGTCGGTGCTGCGAATATGCGAAAGCCAGTCAGTGGCAGTCGACAGTGCTTCTTCCCACGAGATCGGCTCGAACTCACCCGATCCACGAGGGCCAACGCGGCGCAGTGGCTGTGAAAGCCGGGCTGGCGAGTAATGCTGCATGATTCCGGCCGAACCCTTGGCGCAGAGCACGCCCTTGTTCACCGGGTGGTCACGGTTGCCTTCGATATAGCGGATTGCGCCGTCCTTGAGGTGGACGTCGATGCCGCAGCGGCAGGCGCACATATAACAGGTGGTCTTTTTGACCTCGTCCGAAATGACGGGCGAAGTGTCGACTTTTTCATAGCGGTCATCCGACCGAATATCGTCAGGCATAAATCCTCATCAAACCAGGCGGTCAATCTGCTCATTACTCAGGCCACCGGGAACGATGGTCACGGGAATACGCAAGAGCCCAATGGCTTTCTTGGTCAAATAGGTGATCAGTGGCCCAGGGCCACGGCGGCCGGTAGAGGCGGCCAGTACGAGAATACGAATGTCATTGTCTTCGTCGATCAGATCGATCACGGCAGATTTCATGTCGCCTTCGCGGAGATACAGAACCGGCATGTCGCCATAAAGCCGGAACACTTCGGCCGCGTGTTCCTGCAGCAGTTGCTCAGCTTCGTCGCGGGCTTCTTCCTTCATCAGATTGCCAACGGCAGCCCAATGCTGAAAATCAGACGGCCGGATCACGCGGACAAGGCCCACGCGGCCGCCGGTGCGACGCGCCCGCAGGCTGGCCCAGCGAAGGGCGACGCGCATCTCGGGCGTGTTGTCTACAACCACAAGGAAGACCGCCGGGCGACCTCTTGTGTTGTCGGTGTGCCCCAGCGTCGAATCGGGTGTGTGTTGATCAGACATCGTACTTAAACCTTACGAAACACGAAGCCGGCAAACCAGCCAGCAATCAGGGCAATAAACACAGCAAGAATGCCGTAGAGCGGCGCATGCTCGAAAGCAAACTCCGTCACCTTGGCTTCGATACCGACTTTTCGGACCGACAATTCGGTTGTCGTGCGTTCGACGATGTCCTGGTTGCGTACCAGCAAAACGGTCACGGAATACTGGCCTGTCGGTACATTGGAGGGTAATTCAACCCGGGTCCTGAACAGACTGGTGCCCTGAAAGGCTACAGTGCCGTTGGCTTCGGGGTAGAGACCGCTGCGCTGTTTGTTGCGCACCAGCGCATCGCGAAAGGCCTGTTCCTCGCCGGGAGTCAGAAACTCGTGCGGTCGGAAAATGATGTTCTCGACCCCGACTTGGTTGGTTTCGAGTAAGCGGAGCGGCAGCAGATCGGCCACCGGGGCTGACGATGCGACATGGTAGAAGCCCGGTGCATCGTCGAAAGTAAGCTCGTCGGAATTGATCCAGATGCCCACCACCCGGGCCTTGCGGCGCACCACCACGCGGCTGTCGGGGGAGCGGATCAGCACGATCACATCGCCTTCGCCCGATGTGGCACCGAACAGCAATACGTTCGCGCCGGTAAAGCCTGTACTGATCCCAATCAACTCTTCGCTGAGGTCGACCGCCAGCGCACTGTCCTTCGCGGCGTCAGCGGGAATCTGCAGGATGGAAAAGACCGCGAGCGCAAATAGGGGCAGCCGCATCCAGGAGGCCGAGAGTCGGGATATGGGGTGGTTCGCGATCACAGTCCGAACCCGTCGATTTCATTGATCGAATAGATGTCGTCCGGCTTGGCGACCAGTTCGATGCCGATCTTTGCGCACACACCGAGCACCATGAGGGCTAGCAACCCGCGCAATTCCTCACCCCGCAGCTTGCCGCTGGCCTTGGTGCCCAGCTGGGCGCCAATCACGGCCCCCGTGAGCAGCAACAGCGCGAGCACAACATCGACGGTCTGATTGTTGACCGCTTGCAGGAAGGTCACATTCGCGGTGACGAAGATGATCTGAAACAGGGAGGTTCCGACCACGACCGATGTGGGCATGCCGAGCAGATAGATCATTGCTGGGACCATCAAAAACCCGCCGCCAACCCCCATGATGGCTGCGAGGATACCTACAAAGAATCCGATCCCGATGGGGAGCAGGGCGCTGATATAGAGCCGGGAGCGGCGGAACCGCATTTTGAAGGGGAGCCCGTGAAACCAGGTGTGCTGGTGAAGCTTGCCGCGCGAGGCGGTTCCCTTCTGACGACGCAGGATGGCACGCCCGCTTTCGAACAACATCAACGAGCCGACAATGCCCAGAAAAAGCACGTAGCAGAGCTGAACCAGCAGATCGACCTGGCCGATTTCGCGCAGGAAGGTAAAAATCAGGACGCCAACACTGGAGCCGGCAAAGCCGCCTATGGTGAGGACGGTGCCCATTTTGAAATCAACGTTGCGCCGGCGGGTGTGGGCCAGGACACCGGAGACCGAAGCGGCGACGATTTGGTTGGCTTCGGTTGCAACAGCAACGGCCGGGGAGATGCCGATAAAAATGAGCAGCGGGGTCATGAGAAATCCGCCGCCGACACCAAATAGACCAGATAGAAACCCCACGCCCCCGCCCATAAGCAGGATCAGGAAGACGTCGACCGACATCTCGGCAATGGGGAGGTAAATACTCATGGTGCTCCGGCGCAGCGAAAGCGGAGGTCAAATGCTATGACCTTTGTTATACGCTCAATTTGCGGGGCCTGTCTCCATTGGCAAGTCATCTTCTGCCCAGGCGAGCATACCGCCAGCCATGCGGTGGATTTGCCCGCCATATCCCGTTGCACTGAGGTGTTCGGCAGCGATGCCGCAGCGTCGGGCACTGCGGCAGTGAAGAATGAGTTCGGTGCCTTCAGGGGGGGATATTTTGGTCGCATCGAACGTCGACAGCGGATTTAGGGTGGCACCGGCGATTCGGGCCTCGGCATGCTCGTTCGCTTCGCGGACATCAACGACATAGGCCGAGCCTGCGTCAATGCGTTGTTGGACTTCCTGAGGCGTCAGCATCAGAACCTCCACGCCATTTTGATCGATGGGTGCCATGCTCGTCCTTGTGCTGTTCGGTCAGGTTAGGCTACCGCAGTCTTCTCTTCGAGGAAAAGTTTGTGCAGGAGCTCCATCACGGCCTCAACTTCGGTACTCGAGATCGAGTAGAAAATGTTTTGTGCCTGCCGCCGTGTTGAGACAAGAGAATCACGCCGGAGACGTGCCAGATGCTGGGACAGAGCGGATTGACTCAAGCCGACCATGCGTTCGAGTTCGCCCACCGACTTTTCACCTTCGGACAAATAGCACAAGATCATCAGGCGACGTTTATTCGCCATGGATTTCAGAAGTGTGCTTGCATCTTCAGCGCATTTTTCTTCGGCAGATATGTCCATATAAATTACTGTATTCACATTCATGAATTAGTCCATACAAATATAATTTTTCACGAATAGATTGAAACTGTTCATGAATTCCAAAGCTGGAAACGCAAATTGATGACCCTTCCCCCGGCAAATGCGCCTGAAACGACGTTGGATACGAGCGGATTGAAATGTCCGCTGCCCGTGTTAAAAGCGAAAAAGGCCCTCAAGACTATGATGCCGGGTGCGATGCTCACGGTGATCGCGACGGATCCTGGTGCGGTCGGCGATTTTGCCCATTTCTGTGATGCCAGCGGGGACGAGCTGCTCCGTTCGGAAAATCTCGAGGGGATTTTGACCTTTGTCATCCGGAAGGGAGCACCGTCATGAATGTGGATGGACAACCTCAGCGCACGATCTGGTTAGGTGCGGATGGGTGGTCAGTCGAAATTATTGACCAGACACGGCTTCCGCACCGATTTGAGACCGTTACCTTGTGCTCGCTGTCCGAAGCGGCCCATGCGATCCGGGCAATGCTGGTGCGCGGCGCGCCGCTCATCGGGGCCACGGCGGCTTACGGCATGGCGCTCGCCATGCGTGAGGATTCATCCGATGGCGGCCTGGAAAATGCTTACAAAGTTCTGCAGGCGACCCGCCCGACCGCCGTCAATTTACGCTGGGCTCTGGATGACATGCGTGACCGGTTGCGCCCGCAGCCAGAGGATATTCGTGGTGAGATTGCTTATGCGCGCGCCGCAGAAGTCTGTGACGAGGATGTCGCGATCAACAGCGCGATCGGCGATCACGGGCTCGAAGTGATCCACGCCATTCATGATTCATCATCCGGGGATGGACCGGTCAATATTCTTACCCATTGCAATGCGGGGTGGCTCGCAACTGTAGATTGGGGCACCGCGCTGGCACCGATCTACAAGGCGCATGATCTGGGTATCCCGATTCACGTCTGGGCCGATGAAACCCGCCCGCGCAACCAGGGTGCCGCGCTGACCGCCTGGGAACTTGGCCAGCACGGTGTTTCTCATGCGGTGATCGCTGATAATGCCGGGGGGCATTTAATGCAGCACGGCATGGTCGATTTATGCATCACCGGGACGGATCGAACCGCGGCGTCGGGCGACGTGGCGAACAAGATCGGGACCTATCTGAAGGCGCTGGCCGCTCACGACAATAATGTGCCGTTCTATGTGGGTCTGCCGTCACCGACTATCGACTGGTCGATTTCTGACGGGGTGGGCGAAATACCGATCGAGGAACGCGACCAGGAAGAAGTCACGCATATCTCGGGTAAGGCCGCCGATGGGGAAATGGTGTCGGTACAGCTGACTCCCGATGGGACGGCCGCCGGAAATTTTGTCTTCGACGTGACGCCGGCCCGGCTTGTGACTGGGCTCATAACTGAGCGGGGCGTCTGTCCGGCGAGCCCTGAGGGTCTCGCCGGTCTGTTTCCAGAGCGCGTCTAGCGCGGGGTGGCGTCGCCACCTTCGACAATCACCAGTTCATTGGTAGCCACGCCGGCGACCCGACGGTGGGCAGCGGCCTCAACATATTCTGGTGAATTGAAGCAAGCTTCGGCGTCGGCCATGGAGTCGAATTCGACCACGATGAAACGCTCGTAGGGGGTGTCCCCCTCCAAAACCTTGAAATCACCACCGCGAGCGAACGGCCGGCCGCCATGCTTTTTCAGGATACCGGGAACTTCGTCGGTGTATTTCTTGTAGGCGACAGGATCATTGATCTTTGAACGGGCAAGCCAGTAAGCGGGCATCTTTTTCTCTCTGAACGGGTTGGAATCAGGCGGCGAAATGGTCGCGTATTAGTCGTTGCTAGCGATTGGCTCGAGCGAGGTCAAATAGGTTGCGATGGCGTTCAGGTCTTCGGCTGTGAGCTTGCTGGTGTTGTCTTCGATCACGTCGGTCATGGCGCCGCCGAGAAAATCCCCGTCGGGCAACAGACCTATTTCCAAGGCGCTGATGATGTCGTCATGCTCCCAGTCCCCAATCCCGCCTTCGCCGGGCGTGATATTGGGAACCGAATCCCCTACGGGGCCGTTTTTGTTGCCGGAAAGTGCGAGGTTGTTATTCACGACGCCCAGAAGATTGCGCGGGGTGTGGCATTCGCCGCAATGGCCGGGGGCGTTTACGAGATAGGCGCCACGATTCCAGGTGGCTGATTTGCTGGGATCGGGTTCGAACGGATCCGTGTCGAAGAACAGTAATTTCCAGCCGATCATGCTCAGCCGGATGCCGAACGGGAAGGGCAGATCGTGGTCGCGAACCGCGTTCCGGACGGGGGGGACTGTGTCGAGATAGGCTTTGAGGTCGAGGATGTCGGTCTGCGTCATTCGAACATAAGAGGTATAGGGGAAGGTGGGGTAGTAATGATCACCGTCTGGCGAGACCCCTTTTTGCACGGCGCGCGCGAAGTCCTCGTCGCTCCACCCGCCAATGCCCGTCTCTTTGTCGGGTGTGATGTTGGGGGTGAAGAAGGAGCCGAAATCAGTTTTAAGTTCACGCCCGCCGGCCAGGAAAGCGCCGCCCTTTTCGGCGGTATGGCAGGTTCCGCACCCCGCAGTCGCGAACACGTATTTCCCGCGTTCGGCATTTCCGGACTGGGCCATGGCATTCGACGCGGCGGAAACGGCCACGACGGCGAGCAGGATTCGAATTAGGTTTTGCATAGGGACATCCTAACGAAAAATCGCCCGGCAATGCCGGGCGATTTCACAATGAAATGTGGGTCGGTTATCTAGGCTTTAGGGCCTCGATAAACCTTGTGGCAGGAGCCACAGGTCTTGCCGATGCTACCGACAACGGGCCTAGGATCGCTACCCAGCGTTCCTGCTGCGGCACCAGCTGCAACCTTGTCAGCGGCAGCAACCAAAGCTGCGACCTTGGCGTTGAAGTCGGCCATGTTGTCCCAAATGCCCGGCTTGGCACGTGAGGCCGTCGGGATTTCCTTATGCTCGAACAATGCGGGCGTTTTAGCCGCGATTGTGCTGATGGCCTTTGCGGCGGCTGCCGCGTCAGCTTTGTTGCCGCCGGCGACTGCGCCGCCGAGCTTTTTCATATTGCCGCCGAGCGACTTCATCGCTGCGTTGCGGTCTTTGTAGTGATGTCCGTCAGCTGATGCTTCATCGCTGCTGAAGGAACTGAAGGCCGCGACGACAGCAAACGTCGTTGCTGCAAAAAGGCCAATTCTAAGAGTCTTGCGAACCGAAAACATTTTGATCTCCCTATTCCCCGCCATATCGGATTGAATGCAACACCCCGCTGCATTGCAAAACCAATGGACCTTATTAAGCTGCTGGATTTCCATCGAAAAACGGGCTGGTTCACGGGAACGTGAACAAAACCAAAGAAATTTCTCAATCGTCCGTGAGATCGGAAATAAAGCCGCGATAAGACTGTTAACGTGCACGTGTGGTTCTTTTCGGATAGCAGCGGAGACGGTTCATGAAAGCTTTTCGAGTCGCCTTTGCCAGTATGGGCCTTGTTGGCCTTTTTGGTTCACATGCGCATGCCGAGGTAGGTAGCAAGCCGATCACGGTGATTGAGCTGTTTACCTCCCAGAGTTGCTAATCTTGCCCCCCCCCCCCCCCCGCCGAAGACTATTTGGGCGAACTGGCCGGTGAGAAAGATATTATCGCGCTTGAATACCACGTTGATTACTGGAACTGGATTAATTATGGCCGCCATGGTCGCTGGGTTGATGAATTCTCCACCCCGGAAATGACTCAGCGCCAACGCTCCTACAATGTCGCAATCCGGGATGCGGGTAGTGTCTACACACCACAAATGGTGATCGACGGCCGGGCCGAGACGGTGGGCTCCCGGCGCCGGGAAGTCAGCAATCTTGTGAAGCAGGCCCGCAAGGGCGAGCAGACACGCATCGCGGTCGACGTCGCAGCTCGTAACGGCGGCGGCATTCGCGTTTCGTTGCCCGATGTTGCCAAGGATGGTGCAGATGTCTGGCTGGTGACTTTCATTCGTGAACGGACCCCCCAGGTCGTGCGAGGCGAGAACCATGGCAAGACCCTGACCAGCCAAAACATCGTGCGGATGGTTCGTCACATCGGCGAGTGGGATGGGTCGGCGAAGACGTTTGATGTCGCTGATTTAGGACTCGAGGCCGGACAGGGCTGCGCAATTCTGGTGCAGGATGAACGCCCCGGACCCGTGCTGGGCGCATCGTACTGCCCGGTCAGTGTTACGGATGCCGCGTCCTAGCCGGATTTGTTAGCAAAGCTTTCGGCCGTGAGGGTGCGCAGACTGTCTTCGTTCTCCAGGAACCACGCATAGGTTCGCTCGACGCCCTCGCGCAGGGAAATCTGTGACGTCCAGCCCAGCCCGGTGAGGCGGGTGACATCGACCAACTTTCGCGGCGTCCCGTCGGGTTTGGAGGTGTCATAGTTAAACCGGCCCTCAAAGCCGACAACTTCAGCGATCATCTCCGCGAAGTCCTTGATTGAGATATCGTCGCCGACGCCGATATTGACGAAATCCTCGCCTGAGTATTTCTGCATAAGGAAGATGCAGGCATTGGCCATGTCGTCGACATACATGATTTCCCGCCGCGGGGTTCCCGTGCCCCAGATGACGGCTTCTTCGTCCCCGTTCGTCTTGGCGTCGTGCATCTTGCGGATCAGAGCCGCAGGCATGTGGGAGGTCTCGTAGTCGAAATTGTCACCGATCCCGAAAAGGTTGGTCGGCTGCACACTGATCGCATCGAAACCGTATTGACGACGATAGGCCTGGCACATTTTGATTCCGGCGATCTTGGCGACGGCGTACCACTGGTTGGTTTCCTCCAGCGGCCCCGTGAGCATGTACTCTTCCTTCATCGGCTGCGGGGCGTCGCGCGGCATAATGCAGGTCGACCCGAGGAACAGGAGCTTTTTGGCTCCCGACCGGTAGGCGGTGTCGATCAGATTGGTCTGGATCATCAGATTGCCGCCAATAAAATCGGCGGGATACTGATCGTTGGCCTGAATGCCGCCGACAACCGCAGCAGCGTCAAAGACGTATTCAGGTTTTTCGGCAGCGAAAAAGGCGCGCACGGCAGTCTGGTCGGTGAGGTTGACCTGGTCGCGGGTGCTGGTCACAATATTCTCGTAGCCCTGGGCATTGAGCTGGCGCATCAGTGCACGCCCGACCAGCCCGCGATGGCCTGCGATATATATCTTTGCGTTTTTGTCCATAATTTCGTCCTGCGCGACCGTAGGTTCTAGACTTGGTATTTCCGGAATTCCGGTTTCCGGCGTTCCTGGAACGCGCGGCCACCTTCTTTCGATTCTTCCGTGGCGTAATACAATTTCAGCGCTTCAAAGCCCATCGCCCCGATCCCCTTGATGTGGTCCGTGTCGATGTTGAACGAGCGTTTTGCGATGGCCAACGCTGTCGGGCTTCGATCCATCAGATCGGCACACCAGCGTGCGACCTCCGCATCCAGTTCGCTATCCAGGACGACCGCGTTGGCCAGGCCCATATCGAGGGCTTCGCGTGCGGTGTACTGGCGGCACATGTACCAGATCTCACGCGCCTTCTTTTCGCCGACGATGCGGGCGAGATAGGTCGTGCCATATCCGGGATCGACGGATCCCATGCTGGGGCCGACCTGGCCGAATAACGCGCTTTCGCCGGCAATGGTGAGATCGCAGACGGTCGCGATGACATTGCCACCGCCAATGGCATAGCCGCGGACCTTGGCGATCACCGGTTTGGGGATGTCGCGCATGAGCCCCTGCAGTTCCTCGATCGGGATGCCGATCGTGCCGCGGCGGCTGCCGTAACCTTCGGTCGATTTGTTGTCGAGGGACTGGTCGCCGCCCGAGGAGAAGGCCCGGTCTCCTGCCCCTGTGATGACCACGACGCCGATGTCTTTGTCCCAGCCAGCAATCTGCAGGGCATCGATCATTTCCTCGATGGTCTGGCCCCGGAAAGCGTTGAGTTTCTCGGGTCGGTTGATCGTGATCGTCGCGACACCGTTTTCCACGTCGTAGAGAATGTCTTCATAGGCCATCGTCGTGTCTCCCCAATCGGTCTGGATTTCGTATTTTCGGTTGGCCCGAGTGTATTGTTTATTAATTCAAGCTGCACGCCCCGCGTAAAATAGGAAATATCATGGCCAAGAAAACAGACAAACGCCCGCCCGTCGCCGTCGGACATGGATCGATGCATGTGAAGGATGTGCCGAACGCCAGCGAGTTCATGCAGGTGCTCGGACTCCGGCCGGTTTTCGAGACCGAGAAATTCGCCGTGCTGGAACTGCGGGGCGGGACCCATTTGATCCTCAATACCTCGCGCAGGAAGATCAAGCCGGGGGAGGCGTCTCCGGTCGACCTGACGGTCGATGACGTTAAGGCCATGCGCGACTCCTGCAAGACGAAAAAGCTCAAGCCGTCAAAAATCACCACCGGATCGGTTCACAGCTCATTCTATGTGCCGGGGCCCGATGGCTGGTCGATCAAGATCACCTCGTCCCATGCCGGCGACCGGCCGGTTTGATCGGGCTATTCACGCCGGTCACAACCGTCATGCCCACGGGGTGCCTTCTGGGAGAAATGGAAGCGGGTTACGGTCCGTATTGATTTATCGTTTCGTTTAAAAGGATTTTCCCCATGCCTGATGGATTTGGTCCCCGCGGCGTCGTTGCCGTGCTTATTCCGGTGCAGAACTCCAATATGCAGCCGGAATACGAAATGATGCGCCCCGAGGGCATCAGCAACCAGATGTACCGGTTCAACATCACCAGTCCCGACACGGTCGGTGAGGCGGTGCTGGATGTGGTGCCGCACACGCTAAAATGTTGGACCGACATGATCGTTGGCGGCAATTCGCTGGAGATGCGCGACTGGTCGGTCGAAAAACAGGCCTGGTATACGGGTGAGTTTGCCGAACGCGCCGGGGGCAAACCCTTTGTGCTGGCGACCGACGCGGTGATCGCGGCATTGCGTACCGTCGGCGCCAAGCGGGTGGGGATGATGTCGCCGCTTTCGGTGGAGAATTCGAAAAGCGCTGTCGATTACTACACCGCGATGGGGTTCGACATTGCGGCTGCGACCGCGCTGCTGTTGGATCACCCGGTCAATGCGGTGAACGTGCCTATGGGGCGTGTTGTCGAAGCCTTCGAGGAAGTCGACAGTCCGGATATCGATACCCTACTCCATGTCGGAGGCTCGCTGGGCATCGTGCCGCTGGTTCAGGAGCTTGAGGACAAGTTCGGCAAGCCGGTCCTGTCGGTCAATGCTGCGACCTACTGGTATGCGTTGCGCAAAATGGGCATCAACGACCCGATCCCCGGCTACGGACGTTTGTTGCTGGAGACCGGGATCGTCGAATAAGCCGCGTTATTCGGCGGCCTGGAGCCGGTCGGCGAAGCGGAACCCGACCTTGTCCATCGCGACAAGCGTTTCCTCACCGAATTTTTCGAGGATTTCCTGCCCCACATGCGGGTGGAAAACCACCTCGTCCTTCGTGTCGCCCTCAACGTTCTGGATCATAACCAGCAAACGTGCGGTCTCGTCCGAGATGTTGTGGAAATCGCGATAGACCCCGGCCGGCACCGAGACGAAATCCATCGGATCAAGTTCGACGGAATTTTCGCCATCCTCGCCCCAGGACACCCGGAACTTTCCGTTCAGGCAGAAGAAATTCTCCACTGTGTGGGAATGGCTGTGCAGGCCCGGATGGTTGCCGGGCGGGCATTCGGCGATGGTCACGGTCAGCCCGTTCATACCCTTTACAGGGGCGACCGCCGAGCGGCCTTCCCAGCCTTCCGGGGACATGATCGGATAGACCGATTTCGCAGAGACGATTTCTACGGCTTCGGCCGGAATGCCGGTGCCGTCCATGATCGATTGCTTGTAGGGCACCAGTTCACGAAAACGCGCCACGCGGTTGGCGACATTGGTGGTCTTCAGTTCAACGGCTTTCATCGTATTCCTCCCGAGAATTGTTTTATTGAGCCTAGCCCATCGGGCACTTATTGCGCACGGATTTCCTGCTTTTGGTGTTCTGGTCGTTCAGTGATATTGAAAGGCCAACGGCCCGTTTTCCGGGAAAGAAATTCAATGATAGGAGATATAATGACCAAGTATCTCAAGGCATTCGTTGCTGCTGTGGCGCTTATGGGATTGTCATTTGTGCCGTCTTTTGCGGACGACGCGGCAGACACCAAGGCGACAGTCGAACATCATCTCGCGGCTTTTGGTGCCGGTGACATGAAAGAAATGATGGCGGATTAAACGGAGACGTCGGTAATCCACGTTCCCGGCGCCGAGTTTCGCGGCAAGGCAGCAATTCAGCAATTGTTCACCGGGCTGTTTGCGGAATTTGCCAAGCCGGGTGCCAGCTTCAATCTTTTGAATATGGTGGTCGAAGGCGAGATCGGATAAATCGTCTGGAACGCGGAAACGGCAGACAATGTGTATGAGCTGGCTACCGATACTTTCGTAATTGACCACGGTAAGATCGAAGTTCAGACCTTTGCTGCCAAGGTTGCGCCGAAAAAGTAAGCCCGCTTAAGGAGTATTTGCATGCCCGATTTTTACACACCCGATCTGGGCATGAATCCTGATGATGCGTTCGCACGAGATGTCGATGGCAAGCTCGTGCGGCGCTCATTCTGGCTCGATATGAGTGATCGTACCGTGGTCCAGGCGATGACCATGGGGCTCGGGGTAAACCTGGCCAATGAACACAAAAGGGCGCATCTCGATGATATCGGACGCGCCCATCTTGTGGATCAGGTTTGCGTGCAGGAGATTCTCCCGCCCGAGGGTTGATCGCGTCTACTTCAGCGGCGAGAAGCTCGCCGGTATGATCATCGTTGAGTGCATTTCTTCCATATGAACCCCGGCGGATTTGGCAAATTCCTGCCAGGCCGGTTCCTGGGCGACGCCGGCACGTGCGGCCGTGCGTTCCTCAAGACTCTGATAAGCCCATAAATGGCAGACCTCGTTCGGGTTCGGGCCTTCCGTGATCCACGCGGCCACGTTCTTCGAATATTTCTCGCGTGTTGGCATGACACTGAGGAAGTGGTCCATCCAGGCTTTGCCTGTGCCTGGCTTCAACAGGTAATTGCGGAACTCGTAGAAATTTCCATCTTTTTCCGGCGCGGTGATCGGCTTGGTGTTGATTAGGAAACGCGTTGACTGCGCGGTCAGCAGCGGGCGCAGGCGCGGGACGTATTCCTGGGTCCAGCCCTCGACCTTGCCGAGCTCGCCGCGCAGACGCGCACGCTCTTCAAAGCTGTCATAGCGCCATAGATGCATCACCTGGTTGAGAGGGCCCATCTCCGTGAACCAATAGCCCTCGAGAACGCCATAATCATCGCCGCGAACCTTGCGACCGACCTCTTCATTGGCCCTGAGAACCTCGGGAATGGCGCCGGGGTGGGTGGTGTAGGTGCGTAATTCGTGAAGCATGTTTTTCCTCTGAAAATTATTGTTTCGTTGTCAGCAGGTTGCTGTTTTCCAACCCGGGACGCAAGCGTCTGAAGTCGGACAGTTGTCGGGTTGAAAGCGTGCGGGCAATATCGAGCGGTAATGGAATTTACAAGCAGGAGAAGATGGTGGCGTATTGGGTCAGATATGAAACAGACGGACAGGTCGGCTTTGGCACGCTTGAGGGCACGGAGATCACCGTGCATGACGGCGACATGTTCGCGGGGGCGCGTTCGACCGGCGCAAGCGTGAGCGTGGACGACGTTGCGCTTCTGACGCCCTGCGTTCCTGGCAAAATGATTGCGCTCTGGAACAATTCGAAATCCTCGGCGGAAAAACAGAGCCTGGAGTGCCCGGAATACCCGCTGTTTTTTCTCAAACCGTCTTCGAGCTATCTCGCGCCGGGCGGCGTAATTCGCAAACCAGCGGCCTATGACGGTCGGGTGATCTACGAGGCCGAGCTGGGAATCGTGATCGGGAAAACCTGTGCCAATGTGGACGAAGCCACCGCAGCCGCAGCGATCTTTGGTTACACCTGCGTCAATGATGTGACCGCGATGCAGTTACTCGACGCCGATCCGTCGTTTCCCCAATGGGCGCGGGCCAAGGGCTTCGACACTTTTGGGGCTTTTGGGCCTTCGATTGTCACGGATTTAGATGTTTCCGGCAGCGCCATTCGGGCCCAACTGAACGGTCGCGAGCGCCAGAATTATGCCGTCGGTGATCTGTTCATGCAGCCCGCCGAAATTGTTGCGCGTCTATCGGAATCCATGACCCTCCAGCCGGGTGATCTGATCGCCTGCGGCACCGGGCCCGGCGCACTGCCGATGAAGCCGGGCGCGACCATCGATGTCATCATTGATGGGATCGGAACCCTGTCGAACACCTATGAGGATGTGAGCTGATGTCAGCGCGATTTGCATCTTTTGATCCGAACAATCTGAGCCCGGAAGCGCGAGCAGTTTATGACCGGATTTTGAACGACCGCGGATATGTCCCCGGGCCGTATCAGTTCTGGCTGGCATCGCCTGGGTTTTCGGACCGAATCGAGCCTGTTGAGGAATTTCTGCGCCACGGGGTCTCGCTGGAAGAACGACTGGTCGAGATCGTTGTGCTCGTTGTCGCCAAGCACTGGCGTGCCCAGTATGTCTGGACGTCCCATGGGCCGTCAGCCGAAAAGGTGAGTGTGGACCCGGCGATTGTCGAGGCGATACGGGCCGGCGAGAAGCCGTCCTTTGAAAAGGATGATGAAGCTCTTTGCTACGATGTCTCGTCAGCACTGGTAAACGGGCAGGGCATCAACGATGCGCTCTGGGCACGGGCAGACAGCATCATCGGTGACGTCGGCATCAACGAGGTGCTCGGCCTGATAGGCCTCTATACCTCGGTCTGCCTGACCATGGTTGCGTACCGGATGCCGACGAAGAACGGCGAGCCAGACCCGTTACCCTAGCGCTGTGATCCTGGCGCCGGGTCAGATAGATTCAGGCAGCGTGCTTTCTTCGACACTCGGCGGTTCCGCGCGGGTCTCACCATCTTCCGTCAGATAGTTCTGGGTCAGGTACCAGTCACGGTAGTCCTGGAAGCGCACCGGCTTGAATTGGGCCGGGTTGCTCGCACTGACGCAGGTCGGGAGCGGATTGGCCACTGTGTTCCAGGTCGGATTGTAGAAGAAGGCGAGCGAGTAGCGATCGTTCTTCGGCGGAATTACACGATGCGGGGTCGCCATGAAGCGGCCATTGGTCCAGCGGTTCAGGAACTCACCGGTGTTGACGATTATCGCCCCTTCGATGTTGGAGACCGGGATCCACTGACCTGACGCGGTGCCAATCTGAAGCCCGGCTTCGGCCGCCACAGGTAGCAGCGTGAGGAACCCGTGATCGCGATGCGGCGCGATTCCGAACTGGTTCTCCTCGGCATCCACCGGCGCATAGTGCTGGTTGCGGGTGGTCCAGACGGGGTCGTCGAACAAGCCGTCGAAATAGTCGGCGGGCATGTCCAGCGCGCGGGCATAAAGCGGCAGCATCCGGGATCCGAGGTTTTCCATCGTCTGGTAATATTCGAGCATCTCGGCCCGCCAGCCGGGAACCAAATTCTCATCGGGCCAGTGGTTCGGGCCGTGATTGCCCAGTCCCGCCTTGATCGCCGGATGGTCGGCGGGGCGTTCGCGCACGATCCGCAGCATCTCGTTGAGATCGGGCTTGGTATTCTCGTTGACCGTCGAGGAGATGTAGATCGTGGATAGCGGCGGCACGTAGTTCGGCATGCCGCGCTTGGTCTCGTCGGGCAGTTTGAAGAACCGGATGAGGTTGTTAGTCGTCCGCGTTAGCAATTCCTTGGGAACGCCGTGGTTGACGATGAAATAGAAGCCGACATTTTCCTGGGCATAGCGCAGCTCAGAGGCAAGGCTCTCCAGCGCGCCGTCTTCGCCGGCCAGAAACGGGCCGAGATCGAGAATGGGGATTTCTTCGTCAGACAATTCGTCGGGCAGGATGACTTCGGCTGTGGACATGGTCTTGCTCGCTCTCAGGCTGTGAAGTTGTCGGATCGTAACCCAGATTCTGTTTGGGGGAAAAGCATCCTGTTCAGACGCTCATATGTTGATCATGCATAAAAAAAAGCCATGTTATTATATGCGCTTAAAAAATAGGCAATATTATGTCGGTAAACGCATCATGTCGACCGCCTGAATTCCAGTATATTTCGTTATAACAATACCTTACTTCATCTTCTCCCGACTGGCACGCTCCTTGCGATAGTTCTTGCAGTGCAATAACGCTCACACGGAGACTTTCAAATGAAGTCAGCAATCAAAACTGCCGCAGCGGTATCGGTTCTCGCCGGATCGCTTGCGTTTTCAGGGGTGGCGCAGGCCGCCGATACGATCAAGGTAGGTATCCTGCATTCTCTTTCCGGAACCATGGCCATCAGCGAAACCGCGCTCAAGGACGTCATGCTGTTTCTTATCGATGAACAGAACAAGAAGGGCGGTTTGCTCGGCAAGCAGATCGAGCCGGTCGTTGTCGACCCGGCATCGGACTGGCCGCTGTTTGCGGAAAAGGCCCGCGAGCTAATCGAACAGCACAAGGTCGATGTGGTGTTTGGCAACTGGACATCGGTCTCGCGGAAATCCGTGCTTCCGGTCTTTGAAGAGCTCAACGGCATGCTCTTCTACCCGGTGCAGTATGAGGGTGAAGAATCCTCGCGGAACATCTTCTATACCGGCGCTGCGCCGAACCAGCAGGCGATCCCTGCGGTTGAATATTTGATGAGCGAAGAAGGCGGTTCGGTGAAGCGCTGGGTTCTGGCCGGTACGGATTATGTCTATCCGCGTACGACCAACAAGATCCTCGAATCTTTCCTCAAGGCCAAGGGCGTTCCGGCAGAGGACATCATGGTCAACTACACGCCGTTCGGACATTCCGACTGGCAGACGATCGTGTCGGACATCAAGGGCTTTGCTTCCGCCGGCAAGAAGACTGCTGTCGTGTCGACTGTGAACGGTGACGCTAATGTTCCCTTCTACAAGGAACTCGGCAACCAGGGCATCAAGGCCGAAGACATCCCCGTCATAGCCTTCTCGGTCGGCGAAGAAGAGCTCGCCGGTATCGATACGGGACCGCTGGTTGGCCATCTCGCCGCTTGGAACTACTTCATGAGCGTTGACGCGCCGGAAAACGCGGATCTTGTCAAGAAGTGGCATGGCTTCATCAAAGACGAGAAGCGCGTTTTCAACGATCCTATGGAAGCCCACTATATCGGCTTCAACATGTGGGCCCAGGCGGTCGCACAGGCAGGTTCGACCAATGTCGATGCGGTACGCCAGGCCATGTATGGCCAGGAAGTGCCAAACCTGACCGGTGGCGTTGCAGTGATGAACACCAACCACCATCTTTCCAAGCCCGTGCTGATCGGTGAAATCCAGGACGATGGCCAGTTCGCCACTGTCTGGGAGACCGAAGGTGTTGTTGTCGGCGATGCGTGGAGCGACTTCCTGCCGGAAAGCGCAAAGCTCACGGCTGACTGGACCTATCCCTGGGTCTGCGGCAACTGTGAAAATCCCAACTATCTGACCAACTAGGCGTATGCGGTTTTCCCGCCGCCCTTTTTTTGGGGTGGCGGGGAAACTCAATAAACAAGGATAACCGCTAACGAATTTCAGGACCGATACGTCATGTCTGTCAGCAAGAGTAAGGGCGCTCGAATTTGTCGGGTTGCCATATTTTCTTTTTTATTGGCCGCGCTCACGATCATCGCGCCAAGCGATTCTCTCCAGGCCCAGCAGAACGACTCTGCCCTCAGTCAGGCCCTGTCCGGGCTTAATGTTCGTAGCTTCAAGGCCAAGACCGCCGCCGTCATCTCCCTGGGCGAACTGGGGGACCCCCGGGCCGTCGCCGCGCTGGAAGCTCTCAGCGAGGGTCGCCTCTACAGTAGAAAGTTGGACAATGCCGTCGTCGTCGGCGATCGGGATGGGAAGGCCTACAAACTGACCGATCCGTTGTCGGGTGCTTCGGCAGGTGATGCCGGGAGCCGTGATCTCAAGAAGATCGTTGCCAATAACAAGCTCCGCGGGATCATCCGCGGGGTGCTCGGCCAACTCGGCCTGTCGAGCCCGGACAAGGTGCTGCGCGGGAAGGCGGTGGAAGACGTGATCGCGCGTCCGACGGCCGGCGCATTGGCGTTATTGAAACGAGCCCGCGACCGGGAGACCGAAGACGATATCCGAGCTCGATTGGAAACAGGAATTGCCGCTCTTCAACTGGGCGCCGCCGACCCCGCTTTGCGCCGCGCGGCGGTCGCGCGTCTTTCTGATTCCAACGACCCGGAAATCAAGTCGCTGCTCGAACGGCGATTATTGGACAGCCCGGAAGGTACGCTGGTCGAGCCTGACCCCGAAATTCGTGCGGCCGTTCAGGAAGCCGTCGATGACATCAATGACCGGCTCGCGCTGTTTGGTGTCGCCGAGGACTTGATCTTTGGAATCAGCCTTGGCTCGGTTCTCCTGCTCGCTGCGATCGGCCTGGCCATCACCTTTGGGGTTATGGGGGTCATCAACATGGCCCATGGCGAGATGATCATGCTCGGCGCTTATACAACCTTCGTGATGCAGGAAATATTTCGCGCCACGATGCCGCCAGAAGTCTTCGGCTTCTACCTGCTGGCTGCGATCCCGGCAGCATTTATTGTTGCCGCAGCTTTCGGAGTGTTGATCGAGCGTGGCTGTATTCGTTTCCTCTATGGGCGGCCACTTGAAACTCTTCTGGCGACCTGGGGCGTTAGCCTGATTCTGCAGCAGCTCGTCCGTACGCTGTTTGGGGCCAACAACCGTGAAGTTGCCAACCCGGACTGGATCGCAGGCGCGATCTCGATCGGCGGTGGCGTGTCGGTCACGGTCAACCGGGCCTATATCTTTGTATTCTGTCTGATCGTCGTCACCGCTCTGGCTGCGTTCATTCGCTACAGTCGGTTTGGGCTGCAAATGCGCGCCGTCACCCAAAACCGCGGCATGGCGTCGGCGATGGGGATTCGTACCGGCCAGGTCGACGCGCTGACCTTCGCGCTGGGATCAGGCATTGCCGGTGTCGCCGGCGTGGCGTTGAGCCAGATCTCGAATGTCAGCCCAAATCTGGGTCAGAACTTCATAGTTGATAGTTTCATGGTGGTGGTTTTCGGCGGCGTCGGGAGCCTTTGGGGGACGATCGTCGGGGCGTTTGGGCTAGGCATTTTGAACAAATTTCTCGAGCCCGTATCCGGGGCTATCCTCGCCAAGGTCGTCGTGCTCGTCATTATTATTCTTTTCATCCAGAAACGGCCACGCGGTCTGTTCGCCCTAAAAGGGCGAGCAGCCGAAGGCTGAGCGGGGACTCGATTATGGGGCCTATTTCACGCCGTCTCTTTACGCTGGAATCCCGTAAGGGTTGGAGCGCCATCGTCATTCTTCTGGTGCTCGGGTTGTTCGTCGTACCGTGGCTTAACCTGGCCGTGCCGGAGGGCTCGTTCTTCCACCTTTCGACCTTTTGGGTTGCGACCCTGGGCAAATATCTGTGCTTCGCCATTCTGGCGCTCGCGCTTGATTTGATCTGGGGCTATGCGGGAATTCTCAGCCTCGGCCATGGCGCCTTTTTCGGGCTCGGCGGCTATGCCATGGGCATGTACATGATGCGCCAGATCGGCGATCGCGGGGTTTATGGCAATCCGGACCTGCCCGACTTCATGGTGTTCCTGAACTGGGAGAGCCTGCCCTGGTACTGGTGGGGTTTTGATCAGTTCTGGTTCGCCGCATTGATGGTCGTGCTGGTGCCGGGTCTGCTGGCATTCGTGTTTGGATGGCTGGCCTTCCGCTCGCGGATCACCGGGGTCTATTTCTCGATTATCAGTCAGGCCATGCTGTTCGCGATCATGCTGGCCTTCTTTCGAAATGAGACTGGCTTCGGCGGCAATAACGGCCTGACCGATTTCAAGGATATCCTGAGTTTTGAACTCTCGCAGGACACCACGAAGGTCGGGCTATATGTGGTTTCTGCCGTTACGCTGCTGCTGGTCTATCTGATCTCCCGGGCCGTGGTGTCATCAAAGCTCGGGCGCTTGCTAATTGCCGTGCGGGATGCAGAAAGCCGGGTCCGGTTTCTGGGTTATTCGGTGACCAATGCCAAATTGTTCGTCTTCACACTTTCGGCGATGATCGCCGGGATCGCAGGCGCGCTGTATGTGCCGCAGGTCGGGATTATCAACCCGGG
>MEHZ011495889.1_pt1 | contig 50975 bp, 35 predicted proteins | sample 897221 | NCBI WGS metagenome assembly MEHZ01 (sample SAMN05514161, study PRJNA337945) | marine metagenome | isolation source: marine surface water | place: Arctic Ocean | collected 2007-12-13 | reverse complement strand
ACCCAGGACTTCAAGGAGACCCAGGAATACAAGGCAATCAAGGAATACAGGGCAACCCAGGACTTCAAGGAGACCCAGGAATACAGGGCGATCCAGGACTTCAAGGAGACCCAGGAATACAAGGAATTCAAGGTGTTTCAGGTGATGACGGACTTTTACCAAATGGCACTGCAATTGGTAATACAACATTTTGGAACGGTACAGAATGGGCCGTTGACAACAACAACCTTTTTAATTCAGGGGGAAATATTGGAATAGGAACTTCTATTCCGCAAGCCGCATTAGAAGTTCAAGGCAATGTAGCTATTAACTACCCCTTTGCATACAAAATAAAAGACGCGGCAGATGGAGATAACTTCTTGAAGTATGAACCAACTGTGGATGGGCTTCAATTAAATGGTTCTGACGCTGTTTTCATCACGACATCAGATCCTACGAATGCAACATCCGGACAAGATTTAGTGGTTAGAAATGGAAGAGTCGGTATCAATACAAATACACCCTCTCAAGGATTGCTTCATGTAAACGGATATTACGCCGATCCTTTTGGAAACTATACCTTTTACGCAACAGGACCGAATACAGGAATAGGTGCACCTGCAAATTTGAATACCAGTATTTTTGCTACCCATCGTGTCGTTGCGGGAGAGTTCAATGCAATCTCCGATGCTCGCATTAAAAACATCGACGGTTTGACCGACTCAAAAAAAGATCTCGAAATATTGAACAAAATTGAAATTACGGATTACCATATGATCGACCCTACACATGGAACGAAACCAATCAAAAAAGCAATTGCACAGCAGTTAGAGACAATATACCCTCAGGCTGTTTCAAAATCCACAAATATAATTCCAGATATTTATGAGCCGGCAAATTGCGAGTCAGGAAAGATACACTTAGAAAACACACTTGAAAAAGGAGATCGAGTTCGATTGATTTTTGAGGATAACGAAGAAATAGCAAATGTCACTGAAGCATACTCAAACCACTTCAAAGTCGATCTCAATGTGTCGGGAAAGGTCTTCGTATATGGCTGTGAAGTGGATGATTTTAGAACGATCGACTATGAGGCGGTGTCTATGCTAAATGTATCTGCGACTCAAGCACTTCTCAAAAGAGTTGAAGTACTAGAAAAAGAAAATAACAAGCTAAAGGAATCAAATAGAAATTACGAGAATTTAAAGGCGGAATTAGAAACCTTAAAGAACAGCGTATTGATGCTCATGAATGAAAAGAACACAGCCACATCGTCAATAGAAAAATAGCAGAACCCTGTTAGCGCAATCTATTTAAAGAGTCTAATAATTTCTTGTCTTTTTTGATTCCTAATTGTGCTAGAAAGCAAAAAGGGAAACCAACGACCAAAAGGGCATATCCTAAGCCTAGTTCTTTTTCATAAGAGCCATCGAAAAACAGTGTGCCTCCGGCGTAATAAAAAACAATTGCTGAGATGATTAATACAAAGTATAAAAAAGTCAATCTCCTTGCCCACTGAAGCTGGCGGCCTATATTCTTATAACTCATTAAGGTCATAAATAGAAAGAGACAAATACCGATGATGGAAAGGTAAATTGGAATACTTTTATAGACCTCAGTTGAAGAACCATGTATTGCCTGGATTCCAAAAACAGAGAAAGAAAAACTCTCTGAGGCCTGCGTGAAACGTAAAAATTCCATACCTGTACAGGTAGCACCTAAACAAAGTATGGCAAGAAATAAATAAACAGTTTGAACACGTTGTATCATGAATAATGTTTTATAATTGATTTGCCTTTTGTCTCAAATAATGATCTAAGATGGTAAGCGCAGCCATAGCCTCTACAATCGGCACGGCCCGAGGAACCACACAAACGTCGTGTCTTCCCTTACCCTCAAGGAGAATCTCTTCCCCTTTGTTATTGATCGTTTCTTGTGACTTCATAAGGGTAGCAACGGGTTTAAAAGCGACCCTGAAAACAATAGGCATTCCATTAGAAATACCGCCTTGAACGCCTCCTGAGAAATTTGTTTTTGTAGCGCCTGAAGATTCAAAAGAATCATTATGCTCACTTCCTTTCATCTTCACTGAAGAAAACCCAGACCCATACTCAAATCCCTTAACGGCATTAATAGACAACATTGCCTTTCCTAGGTCCGCATGAAGTTTATCGAAAACTGGTTCTCCTAGACCGGCTGGCACACCTACTATCACACATTGGATAATACCGCCCAAGGTATCCCCCTCTGCTTTACATTCCAATATTGCGCTTTCCATTTGTTCCGATATCGACGGATCAGGACAGCGTAAAAGAGAAGCTTCTATGGCGTCTTGCTTAAAAAAAACGTTGCTTGAAAGCTCAATCCCACCGATCTGTTTAACGTAAGTTGAAAACTGTACGCCTAGCTTGTTTAATATTTGCTTTGCAATAGAACCAGCCACAACCCGACAGACCGTTTCACGAGCACTAGACCTTCCTCCTCCACGATAATCTCTAATTCCATATTTCTTCTCATAAGTAAAATCAGCGTGAGAAGGCCTATAGGCCTCTTTTAAATGCGAATAATCTGCAGAAAGGTGGTCTTTATTTTGAATTGTAAAACCAATTGGGGTCCCTGTCGTCTTACCCTCAAATAAACCAGATAAAATCTGAATTTCGTCGGATTCTTTACGTTCAGAAACAAGGTTGTTTTGACCGGGCTTCCTTTTATTCAGGTCCGCTTGGATCTGTGCTATATCCAATGATATACCTGAAGGGCAGCCATCAATGATACCACCCATTGACACTCCATGAGATTCTCCAAAAGTGCTTAATTTAAAAAGGGTTCCAAATGATGATCCAGCCATATTACAAAATTAAAGCTTTTTACGCTTAAAAATAGGAACTGTAGAACAAGGCTCCCCATACATAATTGACTTTACATGGGGCTGTAAAAACGCTAGTAATTCCGACATAGCAAACTCCGGTTCTTGAATATCTGAACAGCCCTTAATAATCACTCTTTCATCTTTGAATTCTTCCAAATTTAAAGCGTGTATATTCTTAAGTATCATAGATTTTTGAAGTGCCAATTCATCTCCAATCACGAAAGTGTCAGCAATTCCGATAAGTTGAGAAGTTACAAGCATATAAGCCCAGGTTGGTATGATTGCCTCTGTAGAACAAAATATATACACCCCCTTGTTTTTATACGACAACCAATCGTTTTCTTTGATCCAAATTCTAAAATCTTTTTCTTTAAGTACCAACCCTTTCCATAATTGACTTGACAAATCAATAGGTATTACCGGAATCATTGGCTTAAAATTAGCTAGATCCATTTGAATCAAACTACTTTCCTTAACTTTATTTCTAAGTTCCATGCCCCACAAATTTACAACATCACATTGATAATTCGATTGTGAAATTGACATTCTGTCATGAAAATCACTCAGGCATGCTCTTTGACTACGAACAGACATGAGCCGCAATAACCATTTTGATAAAAACTTCGGTGTCGCCATGCTTCCCGCCATGTTTCTTCTGGTAACGATATGGCTTGTCTTTTGGGGGGATTCACTTTTTTTATTTCAATTTTACAAATTAGGCGTTTTACCCAATGATCTCTCCGGTTTAAAAGGTATCCTATTCATGCCTCTCATTCATTCAAGCGAAAATTTCAATCACATATTCAACAACTCCATACCCACATTCTTACTTACCACCCTGTTATTCTACTTCTATAAGGAAATTGCATTTCGAGTATTGATATTCAGTTGGATTTTTACTGGTGTAGGCGTTTGGTTATTTGCAGTAAATAGAGGTGCTTTTCATATCGGTATGAGTGGCGTAATCTATAGTCTGGTTGCCTTTCTCTTTACCTCAGGTACTCTGAGGAAATATAGGCCCCTTCAGGCACTTTCGCTGTTTATTGTGTTTGTTTACGGCAGTTTGATTTGGGGAATACTTCCTATTTCTCCTAAAATATCTTGGGAAGGGCATTTCATGGGATTTATCGTGGGGACCATTTTAGGTTTCATATACAGAAAACAAGGGCCACAGCGCCCTAAATACATCTATGAAATAGAAAAAGAACTAGGTATCGAACCTCCTGATCTTGAAGGAATGTATTGGCAAAAAGTGAGGGCAGAAGCCGAAAGAAAAGCCGAACAAGAACAGGAACTTAAAATCGTATATCATATCAAGAGTGAATCTTCTGAGGATAAAAACATGGATCCTTAAGAATTGCAAATCCCTTTGCCAGATGATCAGTACATGGTTGTCTAGCTTGGGTGTTTTGGAATACAATAAAGAACACAATTATTTTGAAATCCTTTTAAAGATAAAAAAAAGGACTAACCCTATGAGAACACCACCTGTATTCGCTAAGGCATCAGCCCATGAAGGATCTCTTCCAGGAACAAACCCTTGTAAGAATTCAAGAAGTAACCCATAGGCGATACAGGCGCATAAACCCTTCCAAAACAGAGTGCCCTTCATGTTTATCAAGGACCAATTAAAAGAAAGAACAAGATAAGCTATAAAGTGATTGATTTTATCATGATCCCCTAGTTCAATATTTGATCTTGGGGGCATTAGACTCAAGACACCTATGCTTACCACCACAACACAAAAAGAAACAATAAGTATCTTAATTCTCACTAAAACCATAACCTGTGTTTTTTCCTTTTACAATCGCAGGTATCCCACTTCGCATCCATACCGGCATTGGTTCACCTTTCAAGTAGTGATCAAAAAATTGATTCATCCGAATACTTAGATCAAATTTATTTGGGAGTTTTCTTAGGTTATGACCATCCTTATTATAAACCAACATCCAGCAAGGTTTACCAAGCCTGCGCATTCCGTTGTACATTTCAATACCCTGGTACCAAGGAACAGCGCCATCTTCATCATTATGCATAATAAGCAAAGGTGTTTCAACTTTAGGCAAATGAAATATAGGTGAGTTTTCATAATATAATTCTGGAGCTTCCCAAATCGTTTTTCCAATTCTACTTTGGGTGGCTTCATACTGAAATTGCCTATTGATACCGGACCCCCATCGAATACCTCCATAAGCCGAAAACATATTACTCACTGGAGCACCTGCCATTGCCGCAGCATATCGTTTGGTCATAGTGATAAGTTGGGCGGTTTGATAGCCTCCCCAGCTCTGGCCCTGAAGCCCCATTTTTGATGAGTCTATGGAGAAGTGCTTTAGTAAAAAATCTGTTCCACTCATGACGGCATCATAGGCAGATCTGGCAGGGTAGCCTTCTTTGTATCGGATATCAGGGACAAACACGACATAACCATTCGATGCGCATTCTACGGGGTTAATGATGCTTGCGGAAGGTCGCGGAGAACGGTATCGATGAAGGTTGTCAGAATTGAGCTCATAGTAATAAACGAGCAATGGATATGCTTTCGTGGAATCATATGATTCGGGAAGATAGACCAATCCCTCGAGAGCTAATGAATCATAGCTCATCCATGAAACAAGCTCAACTGTTGACCAATTTAGCTCGGCTTGTTGGGGATTTATTTGAGACATGCGTTCAAAGGTTTTAAATTCCGAATCAGACAGATAGAGGTCAGGATATTCTTTAACAGAGCTCTTTCGCAAAAGCGTTTTATTGCCGTCCTCTGACCATTTGAGCTCAACCAATTGATGTGGAGAATTTAAATACTCAACAAGATCTAAATGATTCCCATGCTTTAACCAAGCAAAGACATGCATTCCTTTATTAGACTTGTTAAACCCTTGAACATAAGTGTCTGTAATATAAATATAGGCGCTGTCAGTGTGCTTTTTTCTTAAAGAAAGCTTTATGTTTCTAGAGTGTCCTTCAAACCCACTGAGGCAAATTAAGGTGTCGGTTACGAAATCATAGTACCATATGTCTCTCTCAGATTGAAAATAATAACGCATTGACCTTGAAAAACCATAGCTCTCTAAAGGACCTGCAAGAGCTGGTAGTCCGTTGTTGTCGCGACTCCATTTGACTGAATCCGTTTGACAGGTTAAACAAATAGTATCCATAGTAGGTATGCGGAAAGCCATTCGCTGGCCTTTTTCAGGATTAAAGAAAGTGTAAATGGAACCATCAGGAGACAGCTCACCCCCATAGTGCACATTCTTCATTAACAACTTTTTTTCAGCGGTCTTTAAATCCACTCTATAGATGTCTTTAGGCCATGGATACGACCACTGAGAAGCGACGGCATATAACTCGTTTGAATAGGATAACTGATACATGGATTCAAATTTATCACTAAACCTCATCTGTAGGGTGTCATTATTTAGCTTCTGGAATTTCGAGTTCTTGAATGAATAAATAAACCAATCAGATTTTTTCTTTAGGCTCTTAAGCTCTTTTAATTGCTGGGGCTGAATTTTAGCATCTAAATAATGCCAAACATCGACACTTACTTTCTCGTCATCCATTAATGAATCTTCAGGTTCTTTTACTAAAGTCTTTGTAACCCCGAAAACCATATAATCTTCATCCTTTGAAAACAATGGACCTTGATGGACCGAAGGTAGGCTATCCCCAAACATATTTTCTAACAAGGTTGCTCCTATTATAGTTGATTTATTCGATGTCAAATCATAAACATGCAGTTCGTGATTTTCAATACTTGTGTCCTGTATCTGAAAAAAGGCGAATTTATCACCCGAATCACTCCAGCCAGAAAGCTTAAATCGTTGAGCGACATCAAATTCTCGCACAGGATTAATCGATCTTAAATCATAAATAATGACTTTGTAATTTGTCTCTTTATTTACGACGATTTTCTGAAGAATACCAAGCCTATTTCCATCGATCGAAAGTTTAAAATCAACAACATCATTAAGCTCTAAAAAAAGATTCGGATACGACGTGAAAACCTTTAAAATATTTGTCTTTTTATCACTTTTTAGCTTCGATAATGAGGCAATCCAACTTTTCTTTTTTTTTGACTTATTTTGCTGTGACAGATAACATATGGTGTTTCCCTTTTCAGAAAGTATATATTTCTTTAAACCAGCAATCTTAATCGTCTTATTGGTTTTAAATTCAATAATACAAAGCGAATCTAGTGGCCATTTGTTCTTTTTAACCTTTTTAAACTTTAAGGCTCTCAGCGTGTCGAAACCCGGTTTTATTTTAAAAATGGCTAAGGAGTTATCTGCACTAAAAGAAAGGCCTTCTCCCCTACTAAATGAATCTAGTTGTCCAATGCTATTTTGGTAAATGTACAATTGCCCATCACCTTCAATGGGTTCGGATTGATAGCTAATTAAAGATGCATCTTTAGATAATTTTGACATCGATAGTTTGTTCCAACTTCGGTAGTCCTGCTCTCCAATTTTTCTTTTTTGAGCATAAAAATTCGCCAATAAGACACAAAAGATAAAAGAAAGAATTAAACTGTTTTTCATGCGGTTTTCTTTGAAGATATTGAAGTCAAATATACGCCTGTAAATATTAAGAACATAAACGTCATTTTCTGTAATGTAATTGTATCCGTATAATCAGCCGACCAATGAAGGTAAGAAAACAAGAAAGCAAAGACAACGACGAGAACGGGTTGGAAATAAATATAGGAACTTGAAATGGTAGGACTTAGATACTTCAAACCATAGATGGTCAATAGATAGGTTAAAAATGTAACACCAACCACGATATATAAAATCTTCAAATAGATACCCATTGGAAAGTTCAAGAAATTAGTTTCGATTAAATCAGGAATCGTCGATGGGAATATGCAGACAAAAAATAACCCAAAAGTAAATACCCAAGTAATCACAGTAATAGGTGCGTATTTAGACATTAGGGGTTTAACAAGTACCAAATAAAATGCATAACAAATTGCATTGATGAAGAGGAAAACATCTCCTAAAACAGACTCCCCTGCTTGAGTGGACCCTTGTAATGTAAGTAACACAGCGCCCGTTGCACCAATAAGAATTCCGCATGTTCTTAATAGCGTTGGCTTTTCTTTAAGTAGAAAAAACGAAAGAATGGCTACCATAATGGGATTCATACTCATAATGATCCCAGAGTTGATAGATGAGGAAAGGTTTAAACCATGAAAGAAGAACAACTGATTCATAGCGACACCAAATATCCCACAAACGATAAACCTAGGAATATCATTCTTTTGAATCTTTGTCTTTCGAAGTAAAAGAGAAATCGTCCAAAAAAAGACAACTGCCCCACTCACCCTCAGAAAGATAAAAACCGATGGGGATAAGAATGCAGGCATAACTCCTTTTGCTATAAGGTGTCCCGCTCCATATAGAACATTAACAAAGAATAAAGCGATATGTGCTCTATAATGAGTGTCCTTCATTATCCGAAAATTCTCCTCCAACGTGATTTGGCCAAATTGGTTCTAAAACCATCGAGTCTCTCCGTGACCTGATGCTGTTCAAGTAACTCAAGAAGCATGTTTGTCCCATATGCCTGTTTGTATTGGAATTCCTGACGGAATAAAGGCACGATTGATAAAAATGAAACCTGTTTGTTTTCTAAATTTATCGTTGTTAATTCTTCTCGCAATAAAATAGGGGTCGACAGCATACAATGGGACTGTTTCAATGACCAAGACAAAGGGCCTTTGTTTAGACTCATTTGCAAGGTGTGCCCATCACCGAACCAAGTTTTATTATCGACAACATAGGTCATTAACTGATCCAGAATAGAATAGGCCCATTCATTGTTTTGAAGATCTTTTTCAGACCAATAATTAGGTAGACAAAAAAACAATTCTACAAACTTACTTTCTGATTGATCTTTTGGGTTTATCATCTCGTAATGATGGAGGCCTTTAGTTACCAAAACTTGACAGTCTCTAACAGCCGAAACAGTAACAAGATAAAATTCCTTCTCGCGCCACATTACAGTTTTTACTACCCCAAATCTACGCTCTAATTCTGTTTTTAACATATTTTAAATCTCACATTAAGTGATCGGATATGAATCTATATTGCACCTGTATGCGTAATTTATTTCACCTAAACCCTTCGAGAGTTCTTCAGAAGACCCAAGCGGGAATTCTATAGAAAGTAATGCGCCTGTTTTCATGAAAACGTTTTTTGCAGTAAAGTAAGAAGCTAAATCAGACAAGCCGCTGTTATGTCCCACAAGAATGATATCACTTTGGGTTTTCAATTCCCAAATAAAGTCCATAAGGTTTGTAACTGAGCATAAGTACAGATCATCGTGATACGAAAAATTAAATTGCTTGTCAAAAAGCAAGTCAACGGTCTCTTTGGTCCTGAAAGACGAAGATGAAAATGCTTTTATTTCCTGAGGACCCAAAGACAAATTCATTAAAATGGTTTTGGTTTTTTCACATTGAATGAGGCCTTTCTCAGAAAGGCTTCTGTTAAAATCTTTTCCTGATGCGTCAAAACCCTCCGCGTTTGCATGTCGAATTAAATGTAACCTCAAATTATCAAGTTTTTAACTAAGTAATCACCAATCTTATGAAGATATGGGTTTCTCAGGCTGTCCTCTAAGAGCATTAAATGCTCAATCCGATGACAGTCTGTACCAACAAAATCAAATTCGCCAGCATCAATTAATCGTTCAGCTTGCTTTTTAATATCAGGACCATACTGACCAGATAATGAATTTAGATTAAGTTGGATATTTATACCATTCTTTCGCCATTCTACGGCTTGTTCAATTTTACCCAAATAATATATGTAGCGTTCAAAATGAGCGATTACAGGTCTATACCCATTGGATTTTAATTCAAAAAACAACTGATCTAAAAACTGGGGAGGCGAATGAAATGCAAACTCGACCAACACATAGTTATCCCCAAAGGTTAGCAATTCCTTGTTTGCAATTTTAGGCATTAATGTTTCATCAAAATAATATTCAGCAGCTGCCTCTATTTCGATCGTTAAACCTACCTTTTTAGCCTCTTTTCTTAATGAGTTTAAACCACTGAGAATCGTTTCACTTGTGTTTGGAAATGAATCCGTCATTATATGTGGAGTCGTAATGACTTTCTTATAGCCAAGACTTTGAAACTTAGCAAGCATAGCGATGGATTGATCCATATCCTGCGCACCATCATCGATTCCAGGAATAAGATGTGAATGCATATCGACTTTTAAACGACCTAAATCAAAAGGAGGTAATATCGGTTTCTTTTTAAATATGTTACCGAATAAGCCCATTATGTTCTATTACCATACATTTTTTTGTAGTATTCTTTATAAGAACCACTTGTGACCTGATTCACCCATTCCGAATTGTCTAAATACCAATCCACAGTTTTCGATAAACCTTCCTCAAAAGTAATCGAAGGCTTCCAACCCATTTCATTTTCAAGTTTGGATGCATCTATTGCATATCGCTTATCATGTCCTGCCCGATCCTTTACATAGGTAATCAATTTCTCAGATTCCCCTACTTGCCTGCCTAACTTCTCGTCCATTAATCGGCAAAGGAAACGAACAAGCTCAATGTTTGTCCACTCATTTAAGCCTCCGACGTTATATGCTTCCCCAAGTCTGCCCTTTGTAAATATCGTATCTATCGCACTGGCATGATCCTCAACCCACAACCAATCTCTAATATTATCGCCTTTTCCATAGATTGGTAGCGGCTTATTATTCAAAATGTTGTGTATCATCAAAGGAATTAATTTCTCGGGGAAATGATGACTGCCGTAGTTATTCGAGCAGTTAGAGATCTTGATAGGTAATCCATAAGTATGAAAGTAAGCCCTTACGAAATGATCAGATGAGGCTTTTGAAGCAGAATAAGGACTTCGAGGGTCATAAGATGTTTGCTCTGTAAACAAACCTTCATCGCCAAGAGATCCATAAACTTCGTCGGTAGACACATGGTGAAAAACATGCTCACCTGCTGTCCAAAATTCTTTTGCAGCATTCAAAAGGTTTACGGTGCCAACAACATTAGACATCACAAATTCCATTGGCCCCTCTATAGAACGGTCAACATGAGATTCTGCGGCTAAATGGATAACATCAGAAACTTTATACTTTTTAAAAATAACACGAACTGCTTCACTATTTGTGATGTCTAATCTTTCAAAAAAATAATTAGGGGCGCCATCAATATCACGAAGATTTTCAAGATTCCCAGCATAAGTCAAGGCATCGCCATTAATAATATTGTCATTTGGATAGTTGTGTACAAACCTTCTTACAACATGAGATCCAATGAATCCTGCTCCACCAGTTATTAAGATATTCCTATTATTCATATTACAAACTCCAATATTCTAACTCATTCACTTTGCCCTTATAAATACCTTTTACATCCACGAAAACACCCTGTTTGTCTTTTAAAATCGATTGAAAATAGCTTTCTTCTAATTCCAAATAAGACGCGTGATTAACTGCGACAATGACAGCGTCATAATCACTACCTATAAGACTAAGTGGAACACCATACTCACGCTGCATTTCATCAGAGCTTGCATGTGGGTCAACCAAATCAACCTTAACCTGGAATGAATTTAGTTCATTTACAATATCAATAACCTTCGAATTTCGAATATCAGAAACATCCTCTTTAAAGGTAGCACCCATAACCAAAACTTTTGAATCTTGAATGTTTTTTCCTTGAGACAGAATCTTTTTAACTGTTTGCTTTGCGATATAAAACCCCATCGAGTCATTCACATAACGTCCACTCGTAATTATTTTAGCATGGTAACCCGCTTGTTGCGCCTTATGTGTTAAATAGTAAGGGTCAACACCAATACAATGCCCTCCAACAAGCCCTGGAGAAAACTTCAAGAAATTCCATTTCGTACCCGCCGCCTCTAAGACGTCAAAAGTATTAATGTTCAATTTGTTAAATATGATCGATAGCTCATTGATCAATGCAATATTCACATCTCTTTGCGTGTTTTCAATGATCTTCGCCGCTTCAGCGACCTTAATACTAGGAGCTCGATGCACTCCCGCTTTAACAACGAGTTCATATGTTTTTGCAATTTCCTCAGAAGACTCTTCACAGCATCCTGCAGAAACCTTAACTACGTTTTGCAAGGTATGAACCTTGTCTCCTGGGTTAATTCGTTCGGGTGAATACCCCACTTTGAAATCATCATTAAACTTTAAGCCAGAAACACTTTCAAGAACGGGAATACAATCCTCTTCCGTACAGCCTGGATATACTGTTGACTCGTAGACAACGTAGTCCCCTTTCTTCAATACCTTTGCAACTGTTTTACTTGCGCCTAAAAGAGGTGTTAAATCGGGTAAATTTGCAGAATCAATAGGCGTGGGAACAGCTACAATAAAAAACTGCACGTCCTTTAAGTCATTTAGATCTGCACTAAATAAGATGTCACATCCATCAAAATCCTTAGATTCTAGTTCATTGCTCGGGTCAATCTTATTTTTCATCAGATCAACACGCTCTTGATTGATGTCAAAACCAACCACTTTAATTTTTCTGGCAAAATCTAAAGCGATCGGTAAACCAACGTATCCTAAACCAATTACCGCTAGTTTAGCATCCCCTTTTAGCATTCTATCGTAAATCAAATCACTCATCTCTCTTTTGGTTTTCGTTTCTTACTTTGTATATTCTTTCTATAATTTCAACTACCTTAAGCCCTTCCAATGCATTTGTTGTTGGGGATTTCCTTCCTTTTATTCCGTCAATGACATTAGAAATAACATAATTATGATTGGCTGCAGAGCCTTTATATGGTCCATAGTCATTGGCCGGATTGGATTCCTTTAATTTAGGCATGTCATAACCTTTAATATTGCAAATCTCAACCTGATTCATATACTGACCCCCGATCTTAACACTACCGTTCTGTCCAATAATAGTCATAGAGGATTCTAGATTCTGATTGGAGACTGCTGTGGAATAGTTTAATGAGCCCATTCCTCCATTTATAAAATCAAAACTTACAAATCCAGAGTCCTCAAAATCAGTGGTGTTTTTATGGTTAAAATCTTTGAATTTGCCTTGTATATTATCAATGTCTCCAAACAACCAATACATGATGTCTATAAAATGAGAGAACTGGGTATATAAGGTCCCGCCATCCATATCTTTAGTTCCCTTCCAGCCACCTTTTTTGTAGTAACGATCATCCCGGTTCCAATAACAATTCATTTGCACCATATAAATATCACCCAATACACCATCAGTTATGATTGATTGTATCCATTCGGAGGGGGGAGAATACCTATTTTGCATGACACAAAATACCTGCCGAGAAACCTGTAATGCCTTAAAAATAATTTTCTCACAGGAATCCTTTGACAAACCCATTGGTTTTTCACAAACTACATGTTTTTTCTGTTCAAGGGCTTTCAAGGATTGGCTTGCATGTAATCCATTGGGTGTGCAGACATTCACTACGTCAAATTCGAGGTCGCTTTCTAACAATTCCTCTATCGAGGAGAGAAATGGCACATCAAATTTTTCAGCATCACACTCTGTTTTGGAACGGCAATCGACCAAAGCCACTAATTCAGCCTCCGGTTCTCTTAAAATCATCTCGGCATGACGCTTTCCAATATGGCCCGCACCTACTACCGCAAATTTTACTTTTACATTATTTGACATTACTTTATTTTTTTTACTTCCCCATTTATCAAATGGTATTTTTCCTTACTCTCTTGACAAATCGCAAATGAATTGTTATCGAATTCAAGACGATGACCATACTCACTCATCCAACCAATTTGACGGGCAGGATTCCCAACTAAGAGGGCATATGCAGGAACATCTTTTGTAACAACAGATCCAGCACCTATAAAAGCAAATTCACCTATATCATGGCCACAAACGATCGTTGCATTTGCTCCGATACTTGCCCCCTTTTTTACAATCGTTTTTGAATAAGTCCCTCTTCGGTTTACAGCGCTTCTTGGATTTACCACATTGGTAAAAACCATGGACGGACCTAAAAAGACATCGTCTTCGCAAACAACACCAGTATAGATCGAAACATTATTTTGAACCTTCACATTATCTCCTAAAATGACTTCCGATGAGATGACCACATTTTGTCCAATGTTGCATTTTTTTCCAATTTGACAATTTGACATAATGTGTGAAAAATGCCAAATTTTCGTGCCCGCTCCAATTTGACAGGGATCATCTATAACAGCTGTATCGTGAGAGAAAAAATCCATTAACGTTTTATGTATTTGTCAAAATTCATATGGTCCTTTTGATATAATTCTTCTTTCGTAAGCGTTTTGAAATAAGAATAGGTGATTTCAAGGCCCTCTTTCCGAGAAATCCTTGGTTTCCAATTTAAAACTTTTTGAGCTAAAGTAATATCCGGTTTTCTTTGCTTAGGATCATCAACCGGAAGATCCTTATAAATCACTTTCTGGTCAGTTCCTGTTAAGGAAATAATTTCCTCCGCAAACTGAGAAATAGATATTTCTGATGGGTTCCCAATATTAACAGGATCTGTATAATCACTATGCAAGAGCCTATAAATTCCCTCAACCAAATCGTCGACATAGCAAAAAGACCTTGTTTGAGAACCGTCACCAAACACGGTAAGGTCTTCCCCCCTTAAAGCTTGACCTATAAACGCGGGCAAAACACGGCCGTCATTTAGTCTCATTCGAGGACCATAAGTGTTAAAAATTCTTACAATTCTAGTTTCTACACCATGGTAGGTGTGGTATGCCATCGTCATGGCTTCTTGAAATCGTTTGGCTTCATCATAAACCCCTCGAGGACCAACAGGGTTCACGTTCCCCCAATAAGATTCAGGTTGTGGGTGTACACTTGGGTCGCCATAAACTTCAGATGTGGACGCAATTAAAACCCTAGCTTTCTTAGCCTTCGCTAGGCCTAAGCAATTATGAATTCCTAAGGAACCTACTTTTAATGTTTGAATAGGTATTTTTAAATAATCTATAGGGCTTGCGGGAGATGCAAAATGCAAGATGAAGTCTAAATCTCCAGGGATATGTATAAACTTAGAAACATCATGGTGGTGAAATTCGAAATTAGACAATTTCATTAGGTGCTCTAAATTAGACATCCTACCAGTTATAAGATTATCCATACCTATAACATAATAGCCTTCCTTAATGAATCGGTCACACAGATGTGAGCCTAAAAACCCTGCAGCACCCGTAATCAGAATTCTTTTCATTATTTAATTTATTGTTTTTCTACCAATACTTGAATAATAGAATCCTTTATCATTCATGTCGTCGGTATCAAATAGGTTTCTTCCATCAAAAATAACAGGGTCTTTCATTAACCCCTTTATTTTATCAAAGTTAGGGTTTCTAAACACACTCCATTCTGTGCAGATGATTAAGGCATCAGCATTGACAAGCACGTCATATTCATTCTTTCCGAACGATATTTTATTGCCGACTTCATGTCTTTTTACATTCTCAATCGCTTCAGGATCATAAGCTGTAATTTCAGCCCCCTCAGCAAGTAACCTCTCTATCAAATATAAAGCTGGCGCTTCTCTGATGTCATCAGTATCTGGTTTGAATGAAAGTCCCCAGATAGCAATTTTTTTTGCCTTCAAATCACCTTTGAAATAATTTTTAATCTTAGGTAATAAAATTGTTTTTTGATTATGATTAACCTTCGTTACCGCCTCTAGTATTTCAAAGTTAAATCCCTGGTCTTTACCAGACTTCAATAATGCTTGGACATCTTTAGGGAAACAGGAGCCACCATAACCAATACCTGGGAATAAAAACCTTTTTCCTATTCTTGAATCCGAACCAATACCAACGCGAACCTTATCCACATCAGCCCCTACGATTTCGCAAAAATTGGCAACCTCGTTCATAAACGTAATTTTCGTTGCCAAAAAAGAATTGGCCGCATATTTAGTGAGTTCCGCAGACTTTTCATCCATGAAATAAATGGGGTTTCCTTGACGGACGAATGGTTTGTACAAGCTCTCCATGACCTTCACCGCCCTCTCATCACTTGTTCCAATCACGACCCGATCCGGCTTCATGAAATCAGAAACCGCAAAACCTTCCCTTAAGAACTCGGGATTAGAGACTACTGCAAAATCGACATTGGCGTTTTTTTTAATCGCCGCATGAACTTTTTCCGCAGTACCCACAGGAACTGTGCTTTTATCGACAATAACCTTATACTCCTTCATCAATCCTCCCAATTGATCAGCAACTTTCAAGATGTAAGAAAGGTCTGCAGAACCATCCTCTCCAGGGGGGGTTGGTAGGGCTAAGAAAATAATCTCACCATGGGAAACACCATCCTCCAAGGACGTCGTGAATTTCAAACGGTCGGCCTTAATATTGCGTTCAAAATAAGTCTCCAAATTAGGCTCGTAAATAGGGACCTTTCCGTTTTGCATCATGCTTACTTTTTCAGCATCAATATCGACGCAAAGGACGTCATTACCCGTTTCAGCAAAACAGGTGCCTGTTACCAATCCAACGTATCCACTTCCAACTACGGTAATCTTCTTCATTTACTATTAATTAACAAATTTTAAAACTTCTTGCGTAATATAATCAAGTTGGTCTTGCTCCAGTTCCGTATGCATCGGTAAGGAAAGAACCTGATGGGTCAATTGATCTGTTTGTGGCAATTCACAAGCCAAATTGAAATGCGCAAACATCTTTTGCCTATGTGCAGGTATTGGATAATAAATCATTGATGGTATGTTTTTATCCTTCAAGAATTCATGCAACATATCCCGATTAACATCCTTTAGTTTAATTGTATACTGATGAAATACATGAGAAGAATATTCAGACTGAAAAGGAATCTCGATTTTTTCGTTTTCTTTAAATGCAGCGTTATAAAAGGATGCTGCTTGTTGACGAGCGTCAATATATCCATCCAATTCCCTGAGCTTAATCCTCAAAACACCTGCTTGTAAATTATCTAACCTAGAATTGCATCCAACCACATCATGATGGTATTTCTTGCTTTGTCCATGGTTGGCTATCATTCTAATCTTTACAGCTAAATCATCACTGTTTGTGCAAAGAGCACCTCCATCACCAAAACAACCCAGATTTTTAGACGGAAAAAAAGACGTGCATCCAATATCTCCAATCGTTCCTGTTTTTTGCTTAAGTCCTGAACTAAAAGCGTATTCGGCACCAATGCCCTGGGCATTATCTTCAATAATAAATAAATTATATTCATTAGCGATTTTTAAAAGTGGTTCCATATCTGCGGACTGGCCGTATAAATGAACAGGGACGATCGCTTTCGTTTTCGTCGTGATCGCTTTTCTTACGGCATCGGTATTGATACAAAATGTATTTGGATCAACCTCAACAAAGACTGGTTTCAAGCCTAAAAGAGCTATAACCTCTGTCGTAGCAATATAGGTGAAAGATGGCGTGATTACTTCATCCCCAGGTTTTAAACCAAGAGCCATCAACGAAATTTGTAAAGCGTCTGTCCCATTGGCACAAGGAATCACATGCTTAACGCCTAGGTAATCTTGTAACTCATTTTGGAATGCAGTGACCTCGGGGCCATTGATAAACTGAGCTTTCGACATGATCTCCTCAAAAAGAGGTAATACGGACGATTTGATTTTTTCATATTGAGAAACCAAATCCACCATTTGAATTTTTTTCATCCTTAAAATTAACAATGACAAATATAGGCAATTCACAAAGAAAGGCATAGTGGGAACTAGAGTAATGTTCACGAACAATATAAATGTTTAACCTACATTATTCTCTATTTTCATTAACAAAAAAATACAATGTATTTTTGCATAATATGAATTACTTTCTCTCATGTTTCTTGATTCTCATATTAACAATTGGGGTTCATGCTCAAAAAAAGAAATTAGACTCCATAGTCGCAAGGGCTTGGGTCGGATTTGAATATGGCGGAAACACGACAATGGGGGATTTATCCGACCGCTATGGGTTTTTAAATCACATAGGTCTTATGACTGGATTTAAAACCAAACGGAATTATTTCTTTGGGTTAAATTCTACCTTCCTCTTTGGCAATGACATTCGACTTACGGGTATATTTGATCATTTAACCGATTCATTTGGAAATATAACCGACGTGAATGGAGATATCGCAGCAATCGTGGTTTACCCAAGAGGGTTCAGCACAAACCTAACGGTAGGGAAAATACTCCCCCTATTTAGTGTAAATAGTAACTCTGGTGTTTTTATTCATGCAGGCGTTGGCTATCTCTTACACAAAATGAAAATTGAAACCAACGAGCAAGTGATTCCTCAACTAGAGTTAGATTATAAAAGAGGATACGATCGCCTTACTACAGGTATAAATTTCCATCAATTTATTGGATACAATTTCATGGCACAAAGCCACGGATATCATTTTTATGGTGGCTTTTACGCTCAACAAGGCATAACCAAAAATAGACGTACGTTATTCTATGACCAACCTTATGAGGCCGTTTCGACAGAAACGAGATTAGATATTCAAATTGGGGCGAAACTAGGCTGGGTTGTTCCAATTTACAAGAGACAGCCCAAAGAATTTTATTTTGACTAATGCGCTTTTTTTATCAAATAGGTATTCATTTTTTTATTCTATTCCTTAGAATTTTCTCAGTATTTAATCCAAAAATCCGAACGGGACTCGAAGGCCGGAAAAACTGGACGTCAGCGCTAGATGATGTTCCTAATAACGCAAACGTCATATGGTTCCATTGCGCCTCCCTTGGTGAGTTTGACCAAGGCTTACCTGTAATGCATGCCCTCAAAAACAAAACACCAAACGCATATATCCTTGTCACGTTCTTCTCGCCTTCAGGGATGCAACATTTTGAGAAACGCATGCACCCCGTGGACAAAGCACTTTACCTCCCTTTTGACACAAAGCTGAATGCGAAAATCTTTATCCAAAAAACCAATCCTACACTTGCCATTTTTGTGAAATATGAATTTTGGCCCAACTTTATTTTAGAATGTGGCCGATCAGATATAAAGCTTGTTTCCATTTCAACACTCCTTCGAAAGAATCAGATTTATTTTAACTGGTACGGCGGATTCTTTGCGAGCGTCTTACAAAGTATCGACCACTTTTTTGTGCAGAACCAGCATAGCAAAACCCTACTTGAATCTATTGGGGTAAAACAAATTGAGATTTCAGGAGATACCCGCTACGACAAAGTATTGCAACACAAGAACAGCTCAACATCAACTGATTCTATTCTTACACAATTCACATCCGAGGGGCCGATACTAATCGCAGGAAGCTCCTGGAAGGAAGAAGAGGAAATCATCAGGTTATTTCTAAAATTGAATCTGACAACTAAGGTGATCATTGCGCCGCACAATGTAAGTCCTTCAAATATCGAGAGATTACAAAATTCTTTAGACCTCCCATCTGTTCGCTATACCCAATATCAAGAAGACAACGGCAGTCGCGTGTTGATTTTAGACACTATCGGACACCTTACCTCTGCCTATCAACATACAGATTATGCACTTGTAGGAGGAGGTTTTTCGGGTAGCCTACATAACATTTTGGAAGCAGGAGCCTATGGACTCCCCGTCTTTTTTGGGCCTCATCATCAGAAGTTTCCCGAAGCGCAGGCATTTATTGATGGAGGCATTGGTTTTGTGGTTGAAAACGCAGCGCAGCTCTCTCAAAAAATAAACGAACTTAGTGACCAGCAAGCGTTAAAGCAAAAAATTGACGCTTTTATGAAACGTCAAGCAGGAGCCACGAACAAAATTGTCAATCATTCATTTATTACAAATACACTTAAACAGAAATGAAAAATAGCATTCTGACGTATATATTGCCATTTTTGATACTGGGACTTTCTCTTAATTCTGTTAGCCAAAACAGGTATCACGTGGATGAGACATTCACAAAAGACGGAAAATTTAAAGAAAATTCTGTTGTTTTTTTAATTACGGATTCCACAAAAATAAATGGGAAACTATTTGGTGATAAAGGGTTCAAATTTGAGATAGAATATAAAAGTGGACAACGAAATGGAATAGCAAAATCATGGAGACTAGATGATAGTAAAAAATGCTTTGTAAGCTATGAAAATGGTGAAATGAATGGACATAGAGAGTGCTGGCATGACAATGGACAGGTGTGGATCGATGAGGTTTACAGCGCTGGAAAAAAGAACGGCTTAAAAAAATCATACTACAAAAATGGAGTATTAAAATATGAGGGGCGATATATAAATGGCGCTCCTGATGGCGTGCATCAATCTTTTTATAGAAGTGGTTCTCCTATGCATCAATCAAATAGTGTAAATGGTGCTTTTCATGGAAAATACATTGAATGGTATGAAAACTCCAAAAACATCAAAACAGACTGGTTTTATGTAAATGGTAAAAAACATGGAAGTCAAAAAGAATTTTACTCAAACGGAAACCTCAGGTCATTAGAAATGTATGAAAACGGGAAAAAAATAACGCCTTAAATCAATAAGCCCTCTCGTCTCTGTTTTCCATCCAATTCACAAAGGCCTTGTTGACGACCTTATACCCGCCTGGTGTCGGATAATTCCCTGTGAAATACCAATCACCGAGATTGTCTGGGCAAGCAATATGCAGATTCTCTATAGACTGAAAAACAATTTCTACTGGCGCCTTCATGTCATCAGGAGTCAGTAATTCTGAAATTTTAGCAGAGATCTCTTCCGGTCTAAACGGTGCATAAATCTCCTTGACAAAATTCACTACCTCTTCCTTGGGTAAATCAACCTGACTCAAACATTTATCATACACATCCTCTATTACTTGTTCTTGCTTACGCTCTCTCAATAAAGCAATAGCCGCATTAAAGGCGATAAAGTCCCCCAGCTTGGCCATATCGATTCCGTAACAATCGGGGTAGCGAATTTGAGGTGCTGATGAAACAATTACAATTTTCTTTGGACTCAGACGATCTAAAATCTTAAAAATGCTCTTACGAAGTGTTGTCCCTCTAACGATACTGTCATCAATCACAACAAGGTTATCCTCGTTGGGCCGAATCCCACCATAGGTAATGTCGTAAACATGAGAAACAAGATCATCTCTAGAATCATCCTGAGTGATAAAGGTCCGTAATTTGGCATCTTTAATCGCTATTTTCTCAATACGTGCCCTTTGTCTAATAATATTTTGAAGATCTTCCGTTTTTGGGTTTGAACCCAAAGCTTCAATTTGCTTTATTTTCTTTTCATTTAAATACAGTTCTAATCCTTTGACCATTCCATAAAATGAAATCTCTGCCGTATTGGGTATAAATGAAAAAACTGAATTTTTAAGATCGTAATCGATGGTCTTTAGAACAGGCTCTACAATAAGCTTTCCAAGTGCCTTTCTTTCAATGTATATATCCTTGTCCGATGCGCGAGAGAAATAAATACGCTCAAAAGAACACTTTCTTGGCTCCAAAGGCGCGTTGATTAGCTCCTCTTTTACTTCACCATTCTTTTTTATAATTAATGCATGACCAGGTGTGAGCTCGTTAACATCTTCTACTTGAAGATTAAAAGCCGTTTGCAATGCCGGACGCTCAGAAGCAACCACACAAACCTCATCATTTTCAAACCAAAAAGCAGGTCGAATCCCTGCAGGATCTCTTAAAACAAAAGCATCTCCATGCCCCAATAAACCTGCCATAGTATAGCCTCCATCCCAATCTTCACTGGCTTTACGGAGGATCTTTGCAACCCCCAAGTCTTCTGCTATTTTCGCATAAGCCTCTTTATTCGATTTACCTTCTTCTTTAAACTTATGGTATAGCTCATCATTTTCAACATCTAAAAAATGACCTATTTTCTCAAGGACAGTCACCGTGTCTGATTTTTCTTTTGGATGCTGACCAACCTTTAAAAGAACCTCAAAAAGTTCATCAACATTGGTAAGGTTGAAGTTTCCAGCGACTACTAAATTTCTTGTAATCCAGTTGTTTTGTCTTAGAAAAGGATGGCAGTTTTCCTTAGAATTTCTTCCGAAGGTCCCATATCTTAAATGACCAAGAAACAACTCGCCAGTAAATCCGACATTTTTCTTTAAAAAATCAACATTTTGTATCGAGTCTGGATTCTCTTCGTAAAGGCTTTTAAATTTCGCATTAATTTGATCAAAAATATCTTGAATTGGCGCCTTCTCAATAGAACGAATTCGTGAAATATAACGTTCGCCCGGTTCCATTCCTAATTTAATATTGGCAACACCAGCTCCATCTTGACCACGATTGTGCTGTTTCTCCATGAGTAAATGAAGCTTATTAACACCGTAAAAAGCAGTGCCGTAGTTGTCTATATAATACTGAATTGGTTTCTTTAAACGAATAAGGGCGATGCCACATTCATGCTGGATTGAATCACTCATTGTTGCTTTTAACTAGGTGGCGAAGTTAAACATTTTTTAATCGATAGAATTCAAAAAAACTAAAGATGTCCTCCAGGCTGACAACACATTGGTAATTTATTCATCGCATCCTCATTAGCTTTCATATCACCAGCAGAATAACCAAGGTCAGAAACCAGTTTTTTCACACCCTGTAAATCAATTTTCTTGGTTTTGTACTTTACTGTCAGTACCATGTCAACCATTGAAAGCTCAACAAACTGTATACCCGGAGCAAATGCTAAAGCTGCTTCAATTCGCTCCTTGCACATCCCGCACTGACCAGAAGTGCTGAGCTGAACGGTTTCAATCTTCGCTTGTTGGGCGGATACTAAATTTGAAAAAACAACAAACGACACAACGAATAGCGTTTGAAAAATCATCTTGTTAATCTGCTTCATTTTAATTTTATTATATCGTTTTTATTAATTGCTTTGCTGTGGTATTGCAAAACGAATGCCAAAATACAAATTATACCCAATTACTGGACCCCAAGCCCGAGTCGCATCGAATTTAGAACCAAAAGGGTTTTCAGGTTCAATAATGGGATTTTCCTGTCTATAATTGGTTAGATTTTCACCACCTAAATAAAACTCCCATTTTTTATACCTATACGTTATTTGAGCATTCAGTTTTGGGAAAACCGAGCTGTATTCTTGAGCTTCAGGGTTGGGAGACGATGCTAACCTTGCCTTGCCAAAAATAGATAAAGTAACATCAAAATCCCATCTTTTATTTTGAGTAAGGTATGCAGCATTTAAAAACCCCCTATGCTTTGGAATCATCACTTTAGCCTGCTGGGAATCACCGTACAAGGCCTTTACGTCTAAATACTTGTATGCCATCCTTACGGTGAGATTTTTTACAGGCTCCAAAGAAAGTTCTGCCTGAAGACTATTGGATACCGATTCATCCTGCTGATTAATAAAACGAATGATGTCATTTTCACGGTCGACCACAAGCTGATTTTCAAACCAGGTTCTATAAAAATCAACCGTAAGGCTTGCTTTCTTTTTAAACAAATCAAACTCTTGATAAATCGACCCCCCAGCATTCCAAGAAACTTCAGGCTTTATTGATGAGGGTGGAGTCCAAGCAAACGAATTGGCCAATAACGAAACGTTGTCAATCATGTAATTTGGTACACGCCAACCTTTACCTGATGTCAAGCGCAGGTCCGTTCTTTCCGAGAGTTTATATTTCAAATGTAATCGCGGAACAAACTGGGACCCAAAAAGCAGATGGTAATCATAACGAAAACCAATTACTGAGGTAAATCTTGAATCCGTATAGGTGTATTCTCCAAATGCACCAGGGATATTTTCTATTCGCGAGTCTTCTAATGAGTCCGCCATTTGACTAATATCAATATAAGTATAGCTCGCACCTACTTTAACTCTATGATCCGTGGTCTTTATATAATCGTCATAAATCAAATTAAGATACGCTCGCTTCTCTAAGCCTGAAAAATTTCTATTGCCAAAGTAACCATTCAGTTCCTGGTACTTCCAATTACTAATGATTCCTAATGATTGACTTGGTTTTTTACCGAAAATACCTGTCTTCGTAAAAACATCAAAGTGGGTATTATTCAAAAGCACGCCATAACCATCACTCTGATTGTTCGTCTCTGTATTCATTTGCCCTCCTAATTTCTCGTCTTTATGGGCATTAAAACCAAACTTCATCTCCATTTTTTCTCCATGAAAATCATAACGATTGTTAAAGGCAAAACCATTTCCAATAGGAACATCTCTAAAACCATCTTGGTTTTCATCTATTGAATTCCATTGAGAGGTAACAAACCCAAAAATCCCAGTGGACCATTTTTCTGAAAGCTTCAAGCCTGAGTGAAAACTCAACTCACTACGGCCTAACCTATTTTGATAGGCATTAATAAACAACTGATCCATTTCATCAGGTTTTTGAAACTCAAGATTGATCAAACCTGCCATTGATTCATAACCATTCACTACATTCCCAGTCCCTTTAGTAATTTGAATGGACTCAATCCAAGACCCTGGAATTGTCTCCAAGCCAAATGAGCTTTCCAAGCCTCGTAAATAAGGTATATTCTCAAATTGAATTTGGGTATAAACCCCCTCCAAACCCATCATTTGAATTTTTTTTGCTCCAGAAACGGCATCCGTCATATTTACGTCAACAGAGGCATTGGTTTCAAACGATTCTGAAAGATTACAGCAAGCCGCCTTGCGAAGTTCCGAAGACGTAAGTTCTTCAACATGCAATACCTTGAGTCTCAATATTGAAGTTGCATTTTTTCTAAAATCTACAATCACCTCTGGGAGTAACTGCTCAGCATATAAAACAATATTGAAGGCCGTGAATCGGTCTTCTTTAGTTACTCTGATGGTATCAGAAAAATAGCCCCTAGCACTAATCACGAGTGTATCGGGTAGGTCTTTAGGTAAAATTAATTTAAACTGACCTTCCTCTCCGGTAATTACTCCTGTCTTCCCTCCTATTAATTTGATTTTCGCACCATATAAAGGTTTTAAACTCTTGCCATTTTGACCTTGAACAAGACCATTGACCTGAGAGAAAATCATAAACGGAATTAAAAAAAACAAACTTAGCCCAAGTCGCATTGAATAAATTTTAAAGTGTTAGTTTATAGCCTACCCCGCGGATAGAATGAAAATATTTTGGCTGCCTCGGATTCTCTTCAAATAATTTTCGAAACACCAAAATGTAATTATCAATCGTTCGAGAAGTCGGAAAATTTTCTTTCCCCCAAAGCCTGTCTAGAATCTCGTCCCGTGAAATAACTTGGCCTTTAGATTCAAAAAATAATTTCAAAAGCTCTATTTCTCTTTTTGAAAATAGATGTTGATTTCCCGTTTTTGAATCTGTCATTTCATAAGTCGAAAAGTCTATTTTCTTTGATCCTATGACGACAACTTCTGCCGCATTCAATGTTGAATCGTTTGAAGGGATGAGATTTTGGACCCTCAAAATAAGCTCTTCTAGGTCAAAAGGTTTTGGCAAATAATCATTTGCGCCCAAACGCAGACCATGTATTCTATCCGCTGCCATCCCTTTTGCTGATAAAAACAAAACGGGTACCTGGCTGTGATTACGTATAGACTTGCAAACATCAAAACCACTAACTTCAGGGAGCATGACGTCAAGTATTACAAGGTCGCTTTCAATAATTTCATCAATTTCATCAATTGCCCTTTGGCCATTTTGAAATACGTTCACCGAATAGCCCTCCAACTCAAGATTGAACTTAATCAGCTCAACCAAACTTTCTTCATCTTCAATAAGGCAAATCTTTGGCATTTTTAAAATTGAATTACAACGCTTATATTTGTTTGTAAAATTAGCAATACAAAACGTCTAAAAATAATTTCTAACCTTATGACGTATAAATCTTAAAACAAATCTATGAAAAACTTTTTTACTCTACTTTTTTGCGCGTGCATGTCCCTCAATCTATCAGCACAAGAAAAGACCCTTGTCTCTCAACCTTTTGAGAACATCAAAGACATCACTTCTCTGGTACTAGGTGCTCCTGATTTGACTCAAGTTCACCTCGAAGATTTAGCGCGTGAGAAAAATGGTGAGCTTTATAGAATTGGAGCTAACATTGCGACCGATATCAATCCCAATTATACTGGGTCTTGGAAAATTAATAATGATGGGGCAAGAACTTGGCAGCTTCGTGTAAAGGCTGAAGGGGCTGAAGCCTTAAGTTTTTTGTTTTCAAAATTCGAGCTGTTCGGTCAATCAACACTTGAAATTAGAAATATGGAAGGTTACATTGTGCACAAGCCAATGACACAAGAGGATGTTTTATCGCATAGAATGCAAAATGCTGCACTTTGTTTTGGTGATGATTTAGTTCTGACAATAACGGAGCCTGCGAACACACAAGCCAGTGAAATATTGATAGACAGAATCGTATATAATTATCGATCAACAGGGAATCCCAATACTTCAAAAATCAACGAATCAGATCCTTGCGAAGTGAATGTAAATTGCTCTCCAGTTGGTGACTCATGGCAAGATGAAAAAGATGGCGTTGCAAGGATTTATTGTGTAACAGGAAATATGGCCGGCTGGTGCACTGGTTCATTAATAAACAATACTGAACAAGATTGTAAGCCTTATTTTCTTACAGCGCTGCACTGCGGAGTAACTTCATCTGCCTCTAACATGAACCAATGGCGTTTTTATTTCCGTTATGAATCACCCAACTGCAATAATCCAAATACAGCTGGTTCTCTTGACGATCATTACATCACAGGATGTATAAGACTTGCAGATTCTGATGATGGAGGTGGGGAAACAGGTTCTGACTTCTTATTAGTTAAATTAGGAAATAACAATAATGAAACCACTGTGGTAAATACACTTAAATCGTCCAGCTTCAGTGCTTATTGGAATGGATGGAAAGCCGCATCTTCATCAACGCAAGGTGGGGCAGGAATTCACCACCCAGCTGGAGATATTAAAAAGATTTCAACCTTCAACGGAAGCACGCAAAGTACCTCATGGGGTTCTGCAGGGGGGTCTCACTGGCAGATGTCATGGTCCTCAAATTCAAATGGCCATGGTGTAACTGAAGGCGGTTCTTCAGGCTCACCATTATTTAACAACAGCGGATTAATTATAGGAACTTTAACAGGAGGTTCTTCATACTGCACAAACCAAACCTCTCCAGATTTGTATGGGAAAATGTCCTACCATTGGACATCTAATGGAACAGCAAACAATGAAAGGCTGAAGCCTTGGTTAGACCCTGAAAGTTCAAATGTAACGACCTTGAACGGCTCGTCTGACCCTTGTTCAGGAACTGGACCAGGACCAGGACCGAATGACTGTGATTTGCAAACGAATAACATTCTCAAAGTGTCCTTGTTGACCGACGACTATGCTCCTGAAACTTACTTGGAAATTACAAATAGTAATGGTGATGTTATCTGGGCAGAAGGAAATGAAAATGTTGCGGGAAATTTTGCTACTGGTCAAGAGAACCCGACAGCAGATCCTACAAATGCTTTGGAAAGCCTAACGCAATACAACTGGGATGTTAGCCTCCCAGATGCTGACTGCTATACATTTGCCATTTATGATTATTACGGAGATGGTCTTGGGGCCTCACAGTGGAATGGAACAGATGGCAATCTTCAACTGAAAAACAACGCGAATACAACTATTTTCACAATCAGTGCTGCTGATTTCGGAGGAAGCGAAAGTATTACGGTTGAAAATACGGATGGAGGAACAACTGGTATCGATTATGTTTCTGATGGTCAGGTAGTCATTTATCCAAATCCAGCTCAAAACGAAATTAAAGTAGATGCTTCTAATTCTACTAAAGAATTTAAAACCGTTTATGTTACGGACATCACGGGTAAAATTCTCTCAGAATCATCTCTTAATAAAAACGGGATTACAACAATTGATCTAGCGACATATGCTAGTGGCGTTTACCACTTAAGAATGGTTTCTGCTTCAGAAACGATGGTAAAACAATTTATTAAGAACTAATTATTCTTATCCAATCATCAAAAGGGCCTTCGGGCCCTTTTTTGTTTTAAACTAAGTGTTTTATCGTAAAGAGATTCAAGGCAATCACAAATAATACATGCGCAAGAACATGTAATTAGATAAACCACCTACACCTTTTTGCAACCGCAACAAAACAAAAGTGAAACCTTTATTGAAACAAACAAATTCTTCAAATATGACAACGCCATTCTTTCTCGCTTTATCTCTCTTATGCTTAGAACCCGAAAACCTAATGACTCAAAATCGGTATTCAACTGAAATAGTCAATAAAATAGAAACTAACCACCCCATATCAATCACATGGACAAACCAGGATATTAATGGGCTAGAATTAAGAACCGAGGCAACCGTCATTTTACCTTACATGAAAACAGGTGGGTCTAAACAAATTCATCTTAATGACCTGGCAGATGGAATCTACTTTCTCTTTTTAAAATCAAACGAAATCACTTTAGAGATTAGAAAAATAGAAATTCAGAATCAAAACTTATTGGCTATTCACACTTTATAAAATTCACAAGATGTTTCTTGATACAATTAAACCATTTAAGCCCCTCTTCATCATTGTAAATAAAGAGTGCATTTCAAGCACGAATTTGACAATATATAACAGGACGCAATAATTGCCGATGTATGAAGCGCAATTTAATTGTACTTATTGGTGCTTAGAAAAAGTAAATTCATAACTTTGTGGAGTAGTTAATACTCTGATTTTAATGGATAAATCGTCATATTTGGGCAATGCTGACCCCAGCGCAATAGATTACTTATACAAACAGTACCTAAACGACCCGGAAAGTGTAGACTTAGGATGGAAAAAATTCTTTGAGGGATTTGAATTTGCTCAAACTAATTTTGATGACTCATCAAGTCACGTCCCCGAGAACTTCCAAAAGGAATTCAAGGTTTTGAACCTAATAAGTGGATACAGAACTCGAGGTCACTTGTTTACAAAAACCAATCCCGTACGAGAAAGGAGGCAATACCATCCTGACTTGTCCATAGGGAATTTCGGGCTTTCTGAAACCGATTTAAATACTGTTTTTCAAGCGGGGGAAGAAGTTAACATCGGAGCGGCCACCTTAAAAACTATTATTGAACACTTAGAGCAAACCTACTGTCAATCTATAGGCATTGAATTTATGTATCTGCGCAGTCCAGAACGGATGGAGTGGATCAGAAATAAAATAGAAATTAAAAACTTACCTGTTTTTGATAAAGAAAGGAAACTAAAACTATTTGAATCATTAATCAAGGCGCATGGATTCGAATCCTTTTTGGGAAAGAAGTTTGTAGGCCAAAAACGTTTTTCAATTGAAGGTGGAGAATGCTTGATTCCTGCCTTGGAGACGTTGGTCAGCAAAGGATCGGATTTAGGTGTCGAGAATTTCATTATGGGAATGGCACATCGAGGCAGATTAAATACCTTGACAAATGTTTTCAAAAAAAGACCCAAAGATATTTTTGCTGAATTCGAAGGAAAAGAATTCGACTTCGAATCTACGTTTGATGGTGATGTTAAATACCACCAAGGTTTCACCTCGAAAGTAACCTTAGACAATGGGAAAGATATCGGATTGACACTTGCGCCCAACCCCTCACACTTAGAAGCAGTAAACGGTGTTGTTGAAGGGATAGCAAGGGCTAAAATCGATCACATATACCAAGATGAAAAAAAGGTGTGTCCTGTCTTGATCCATGGCGATGCAGCAATTGCAGGTCAAGGAATTATTTACGAAATGATCCAAATGGCTGAGCTTAATGGCTATAGAACCGGAGGGACTATTCATATTGTAGTCAACAATCAAGTTGGATTCACTACGAATTATTTGGACGGCAGATCATCTACCTATTGCACAGACATCGCAAAAACAACAAGGTGCCCTGTATTTCACGTAAATGGTGATGATGTAGAAGCTGTTCTAACGGCGATAGAAATTGCAGTTGAATACCGCCAGATTTTTCATCGAGATGTTTTTATTGACCTACTTTGCTACCGTAAATATGGTCACAACGAAGGAGATGAGCCTAAATTCACACAACCTAAGCTTTACGATTTAATATCAAAACATCCGAATCCAAAAGACATTTACTTTAGTCACCTTCAAGAGATAGGGATTCTCAATAGAGATGAAGCGAAAAAGATAGAGGCGGAATACAGCGGGTTTTTAGAATCTGAATTTGACCTTTCTCACAAATCAGAAAAGGCTCGAGTCCATGATTTTCTTAGCGAAATATGGAAAGGCTATAGACACTGTACTGGAAAAGATTTTGATAAATCTCCAGAAACAAATGTTGCAGCAAAAACATTAAAAGATCTCGGAAAAAAAATATCAAGTCTTCCTGACGGAAACAAATACTATCGGAAAATTGAAAAGATATTTAACGAGCGTCTAAAAGGGTTTACAGACAATTCTTTAGATTGGGGTAGCGCTGAAATGTTAGCATATGCTTCACTACTCACAGAAGGCCACCCGGTTCGAATATCAGGTCAAGATGTAGAACGAGGAACTTTTTCACATAGACATGCCATTGTTAAAACAGAAGACACAGAAAAAGAAATTACAACCTTAAATCTTCTTGACAAGAATCAAGCAGAATTTACAATATATAACTCTTTATTAAGTGAATACGGGGTCCTCGGATTTGAATACGGCTACTCCTTAGCTTGTCCAAAAGGACTAACAATTTGGGAAGCTCAATTTGGCGATTTTTTTAACGGTGCTCAAATTATTGTGGATCAATTTATATCCGCTGGTGAAGACAAATGGGCTACACAGTCGGGATTAGTATTGCTACTTCCCCACGGATATGAAGGTCAAGGAGCTGAGCATTCCAGCGGAAGGATGGAGCGTTTCCTGCAACAATGCGCAGATCGAAACATGCAAATTGTAAATACCTCAACTCCCGCTAATCATTTTCATGTTTTGAGAAGGCAGCTTAAAAGAGACTTCCGAAAACCATTGGTTGTATTTACACCCAAAATGCTTTTGCGTCACCCATTAGCGACTTCGACTATTGAAGAGATGGCCCAAGGTGGTTTTCAAGAAGTAATTGACGATAAAGATGTTCAGGTCAAAGACGTAGACACACTTGTTTTATGTTCGGGTAAATTCTATTATGAAATGAAAATGAAAGCATCTGAATTGGGTGTTGACAACATGGCTTTTGTAAGAATCGAACAATTATACCCTTGGCCTCAAAAGAAAATCGATAAAATACTACTAAAGTATAATGCGAAAAATATTATTTGGGCTCAGGAAGAACCGGCAAATATGGGTGCTTGGCAATACGTTGCTATGCAACCTAGGAAGTACGTCATAAAAGGGATTTCAAGACCGGCATCTGCAGCATCCGCAGAAGGGTCTAAGAAATTACACGAGAAAAGATTAAAGAAACTTTTTGAACAAATATTTTCGTTTTCGAAAACAAAAGTTCATTAAATAAAACACACATTACATGAGTTTATTAGAAATGAAAGTTCCTAGTCCAGGAGAATCGATATCTGAGGTAGAAATCGCAGCTTGGCTTGTTAGTGAAGGAGACTATGTAGAAAAGGACCAAGCTATTGCAGAAGTTGATTCTGACAAAGCTACCTTAGAATTACCCGCAGAGGAAAGTGGAATCATTCAATTCAAGGCGGAAGAAGGAGACGTGGTTCAGGTAGGACAGGTAGTTTGCACAATTGACACTTCTGCTAAAAAACCAAAATCCATTGCTTCTACTGAGGTAAATACGGGAAAGTCCGCAGCGCCTTTAGTAAAGGTGAATGAGAAGCCGGTCCCTCAAAAGAAAGCGACCTATGCACAAGGAGTACCATCTCCTGCTGCAGGTAAAATGATGAGCGAAAACAATGTGTCTTCCAATCAGATTTCTGGAACAGGCAAAGATGGCCGTATTTTGAAAAGTGACGTTTTAAAAGCCGTCTCAAAAGGCATTAAGATCGAAGTTTCAGAGGGGTGGTCTGGAAGCAGAGAGACCTCAAAAGAAAGACTCTCAATGCTGAGAAGAAAGATTGCGCAAAGGTTGGTTTCTGTGAAAAATGAAACGGCTATGCTTACTACTTTCAACGAGATTGACATGAAGCCGATCATGGACTTAAGGAAGAAATATAAAGAAGCCTTCGCAAAAAAACATGAAGTCAACTTAGGGTTTATGTCCTTTTTCACAAAAGCTGTAACGGAAGCATTACAATTATTTCCTACGGTGAATGCCCAAATTGATGGAGACGAAATTATACTGCATGAATATGCGGATATTGGAATCGCTGTTTCATCACCAAAAGGATTGATGGTACCCGTTGTGAGAAACGCAGAAAGCATGTCACTCGATCAAATCGAGCGTGAAATTAAACGCCTAGCGATTAAAGCAAGAGATGGCAAGATCACGCCGGACGAAATGACCGGAGGAACATTCACAATCACTAATGGAGGGGTATTTGGCTCTATGCTGTCTACACCTATTATAAATCCACCGCAATCTGCAATTCTTGGAATGCATAATATTGTTGAAAGACCTGTCGCTATAAACGGAAAGGTAGAAATACGACCTATAATGTACCTTGCCCTTTCCTATGACCACAGGATTATTGATGGCAAAGAATCTGTGAGTTTTCTCGTTAAAGTAAAAGAGATGCTTGAGAATCCTGATAAAATGATCTTTGGCTCTAAAGATCCAAAGGAGATCCTTCTTGGACTTTAATTAAAATTAAACGTTTTGAGATTCTAGTTCGTAGGTGTTATAAGCCTTGTATTTCGTATATTTGAGCCCCTTAACAAGCTAAGATGTCCAAAGTAAGAAAACAAGAAGCATTAGATTATCATTCTTCAGGAAAACCTGGGAAAATTGAAGTAATTCCAACAAAGCCACATGCATCACAAAGAGATCTATCTCTTGCATATTCACCGGGTGTTGCTGAGCCGTGCCTTCGTATTGCAGAAAATGTTGATGATGTCTACAAGTACACAAGCAAAGCAAATTTAGTCGCTGTAATTTCGAACGGAACTGCGGTTCTCGGCTTAGGTGACATTGGTCCTGAAGCTTCAAAACCAGTGATGGAGGGCAAAGGTCTTCTCTTTAAGATTTTTGCAGATATCGATGTTTTTGATATCGAAATAGACGCCAAAGACCCTGAACTTTTCATACAAACGGTCAAGGCTATTGCACCAACATTTGGAGGGATTAACCTCGAAGATATAAAAGCTCCTGAAGCTTTTGAAATTGAAAGCCGGTTAAAAGAAGAGCTCAATATCCCCGTCATGCATGATGATCAGCATGGGACAGCTATTATTTCTTCAGCTGCATTGTTGAATGCGCTAGAAGTCGCAAAAAAGAAAATAGACAAAGTGAAAGTCGTTGTTTCAGGAGCTGGAGCATCTGCACTTTCCTGTGTTAAACTATACCGATCCTTGGGTGTTAAACTCGAGAACATTTACATGTTCGATTCCAAGGGATTGATTTGGAAAGGCCGTACAGGTTTAGACAAAATGAAGGCCATTTATGCCATTCACAAAACGGAAGTCACCTTCGAGAATGCATTCAAAAAAGCAGATGTGTTTTTAGGACTTTCTAGATCTGGATTAGTCAGTAAAGAAATGATTTCTGTGATGGCGAAAAACCCGATTGTATTCGCTTTAGCCAACCCTGAGCCTGAAATATCATACAAACTCGCAACCTCAGCTAGGAAAGACATCATCATGGCTACAGGTCGTTCTGATCATCCTAATCAAGTCAACAATGTTTTAGGGTTTCCGTTTATTTTTAGGGGTGCTCTTGATGTTAGAGCAACGACTATAAATGAGGAGATGAAGCTCGCTGCTGTTAAGGCAATAGCTGAACTTGCTAAAGAAACGATCCCAGAGGAAGTCATTGAAGCCTATGGTGAAAAATCTATTTCTTTCGGGAAGGACCAGATTATACCTAAACCTCTAGATCCAAGGTTAATTTACAAAGTGGCACCGGCTGTTGCGAAAGCTGCGATGGATTCCAATGTTGCTAAGGAACCAATTACGGACTGGGAAAATTATGAGCACCAACTTAAAAAGAGATTAGGGTTGGATAATAAACTTTTAAGGGACATCACATTAAAAGCTCAAAATAGCCCTAAAAAAGTAGTCTTTGTTGAGGGAGATAATGTCAAGATATTAAAAGCAGCTCAAATCGCATATGAAGAAGGAGTCGCTATACCCGTACTGCTCGGAAGAGAATCTATAATACGAGAACTAATGGAGGAATACTCCATTGAGATTCCTGCTGTAGAAATCGTGGACCCTAAGTCCGATGAACAAACAGAGAGAAGAAAAAAATATGGGTCTTCCTTTTTCGAAATGAGAAAAAGAAAAGGTTTCACAGAATTTGAAGCAATTCAAATCATGAGGGAAAGAAACTATTATGGATCCATGATGGTTAATGAAGGAGATGCTGACGCAATGATCACTGGAGTTACACGAAGCTACCGTTCATGTATTAAACCTGCATTAAGTTCCGTTGGAATGCAAAAAGACGTGAATGTAATTTCAGGAATGTACATTTTAAACACAAAAAAAGGCCCTTTATTTCTTGCCGATACCACTATAAACCTAAATCCTACTGCTGAAGAAATCGCTGAAATCACGGTTAATGTGGCAAAAACGATACGGAAATTTCAAGTGAGCCCAAGAATTGCTTTATTGAGCTATTCTAATTTTGGTTCGTCTCCGGGTCCTGATGCTGTTAAAATGGGTGAAGCCGTTAAAATCCTTCACGAAAATCATCCCAATATTATTGTGGATGGAGAAGTTCAAGCGAATTTCGCTTTGGATCCAGACTTAATGAATGAGAAATTCCCTTTTTCTCAGATCGCCAATCGAGACGTGAATACGCTCATTTTCCCAAATCTTTCTGCTGGTAATATTTCTTATAAATTACTTCAAAACATGGTGGATGGTGATGCAGTTGGACCTATTTTAATCGGTCTAAAGAAATCAATACATATTTTACAATTAGGCGCCAGTGTAAGAGAGATTATCAACATGGTTAAAATCGCTGTAATAGACGCCAAAAACAAATAAGAATGATAGCTCAAATTCAAGGAAAACTTATTGAAAAAAACCCGACAAACTTATTAATCGATTGTAATGGGGTTGGATATGAAATAAAAATAACGCTAAATACATTCACCGCCATACCGGATCAAGAATTCATTAAGGTTAACACAAGACTAATCGTTCGGGAAGACGCTCACATTTTATATGGTTTTCATACAAAAGAAGAAAGAGAAATGTTCAATTTTTTGATTAGTGTATCCGGAATTGGTCCGAATACAGCTATGATAATGCTCTCATCACTAACTCCAGCTGAGGTTGCTCATGCGATACAGGTCGATGATGTTGCTACAATTCAAGGTGTTAAAGGAATTGGCGCCAAAACAGCACAACGGGTCATCATTGATTTGAAAGGCAAGGTTTTAGGTTTTGAATCTGGCATGGAAAATATTACTGGTGGAGGCAATACAAACAGGTTTGATGCGTTAAATGCTTTAGTTTCTCTAGGTTTCGACAAAAAAGCTGCGGACAAAACATTAAACAAGTTAGACGCTGGAGCAAGTACAGTTGAAGGCCTAATAAAAGAAGCTCTGAAACTATTGTAAATTGAACATTCGGAAAACATATCAAAACCAACTAAAGTGGGGCTTTTTGCTACTGTTTTACATTTTCAGTTGGTCCTCCTTTTCTCAAGATTCTACAATACAGCTTCCTTTTCCAATTTACAATCCACAAAATCCTTTTCAAGTTCTGAACCAAAGTTTCGACCTTGGAGATCCGTCTAATCTTAACCAAAACATATCTTACGATCCATTCACAGGAACTTATATTTTTTCTGAAACAATGGGTAATGGATTAGACTATAGAAATCCGTCATTTCTTACCCTCGAAGAGTATCTCGAATTCAAAAGAGAAAAGTCAATGTCCCAAGACTGGATTGATATAATTGAAGAAGAGACTGAAGAGAGTCGTGCCTTTGAATTACCAATTACAATTGGAGGCAAAGCCTTTAAGAGCTTTTTTGGATCAGATCAGATTGTTATAAAACCCCAAGGGAATATTGAATTGGCACTAGGTTTAAATCGCTCAAGATATGACAACCCGCTCTTACCTCTTAGGCAAAGAAGTGTAACCCGATTTGATTTCCAACAAAACATTAATATGGATATTGTTGGTCAAATTGGGACTAAATTAAAAATTGGAGCAAAATACAACACCCAAGCCTCTTTCGATTTTGATAACATCTCAACACTTGAGCACACTGGAGATGAAGATCAAATTCTACAAAAAATTGCACTGGGAAACGTTGCATTGGATTTGCCAACTTCGCTAATTCAGGGCTCACAAACATTATTTGGTGCAAAGACACAATTAAAATTCGGGCGAGCAACTGTCGATTTAATTGCTGCCTCTTCAAAAGGAAAGCGTAACGAGATAAATGTAAGCGGCAAATCGCAGGTACAAGAATTCGAACTAAGTGCGGACAACTATGAAGCCAACCGCCATTACTTTTTAAACTTATATCATCAACAGCATTATGACGAGGCGATGTCGACTTTACCTGTCGTGAATTCTACAATGTATATCACAAGAATCGAAGTCTGGGTAACCAACAGGAATAATAGCATTGAGAACACGAGAAATGTCATTTCATTTGCAGATTTAGGGGAAGCCAAAGCTGAAAACTGTCAGGGAACACCTGGGGATTTCTCTCCAAATGAAATACCTCAAAATGAAGCGAACGGACTTTATAGTTGGGCTTCAAATCAGCCAGCAATTCGAGGATTCGCCAATTCAGTAAGTGTCTTAAATGCCCAATTTACGAACCCCGGTCCTTTCGGACAGGCTGTTGAGTATGAAAAGTTAGAAAATGCACGAAGGCTAGAAACTAGCGACTTTACTTATAACGCACTTTTAGGTTATATCTCATTGAACAGCCCCTTGAATAATGATGAAATACTATCTGTAGCTTACGAATACACTTATAGAGGGGAGACCTATCAGATTGGTGAGTTTTCCACGGATGGTTCTAGTGGTCAAGATGCACTTATTTTAAAACTGCTAAAACCGACCATTACCAACCCGAAAAACAAAGTTTGGGACCTGATGATGAAAAACGTTTATTCCATTGGCGCATACCAAGTGGACCAACTGGGCTTTAAAATTGACATTCTTTACAATAACCCTGAAACTTCTGTTGAACTTCCCATTATTCCTTTTGACGGCGTTGACAAAAAGCAAATTGTAACCTTGATTGACATGGATAAGATCAATCAGAACAACCAACCATTTTCGGATGGTGTATTTGACTTTGCGCCATTCAATCAGGTTCAAAACAAAATTGACAATGGAGGTACAATCAATAAAAAAAATGGGCGAATTTTCTTTTCAACCGTGGAGCCTTTTGGTCAAACATTAGCGAATAAATTAACGGATGCCGGGATTCCACAAATCAATGTAGATAAAATAGCTTTCTATGAATTATACGATTCAACGAAAACAGCAGCCCAGCAAATACCTAGTAAAAATAGATTCGTCTTTAAAGGAGAGTACCAGTCCTCAATTACTTCTGATATCTCCCTCAATGTGATGTCGGTACCAGAAGGGTCGGTTTCTGTCACTGCTGGTGGGATAAGGCTAATCGAAGGTGTGGATTACACGGTCGATTATTCCTTTGGTAGAGTAAAAATCTTAAATACCGGTATTCTTGAATCCAATACACCTATAAAGATTTCTATTGAAAGTAATTCAGTGTTCGGGTTCCAAGCTCGCTCAATGATGGGCGGTCGATATCAATATAGATTTAGCGATCGTTTGAAATTAGGGGCAACTTGGATTCGAATGATGGAACGACCTGTCACCCAGAAAGTCGATTTTGGTAGTGAACCTTTTAAAAACAATGTCATTGGTGCAGATATCGCTTTACGAACGGATGTTCCATTTTTAACGAAATTAGTTGACCTACTTCCCGTTATTTCAACAAAACAGATGTCGACTCTTTCTTTTACAGGGGAATTTGCACACTTAATTCCTGGACAACCGAAAGCCATTGAAAAAGAAGGCACATCATATATTGATGACTTTGAAGCATCACAAAGCTCTATTGACCTAAGAAATGTTACAGCTTGGAGATTGGCCTCTATACCGCAAGGCCAACCTGACTTATTCCCTGAGGCATCCAAAAAGGATTTAACCGCCGGCTTTAAACGTGCGAAAACAGCCTGGTATGTTGTTGATCCTGTTTTTTTTCAAGGAACCTCTTTGACTCCAGATCACATTCAACAAAATGGTGGAGCTATTACAACTGATAGCAGAGTCCGACAGGTACAAATAACTGATATTTTCCCATTAAATGAACCTCCCTACGGTAGTATTACCAATATTCCAATACTAGATTTAGCCTACTACCCTAAAGAGCGAGGAATGTATAATTATGATACGACCAACACCGTAGATTCCGTTGGTCAATTTATTGACCCAGAAGAACGATGGGGAGGAATCATGAGAGGATTAACAACCAATGATTTTGAAGTAGCCAATATAGAGTTTATTCAATTTTGGGTTTTAGATCCGTTCAATGAAGATGCAGAAGCCGTTGACAGTAATGCCGTTCATAATGGGGGGGACTTGTATTTTAATCTAGGGAATATCTCAGAGGATGTCTTGCCTGACTCTCGAAAAAGTTTTGAAAACGGATTGCCGACTCAAAGTGTGTCCCTTGATGATAATATTGACACAACGGATTGGGCTAGAATTTCAACACAACAAGTCGTAGTAAATGCATTTGATAATGATCCAGATTCTCGGCTCAATCAAGATGTAGGATTAGACGGATGGAATAATGACCAAGAGGCTATAGCCTTCGATGATTTTGTTTCTTGGGTAGAGAACCACCCTAATATGAATGCCACCACTAAAAACGAATTCATCAACGACCCCTCTAACGATGACTATAATTATTATTTAGATGATAATTATGATAATGCTGAAGCAGATATTTTAAAGCGTTATAAAAAATACAACGGAATGGAGGGGAATTCTCCAACGACAGAAATGTCTGACCTTGCCAATGCTGATGGATATCCGACTCAAGCCACCAATATGCCTGATATCGAAGACATCAATCAAGACAACAACCTTTCCGAAACAGAGAGCTACTTTCAGTACAAGGTCAGTTTGCGAAAAAACGACATGCAAGAAGGCAATAACTTCATCACGAATAAGCAGGTTTTCACAAGCGGTAATAAAACAGAAACATGGTACCAGTTCAAGGTTCCAATCACAGATTATGAAAAGCGCGTAAACGGTATTCAAGATTTTCGATCTATTCGTTTTATGCGTATGTTCTTAAAGAACTTTGACGAAGAAGTTGTCGTCCGGTTTGCGAGACTTGAATTAATTCGAGGAGAATGGAGAAGATTCAACGAGGATTTAACGCAACCGGGGCTTAGTGTACAAACAGATCCCAATTTAACATCGTTTAATATTGGGGCAGTTAATGTGCAAGAAAATGAGCAACGTGAACCGATCAATTACAAGGTTCCTCCTGGAATCGTTAGAGAAGTAGATCCTTCGCAGCCTTATCCAAGAGAATTAAACGAACAGTCACTTGTCCTTGAAATCTGTAACCTACAAGATGGTGATGCAAGAGCCGCCTATAGAAATGTACAATTTGATGTGCGTACCTACAAGAAGTTAAAGATGTTTGTTCATGCTGAAGAGGTGATTCCAAACACACTTGACAATCATGAATTAACCCTATTTGTGCGCCTTGGAACCGATTTTGTTGACAACTACTACGAATACGAGCTACCCATGGATGTGACGGAGTGGCAAAAAAATAATCCAGAAGATATTTGGCCAGCAACAAATGACCTAGAGATTATTTTTGATGATTTAATAGATCTTAAAAGGGAACGGAATTCAATTGTCGAAGCTGGTGGAAATGGGATTTCTTATATCGTCGAGTACTCCAAAATAGATCCGAAAAACAACCAGAGAAGAATTAAAGTCAAGGGAAGCCCTAACCTCCAAGGTCTGAGAACGATCATGATTGGGGTGCGAAACCCGCTCAAGAATGACCCCAATAATATTTGGCAGCCCGATGACGGAGATGCAGAGTGCGTAAATGTTTGGGTCAATGAATTAAGACTTACTGACTTTGTTAGCGAAGGAGGATCAGCAGCTGTGGGACAGATGCAATTAAAACTTGCCGATTTCGCCAATATAAATGCCTCAGGAAACTACTCAGGTATCAACTGGGGTAGTGTAGATAGCAGAGTCCAAGACAGGCAACGAAATGAACAAATTGGATTTGACTTAAACACAACAGTTCAGCTCGGTCAGTTTTTCGGTAAGCAAGCAAGAGTATCTTTACCTTTCTTTTATGGGTATTCTTTAGGAATAGTAAACCCTGAATACGACCCCTTCAATCCCGATATAAAGCTCTCGTATTATGACGACGCGACGAGACGAGAAAGACAAAAACTTGGACAAGATTTTAATGAACGAAAATCATTCAATTTCAGTAATGTACGCAAAGAGGCAAAGGCGGGAAGTAAAAAGCATTTTTGGCGAATTTCGAACTGGGCAGCGAGCTACGCGTATTCTGAAAATCTTCAGAAAGACTTTAATACAAAAAAAGACCTGACGAAAACATGGACCGGAGCCTTAAACTATAATTACACTTTTAAGGGCAAACCATTTCAGCCCTTTAAGAAATGGAAACCCGTTCAGAAATCAAAATACCTGAAGCTTGTAAAAGACTTTAATTTGTACTTCATGCCTAAGAATATTTCATTTACAAATGATTATTCTAGAATATATAACGAAAGACAAGTAAGAAACAATCTTGTTCCTGATTATGAATTCGATCCCATATTTTTAAAGAGATTCGATTGGAATAGGAACTACCAAGTCGGGTATGACATTACACGAAACCTGAAAACAACATTTAGTGCCAGGAATCAAGCTATTTTTGAGGAAGGGAATAATGGCGTTGACCGTAATTCAAATCCCGAAGGTTATCAAGAGTTTTTAGATACAATTAGATCTCAAATGACTTCCTTAGGTCGAACAATGAATTACAATCAGAACATAACGATTAATTACAAAATTCCTTTTGATAAATTCCCACTAACCAACTGGATGAATGCCAATGTTAAATACACAGGCGGTTACAATTGGGCGCGAGCCCCATTAGGCCAAAGCGACTACGGAAATACAATTCAAAACAGTAGAACAATTAATATTACCTCTCAGGCAAACTTCGTGAATCTATATAACAAGGTTCCTTTCTTTAAGAAGATCTTATCTAATGGCCGTAATTCTTCAGGGAGGATGAATCCTAGATCTGGCCCAGGTAGTAAAAACTCAGGCGAAAAAGAGAGCAGCGAAGAACCTGAAAAAACAAAATGGGAATGGATTATCGTAGAGGATCTTGAACCAGATAAACCACTTGACTCAATGAATCGAGAGGAGCTAAAAGCATACAAGAAAAAGAACAGAGCAAACAAGAGAAAGGTTCGTGCTGAAGAGCGTGTTAAAAGGAAGGTTCCTAAAATCTTGGGCTTCTTTGCAAGAATAATTATGACCGTTAGAAATATATCTGGGACGTATGCTTTAAATGACGGAACCATTCTTCCAGGATATGCAGAAGAGTCAAGGTTCTTAGGAATGAACAATGCGACCACTCAACTAAGCGGCTTTGTATTTGGTCAACAAGGGTATGACGTTTTTGGAAGAAAAAACAAATACAGTGTTTCTACTTTGGCTACCGAAAACAATTGGTTGATTCAAAATGAGAATTTAAATTCGCAATATGCCATAACGCATTCGTCTAATCTTACAATGAGAGCGACCTTAGAGCCCTTTAAAGACGTCAATATAGACCTTAATTTGAATCGAAATTATTCCAACAATTCTGGTGAGTTCTACCGATGGAATGAAAGCACGTCTGTTTTTGAGGGACAAAGCCAATTTCAGACCTCTACCCTAACGTATTCGACAATAACCTTAGGAACCAGTTTCATTAAACAAGGTTCACAGTACCAATCCAGTGTGTTTCAGAACCTCTTAGACAATCGAGCAGAAGTTTCTCAATTAATTGGAAGTCAAAATGCGAACTCCTCATTAAATAGTTCTGGTGGTTACTACGAAGGGTATTCGGGAAGTCAACAAGACGTTGTGCTTGGATCATTTATGACTGCTTTTAATAATTCGCCTGTAAACAGCCGGAATATTGATCCACTCCAAAGCGCCCCTTTACCAAATTGGTCTGTAAATTATAGTGGTCTTACCAAATATAAATTCACTAAGAAAATTTTAAAATCCTTTATTCTAAGACATGGTTACAGCTCAACGGTATCATTAAATGGAATGCAGACCAACCTAAACTCGGAGTCCGATGCACAAGGCCATCTCATCGCCTTAGACATCAACAATAATTACATTCCGAATATGCAAATTCAAAATGTCGTTATAAGTGAACGCTTTTCTCCTTTAATAGGTATTGATGCAAAGTGGATTATTGGAAGCCATACTTTACAAACAAGATTTGAATACAAAAAAGACCGACAATCTACCCTCGCCTTGAGCAATAACCAAGTAACAGAATCATTGTCAGAAGAAATTGTTATTGGTACTGCGGCCAGAATTAAAGACGTAAAGCTCCCATTTAGGAATGTTAAATCTAGTGATGTCAATATCAAGTTCGACTTCTCATTCAGGGATAACTTAACGGTAATAAGAAAAATAGTAGAAAACACCAATCAAGCCACTGCTGGACAAAAGACGATAGCAATAAAAATATCGGCAGATTACAATTTAACAAACAACTTGACATTGATGTTTTATTATGATCAAAACCTGAATACTCCAAAAGTTCAAACCAGCTACCCAACGGGAAATATAAATACTGGCTTTAAAATAAGGTTCAATTTAGCCGGTGTACAATGATTCTAATACGAGAAGCTAAACCTGGAGATGAAAAGGACATCTTTTCTATGATAAAGGAGTTAGCACTTTATGAAAAAGAACCCGATGAGGTTGTTAACAACGAACAAGAACTTTGCAATCATCTTTTTCATGAAAAAATATGTCATGCTATAGTTGCTGAAAAAAAAAATGAAATTATTGGTTTTGCACTGTATTACATGTCTTATTCTACCTGGAAAGGTCATTGCCTTTACTTGGAAGACTTTTATGTAAAAGAAAATGCGCGTCAACAAGGTGTTGGATCTAAACTCTACAATGCCGTAATCGACATTGCAAAATTAAAAAAAGTAAGACGTATGGATTGGCAAGTATTAGACTGGAATAAACCTGCTATTGACTTTTACGTAAAACACAGTGCTGAACTAGATGGGCAATGGATAAATGGCCGTCTCAATTTCAAATACTGATCTCAAATAACACTCAATAATAATTCAAAAGGCACTAATACTCATTCAGAGTGACTATATATTCATTCCGATCATCTTGATCCATGTAAGTACCTATTTTAGGTTTGAAATAAGGAGAGACTCAGGTTGCTTCTTATGCAAAATGTTAGCTGCTTGGAGAAGTAGTTTTATAATTCGTAAGAGTTATTATTAATCGGCCCTTTTTGAGTCACTTGCATAAGAAGTTCCTGTACCTTATTTATAACTTGCAGTAACACAAACAATCAATACAAAGGCCTTTCAGGGCCTTTTTTTATGCCCAAAACTCAAATAATAAACCATTGCCCCTTTACTTTCGAGAACTTCAATGGAATATTCATTCTGGCTCAATAGACCCAAACAAGTAACCTACCTTGGTTATGAAATAAGGAGAGACACAGGTTACTTCTTATGCGAAATTTTAGCTGCTTGGAGAAGCAGTTTTCTAGTTTGATAAGAGTTTAATAGTTTTAGTAGACCCATCTTGGGTCATTTGCATAAGAAGTTCCTGTACCTTATTTATAACTTGCAGTAACACAAACAATCAATACAAAGGCCTTTCGGGGCCTTTTTTAGTTATTTAAATTAATTGAACATTTGTATCTAAAATTCCAAAACTTATAAAATTTTCATACCTTTGTACTTAAGGATAAACAGGCCTCTTCTCACGCAACACTTAAAATCTTGCTTGGAGAAGCTGGATTTGTATCATCTAATGATAAGAGTTTAATAGTTTTAGCATGGTCCACCTTGGACCAATTGTGTGAGAAGTCCTGTCCTTACCTTGGTCTCACCATTTTATTGATTTTGTTCCCGACGGTATAAAACCGGACGGCTTGGACAAGCGTCATTCTTAAAAGAACTCATCTGTAATTCTAAAACATAGTGTCCGTCCTCAACTTCCGTGGGTACAAATATAAATTCTGTAATCGTCCGGATCGTATTCGGGTTTTTAGGAACATTCCAAAAAGCGTGGTGGAAAGCGAGCTTGCCGTCATCCTGCTCTTTATCAACAGAGGGGAGGTCGACCAAAAGATGATTGATCCCATTTTCGATTAAGAACATAGCTACGTCAGCATGAATAAAAGGGGGGTTCGAACCCGTGTAATTAAATGTCTTTTTATCACTTCCGTTTGGTAATGTTCGGATCAAAATGGCCTCTACATCTGGAGCTATATCAACAGACCTGATTTGATCCAATGTAATCACAGATTCATTGTTTTTTTCAACTGGGATAAACGTCAAAAGCTGGGCATTGAAGAAAAAGTTCTTTAAACCATCATTAACAGAATAAAATTCTTTTGTAATATGCCCACAGCATTCAGTATGAGTAAGGTGTGCATGAGGGTTAAAAAGGATGTTTTTAAAATTAACCACGCCGCCTTCCGCAACGCTACCAACAAAATTATCGTCTCTAACGGGTTCTATTTCGGGATTCCCTTGACCCCACGCTTTCAAACTGTTATCATGAGCCGTTAACTCAATCGACAGATCTATAGGTGTAAGGGTGTTAATAAATTCATGCTGGTTCAGATGTAAAATCATAAGATAAATGTAATATAATATTCCCTTATAATTTATCTGTTTATTCTTCAAAAAGTACAGAACTGCACTATCTTTGTTCTATGGAACACAAACAAGATAAGCTGAAAGAAATCATTTCACATGCCAAAGAATATGGTTTTGTTTTCCCTTCTTCGGAAATCTATGATGGCTTGGCAGCTACATATGACTATGGCCAGCTTGGTGCAGAATTGAAAAACAATATTAAACAGTACTGGTGGAAATCTATGACTCAGATGCACCAAAATATTGTGGGTTTAGATGCTTCGATTTTCATGCACCCCAAAACCTGGGAAGCTTCAGGTCACCTTGATGCATTTAATGATCCATTAATAGATAATAAAGATTCTAAAAAAAGATACCGCGCCGATGTTCTTTTAGAAGAGCATATGGAAAAAATAAATAAGAAAATCATTAAAGAGGTTCTTAAGGGAAAGAAAAGGTTTGGAGACACATTTAATGAAGCTGAATTTAGAGCTACGAATCCTAATATTTTAAGGAATCAAGCTAAAATAGACAGCGTGAAAACATCGATGAAGAAATCGCTTGAAGAAAATGACCTTGAAGCGCTCAGGACCCTCATTGTAGAATTAGAAATAGCCTGTCCGCTTTCCGGATCAAAGAACTGGACCGAGGTCAGACAATTCAACCTGATGTTCTCCACAGATATGGGCTCTGTAGCAGGTGATGCGGCAAAGATTTATCTTAGACCAGAAACAGCTCAAGGTATTTTTGTGAACTTCTTAAATGTTCAAAAATCAGGTCGAATGAAAATTCCTTTTGGTATTGCTCAAATAGGAAAAGCTTTCAGAAATGAAATTATTGCTCGGCAATTTATTTTCCGTATGCGGGAATTTGAGCAAATGGAGATGCAATTCTTTGTGCCACCTGGTGAAGAATTAAAATGGTACGACTATTGGAAGATTCAAAGAGAAAAATGGCATAAAAACTTAAATCTAGGTGAAGATTTACATAGATTTCATGACCACATAAAACTTGCACATTATGCGAATGCGGCTTGCGATATTGAATTTGACTTCCCTATGGGCTTTAAAGAGCTTGAGGGGATTCATTCCCGAACCGATTTTGATTTGAAACAGCACGAGAAGCATTCTGGTAAAAAACTCAGTTACTTTGATCCTGAACGAAATGAAAGCTATGTGCCCTATGTCATTGAAACATCGATTGGTTTGGACCGCATGTTTCTTGCCATATTGAGTGCATCCTTAAAAAATGAAGTACTTGAAGATCAATCATCTCGAATTGTCCTAAAAATACCGGCTCCTCTTGCGCCAGTTAAAGTGGCCATATTACCATTAGTTAAAAAAGATGGGCTTCCTGACATAGCAAATGAATTGGCCAATCAATTAAAGTTTGATTACAACTATCAAATAGACTTGAAAGATTCAATTGGCAAAAGATACAGAAGACAAGACGCAATCGGTACGCCTATATGCATCACCATTGACCATCAGACCAAAGAAGACCAAACTGTTACCCTGCGTTTTCGAGATACAATGAAACAAGAACGAATTGCATTAGCCGATTTACAGGGTATCTTGGAAAATGAACTTGGATGGAAAAAATTACTTCTTAATTTAGCGTAGGTATTGAAAGCAACAAGGCTTCTTTTAATTCAATCTCTTTTGTTTCTATTTGGGACGACACTACACGGGCAGATGATTTCAAATCAAACTGGCCAAGCCTTTACTGATCATGAGTTTTTTAATGATAATTTCATTAGGAACAACAAAATAAAAACAATACAAGGCTACTATTCCTTTAAAAAAAATGGTGATCTCATCAGAAAAGTTCCTGGCAGCTACACCTTTACATTTGACCATGCCGGTCAGCTCGCCTCAATTGTTGACCTCAAATGGAATGGAAAAAAACTAGACACACTGGTTAACTATTTCTCTTATAGTGAAAAAGGTGATTTAATTTCATTTAAAAAAAGTGAATATGGTGGGATTACTGAGCAAGAAATGACTTATGACAGCATTGATCGACTGACGAAAATCACCAATTATCGCGTCAGTCTCGATAATAAGGGAAATACAATCAAGCGGGTCGAGATTAATCAAGAATCAATACAATACAACGGAGAGAAAAAAACAAGATATAATTCCTATGGTTTGCCTTATCTAATCTCATTTGAGACCTACGACGAAGATGGATATAAAATAGCTTCTCAAGAAAAACTAAAAAGAAGCGGTACGATTTCTGAAAACAAATATACATACACTGAAAAAGGATTGCTGAAACAGATTCTAACTTTTTACGATAAAAAAACAGATCCGGTACAAACGATTTCTTTTTCTTATGATGCCTTTGGAAATATGACGGAACGACTTGAGAAAAAAATGAATACTCTAGTCAAAGATCTTCAAGTTATATTCGATACAAAGACCCAATTACTTCACTCTATCATTCGTCGGAATCCAAACACAAATTTCATGGCTATAATTCGATTTACGACCTACGATTATTTCGATTAATTAAATAACATAACTTTAACAAGTCTCTGAAACCCAATAAAACAATCGATTTTAACCCTGTTTTATTTATTTATTTATTTGATACCTTCTTTTTTAATTAATTTGGCACAATAATTCCAACGATTGAGGAAAACCCTAACGATATGAAAAATTTATACCTACTCGCATTTACTTTTATAGTGTTTGGAAGTCTTTTAGGACAGAAAGACAGAAACAATTACGATTCTAAATGGTTTATCGGATTTAATACCGGAGTTACTTGGAGTAGTTCAGATATAGATAATTCATGGAAATGGAGAGCATCATCACTAGATGTTGCTCAGGAAGACGATGACTTTAGGTTTACACGTCCCTCAGGATGGGGCATAGTTTTAGGGAAATCATTCAATTATGATTATGGTAAGTTTTTAAGCTTTGATATTCGCGGACGCTACCTTCACGGCCACTGGTATGGACAAAATACAGCAATTGATACTTCTATTACATCAGTTAATGACGATGCCCAACTGCTGTTTGATCAATACACTAGTGCCTACGGTGGATTTGTCCCAAACTATCATACGGACTTGCGTCGGTTGAGCCTTGAACTTGTGATTCACCTCAATAAACTTCGAGAGAAGACCGGTTTAGATGCATATATTTTTGGAGGTGTTGGAATTTCATGGAAGACCATCAAAGCCGACTTAACATCTTTGGAAACGGGTACTATTTATTCTGAGCAACAAATGCTTGATGAAGACTTAGACTTTATTTATGAAACTGACTTGATTAATAAGCAGAAGTATTTCATGCCCAGCCTTGGCTTTGGACTGGCTTACGATTTTGGAAGAACTTCTATTGGATTAGAGCACAAAACAACTTTCACGCGTGGTGATCAATTTGATGGGTATATTTCTGAAATACCAAGGTTTGAGAATGATTTATACCATTACACCTCAGCCTTCATTAAGTTTAGACTCGGTGGATCTAACAATTCATCGCGGCCGACAAGCCCCAAACCGCCTACGTCATCTTCCGGTTTCACAAGCTGTCCGACACCTGTAGTGAGTATTCTTAATACAAATAATAGTACCTCAAACGAAGGTACGACAACAATTAATGCGCAGTTGACAAACGTAAATGCCGTAAGCCAGATCAAGCTTACAGATATGAATCAAATGCCACTGCCATTTGATTATGACTCTTTTTCCAATAAAGTAACGGCGACTGTTAGCTTAGTCCCAGGTAACAATACATTTTTCTTAAGAGCAACAACAAATTGCGGCAGTGATATGGCACGTCTAAATCTTCAAAACACAACAAGCCCATCATCAGGGTTTACAAGCTGCCCATCACCTTTAGTGAATATTCTTAATGCAAACAATACTTCAGTTAGCGAAGGAACCATCTCACTCAGCGCTCAAATAGAGAATGTCAATGATGTTTCTGAAATTAAATTCACGAATGCAAACCAAATTCAGCTGCCATTTAATTTTGATTCTAATACAAAGACACTAAATGCTTTAGTAACATTGGTTGAAGGAAATAATACTTTTTACATCTCCGCAGCAAACAATTGCGGCAGCGATACGGATCGCTTAAATATTCAGTATTCAAATTGCTCGATTCCAACAGGGGCATTCATTAGCCCAACATCAAACATTACAGTTGATGCACCGAATTTAATGATTCAAGCAAGAGTCTTAGAAATATCAGATGCCTCTTTGCTTGAAGTATATCTAAATAACAGCCAGGTTTTTGGTTTTAGCTTTAATCCATCTACGGGACTTTTAATCAGCAACTTGTCTCTCAACCAAGGACAAAATACAATACGTATTGATTTTGAAAATGAATGTGGCTCAGGAACTATAAGTAACTCAATCATATTTGAGGAATGTGAGACGCCTAATATTGAAATGATTCTCCCTTCTGCTTCAGGAGCGACTACGAATAATCAAAATCAGAATATTGAAATTCAAATCACAGGATCTGATATCACAATAAACAATATTGCTGTAAAGCTAAATGGGGCTTTTATTAATATCGCATCCGCGTCCTATGCAAATCATCAACTGAATTTTGCTGTTGTACTTGTGCCAGGAATCAATAACATTTCAGTTGTAGTTCAAAACGAATGCGCTTCAGACACCAAGAGTTTTATGATTGATCTTGAAGATTGTGATGCTCCTTCAATTGTCTTCAATAACTCACAAACCGGTTTAATCACATTACAAGCGAACTTAAACGTGAATATTACTGTGAATGAAGTATTTGGAGCTCAGAACATCTCTTATAATTTAAATGGACAAGCCATTCAAGGCCTTCAATATAATACGCAAAGCAATACCTTATCAGGACAAATTGTTCTTATCCCTGGAGATAATTTCTTCACAGTAAGTGCTTCAAATGATTGTGGTAATGATGTAGAAACGCTTCATGTTATTTACAATGATTGTAAAGATCCAATGATTGCCATTACAAGTCAAGGTTCTCTTAATGGAGGGACAAACACCACGGTCACAAATTCATCTTACACAATTGCAGCAAACTTGAGCAATGTAAATACCTCTAACGAAATTTCGATCAAGCATAATGGACAGTACATCAACTTTTCATTTGTTAATAGTGTTTTGATGAGTAATGTTGTACTTGGTCCTGGTTTAAATACATTTAAAATCGTTGTGACTACTCCTTGCGGGAATGCAAGTGTTGAATTGACTATCGTTTATGATGATTGCCAGCCACCGAGTATTTCCTTAAAAGTACCGACGAGTAATGCTGTTCTAAGCACATCTCAAAAGATTCAACTCATTGCTAAGCTGATGAACATTAATACTTCGAGCCAAATCACTGTGCAAAATGGTGGTATTTCAATACCATTTGCATTTAATAATGGAATTTTAAAATCACAAATCAATTTAGTTGATGGGAATAATTCAATTGTATTGAATGTCAAAAACCCTTGTGGAGAAGACACAGAGTTAATTATCATTGAATATCTGCCATGTGACATCCCGGAAATTGTTTTAGACAACTCGAGTATTCCTTCGGTAATTACGTCTTCGAATGTTTCCATAAATGCTGCTATTTTTAACGATCAGCCAAGCACGACCATCACCATAAACGTAAATGGAAATACGCTCCCAGCCTCTAATCATCAAATTATGAATGGGACTTTAACAGGCTCAATCCCTTTGATATTAGGACAAAACACAATTTCTATTTATGCAGTGAACCCATGTGGTTCAGATTCGGAATCATTTTCAATATTGCGTTGTAAAAACCCATCTGTAAACTGGATCAATCCTGCACTGGTAAATACTGTGGTTACAAATGAATCCTTCAATTTAGAAGCAATGGCTAACAATGCTTTAGATGCCGCTAATATTCAATTTTCCTTTAATGGCAGTCCTCAAGGCTTTGATTTCGATATTAGCAATGAAAAACTAACTAAAACCGTGATTTTAGTGCCGGGGGATAATGTTTTTGCAATTAGGATTCAAAACGCTTGTGGTGCTGCAAATTCTAGCATTACAGTTATTTACGACACATTAAATGGTCAAAATGGTAACGGTTCGAATAACGGAAATGGAATGGGGAATTCTAATGGAAATGAAGGTGGGCCTGGAAACAATAATGGACATGGCAATAACACTGATGGAGTAGATGTTTCTAATCCT
>MEHZ011548977.1_pt1 | contig 51511 bp, 33 predicted proteins | sample 897221 | NCBI WGS metagenome assembly MEHZ01 (sample SAMN05514161, study PRJNA337945) | marine metagenome | isolation source: marine surface water | place: Arctic Ocean | collected 2007-12-13 | reverse complement strand
TCATAGGTTGCATTCTGTACGGTTTGGCCCCCGGCTTGGATGGTGCGCAGGCCATCTAAAAGATCGTACCTCCCCCATAGGCCACCCATGCCGGAAGGTCCACACATTTTGTGAAGTGAAAAAGCGAGGAAGTCAATGTCCAGTGCCTTCACGTCGACCTTCATGTGGGGCGTTGATTGGGCTCCGTCCACGCACATGAGAGCGCCATGGTCATGTGCGATTTTTGTAATCTCTTTTATTGGTAGGCACACGCCATCCAAGTTACCAACATGGCCCATTGATACCAACTTCAACTTCGATCCAGCGTCAGCACATGCCGCCTCAAACGTCTCTAGATCAAAGGTGTTGTCAGGTTTGGAAGCCACTACTCGGTGGTCAATGCCTTGTTCTTTCTCGAGTTGGAGCCACGGGACTAAATTGGAATTATGTTCTCTGTCGGTAGTTAATACGACATCATCCTTGTTCCATTCAAGACCATGAGCGACCTGGTTAAGGGAGTGCGTGGCGTTGCGAGTAAAGACGACTTCGCTGTTGGTCTCGGCGTTAATGAAGGATGCGATGTTGCTTCGAGCTGTTCGAACGCCTTGGGTGACCTTTGTTCCATACCGATGAGCAGAACGTCCACCACACGCTGGATTGACCAAATAATATTCTTGGACCGCTTCAACGACCCTGTCAGGTTTCAATGTGACACATGCGTTATCGAGGTATGCGGGGGTGTCTTCTAACCTGAGGGTTGGGAAATCCTCTCTTCGTTGCTTAAAATTCATCACCAAGCCTCCATGTCGGATAAGAAATCCAAAACCGGGGCGTTGATGCCACACGATGGACAATCGTATCGAGTTGGTGCAGGGACGTTGCATGTAGGACAAGCCTTTCCAACCATGGAATTTTTTGTGCAAGCCTTTGTTGGACAGGGGACGAGAAGATCTCCCTTCGCGTTTCTTGTGACCATCACTTCGGCTTCACATTCAGGACAAAAAGAACCTGAGCGTGGATGGTCCGGATTGCCTGCCTTGGCCAATTCTGCATCGGCCGCTATGGCTGCCTTTGTACGGACCACCGTGTCTTGACCTAGCATTCTTTGCGGATACCATATGACCATCATGAACACAGGTAGAGCGAGGAGGCCTGAGACAATGTGGAGAGCAAGTGCGCTTGCGTCACCACCTATTCTGTCTGCGATGTAATGCGCCCCTGCCCATGCAGAGAGCATGGTCATAGCGGTCCATGTCGCCAAGAGAAGTCCCCACGAACGCAGAGAATGCTCAGCCATTTCCATTTCCATCAATCGGACATCTTCGTGGAGATGGTATTCCTCGATATGCAGATCCCGGGTTTCCGTGACTGCCTTCCAAAAGAAGTAGATGAAGAAAAGAACAACCAGGACAATCAGTGTTCCAATCATCGTGTCTGAAAGGACGATGTCTCGGGGGAACGCGGGGTTTGCTTCGTGGTACAGGACTTGAGCGAGTACGAAAAGATTCCAAAATACCAACAACGAAATAGCGTGGACGCGCATGATCGGGAATTTATTCCATATTTGGATGGCAAACCAACCCCATACGATGAATGAGATGAGGATCTGAAGGAAGGCAAAACCCGAGATGGCTTGAATTCCTTCAGCGCCAATGACAGTTGGATCGCCCCCGTTGATGATTTCCGGTGAGAGGGAGCCGAGAAGGAAGGCCACTGCACCAAGTGCGATTGTAAACCAATGACTCCTTTCCCACTCATGAATGGCTAAGCGTACCTGAAACTTAAGCTCACATTGGATCGTATCGAATGGTCGGGCGATGGGGTGGATGTTTCCAAATGAGAAAAAAGGTTCAAAATCCCGTAATCTAAACGGCATTTCACCATGGACGCCGGTGGTCATCGAACCTCCTTCTGCCACTTCATCTTCATGAAGCATGACAGCAGATACGGGGTCCCCGTCCTCGCTCATGAACGGCGTAAGAGGTCAACATAAGAGTTCTTTCGCTCGTTCTGACTGAGAATGGCTTGAGAAGCAATCAGTGAGCATTAAACGCAGAAGGCGAGTCGCCGGGTTACAAGCCGAGATCGCATAGCCTGGTATTGCGCGCGACTGGAAATCGTGTTTCCTTTGGATTCGGGAGTTCAAATCTCTCTCTCGGCGCCATTTCTTATTTCCGTTCGCGTAGTTTGGCCTGTGCTTCTCGGCCTTCATGGCTCCTGAATGCCTCCCTTGGACAACATGTGAACTCGCATAACATTGGGAATATTACTGGAGCCACCGGCGAGAATTGAACTCGCGACCTCCTCATTACCAATGAGGTGCTATACCGCTAAGCCACGGTGGCAGTAATGCTGGCGACTTACCGGACCAATATAACCGCTTCGCGTCTGAATGAAGGTATGGAAATGATACAGGTCTGCTATGTGATGGCCTCAAAGCCTATAAGGTGATTTTTAGAAATATTCTTTTGGAGAAGGCAACTTCTCTGGATGGGATGGAATATGCAGCGAGAGCTTGAAACAAAAACGGAGATGCGTCAACGAATGCGCGATCTCCAGAGCCAGGTAGATGAATTGAAAGACCTCGTGAACACGTTACTCAGTGTCATATGTGAGGAACCGGATGGTGTGCACAGTGGAGCAGCGCCGACCATTCCTGGTCAACCAGCAAATAACTACTGTATGTGACGTCATCCTTTGATGACTGCCAGTGGACTCAATCGAGCAACTGGCCTTGCAAGGTTCGCAGCATGTGTTAGTGCAATGACCTCATCGACGTCTTTGTAGGCATCAGGCGCTTCTTCAGCCAGTACATTTGGTGTCGAGGCGTGGATCCGTATGCCCTTTGCTTCCAACGTTCTCTTCAACTCTTTCCCATCAATTGTGTTCTTGGCTTTGGTGCGTGAAAGTGCACGCCCTGCACCATGACATGATGATCCAAAGGCGCGGTTCATTCCCTTCTTTGGGCCCGACATCAGCCAAGATCCTGTGCCCATATCCCCGGGTACAAGGACCGGTTGTCCACTTTTATCATAGACGGAGTTTACATCGCTGTGATCGCCTCCGAAGGCTCGCGTAGCACCCTTTCTATGAACGCAGCACGTGCAGTCTTTTCCATCGATGGTGTGCTTCTCGACCTTGGCAATGTTGTGTGCCACATCGTACAAAACCCGTGCTTCTCCATCGGTGCCTAATTCTAATCGTAGCACTTCTCGAAGACGATGAGCGAGGGCACTTCTGTTGGCAAAGGCAAAGTTTGCTGCAGCGTTCATTGCGTCAAAGTAAGATTGCCCCTCCTTGCTGTGGAAGGGGGCTGATGCCAATTGACGATCTGCCAAACTGTAGCCCCATTCCTCATCGACCCATTGATTGCCTTGGGCTTTGTAACGGCCTTCCAGTGCTCTGACGTGATCGCTGCATACTTGATGGCCGAGTCCACGAGAACCAGAATGAATCATCGCAACCAGTTGACCTTCATACAATCCCCATGCTTCCGCTGTTTCTGCATCGACTGTTTTGCCGACCGTTTGAAGTTCGAGAAAATGGTTGCCGCTACCGAGGGTGCCAAGAGCACGGAGGCCCCGTTCCCTTGCACGGGTCGAAATGGCTGCTTCTTCGGTGACCAAACGACCGCTTGATTCTATGTTTTGAATGTCTTCATGGAAACCAAATCCGAGGTCCGCCGCCGCATGAGCGCCACCTTGAATCAATTCATCGAGTTGGCGAGCGTCAATGTCAAGCCCGCCCTTTCCAGATGCACCAGCAGGAATTCGACCAGCAAGCCGACCCGCTAATTTTTTGAGATTCGGGATGTCTGATTCAGTGGCATCTAGAGCCAACATTCGAACGCCGCAGTTGATGTCAAAGCCAACGCCACCCGGTGAGATGGCTCCACCGAGTTCACCTGCTTCTGTATCGGTCGCAATCACGCCTCCAATTGGGAGGCCGTAACCGTAATGCCAATCAGCCATCGCCCAAGCTTCGCCGACGATTCCTGGCAGTGAGGCTGCGTTGACCAGCTGCTCTGGTCCACGATCATCGCCATGTTTTCTCAGATGGTCTGCATCGGTGACGAGGCGTGCATCGACCTTCATTTGTCCATGTGCCTTGATTCGCATTGTCCCATCACCCTCATCCACGAGGTGGGTGCGCCAATCTTCGCCCATAGTGGTGCGTTGGGTGAATCACCTTTGAGCGTTGTTCAAGACATTTAGACGAATCCACAACACAGGTTTCAAGGGGGATGTGTCGCTCGCAGAAAGCGTTCCTCCTTGGGCGTGTTGCTATGAGTCTGCCACCAATTGATTTGGCTGTTTTCCACGAGAACGGTTTTATCCGTAAGCAATGCAGTATCACTGCGCTTTGGTTTTGGACCACAGACCACGATCGTATCACTTGTGGCGACACGACTGAAGACGAGTACACATTCATCGGCGCCCCTCTAATTCAAGGCTATCCAATGCGTGGTAAAGCGCTCAAAGATGCGATGCGAGAAACGTTCCTGAATTTCTTTGAAGGCTACGAGCACACTCGGGTCACTCCCTACCCCGTTTTGGCCCGATGGCGAGACGACATTCACCTTACGATTGCCTCGATTGCAGATTTCCAACCCCACGTTACCTCCGGTGAAGTGGAGCCTCCGGCGAACCCACTCACCATCTCACAACCTTGCATTCGCCTTACAGATGTAGATGCAGTTGGCCGTTCTGGCCGTCACTTGACGACGTTTGAAATGATGGCACACCACGTATTCAACCGTCCTGGAGAAGGTCGAATGTTTTACTGGATGGAAGAATGTGTTCGCTTTTGCCATGAATTGCTGACCGATGCCTTGGGCATCGATGCGGATGAAATCACCTATGTGGAAAATCCTTGGTCGGGCGGAGGAAACGCAGGAGCGGCTGTTGAAGTCATTGTTGGCGGTCTCGAATTGGCAACGCTGGTGTTCATGAATTTAGAAGAACATCCGGATGGCGATGTGGAATTGAAAGGTGATCGCTACCGAGAAATGCCTCTTCAAATCATCGATACAGGTTACGGTTTGGAGCGTTTCTGTTGGGCAGCAGCCGGAACGCCAACAATTTACGAATCCATTTATCCCGATTCAACCAAATGGCTGAAAGACATCTCAGGCTTTTCTTCAATTGCTGCGCAATGGCCTGAACTCGACCTTGATGGGCTGCTCGGCGAGATGAGTCGACTCAACGGGATTATGAACATTGAACCCGGCGTCGATGCAGATGAGTTGCGTGCGACTTTCCTTCGACGCCTTGGTGAACGCGGCGTTGTTGTAACCGCTGAACAATTCTCCGCAGTGACTGAACCGCTTGCTAAAATTTACGCCATTCCAGATCACCTGCACGCTTTGTGCCACATGCTCGGTGATGGGCTCGTCCCGTCAAACGCCAAAGCAGGTTACCTTGCTCGCATGCTTGCCCGAAGGACCCTGAGGTTGCGGGATGAACTAAAATTGGACGTGTCGCTTTCAGATTTAGCAAAGCATCACATCGAAGTGAACCTCGGTGGCGCTCCAATGAAACAGACCTACGATGGATTGCTTGGCATTCTGGAACTTGAAGAAGCACGCTATGGGGAAATGCTCCGGAAGGGTGGCAATGTCATCAACACTCAACTCAAGCAGCTTCCTAAAGATGCAGAACGAATACCAGATGAGATCTTGTTCAACATGAACGACTCTCACGGACTTGCTCCGGACATGGCAGTCTCCCTTGCAAAGAAGGCCGGATGGTCCTCGGTTTCTGTTCGAACAGGCTTTGCTGCTGAAATGGCAGAGCGGCATGCTATGCTCGCAAAACAGGCGGCTCAAGCCATCGAAGCCAAACCACTGGTCGAGAACCTCCCTTCATTGCCAGCAACCCATGCACTGTATTACGAAGATGTTCTTCAACAGGAATTTGATGCTTCTGTCCTCGCTTGTTTGCCGCTAATTGGGGATGATTACCCCGAAGAGGCAACCCACGGGGTGGTCATGGACAAATCCTGCTTTTACCCTGAAGGCGGAGGACAAGAGGGTGATTATGGGTCCCTTGCAACCGACTCGACTCAACGCAGGGTGCTCGACACCCGGAAGGTCGGCAACCATATCCTTCATTTGACTGACGGGGCGTTTGACAAAGGCGATCTCGTCCATGGAAGCATTGACTGGAAACGTCGAAAGCAACTGATGGACCATCACACAGCAGTTCACATCGTGGGCGGAGCAGCCCGACGTGTCCTCGGGCCCCACATCTACCAAGCAGGGGCCAACAAGTCAGTTGACATGGCCCGTTTGGACATCACCCATTTCCACCGACTCAACAGAGAAGATTTGGATGCAATTGAAGCCCTCGCCAACGAAGTCATCGGGCAGGTCCAACGAACCGAAAAGACAGAATTAAACCGACGAGATGCTGACAAAAAATATGGCTTTGACCTCTATCAAGGTGGGGCGCCGAAAGGAAACTCGATTCGCATCCTCCGGATTGCGGATCACGACATTCAAGCGTGCGGTGGCACACATCACGATGAACCAGGCCAAATAGGATCGATTCGAATCGTTCGCTCATCTGCTGTTCAAGACGGTGTTGAACGTTTGCACATTGTGGCAGGTCAAGCAGCTTTGAATTACGCTCGTGAACAAGATAGCATTCTTCGCCAAGCATGCGAGATTTACGGTGTTCCGACCGCTGATCTTCCTCGGACTTCTGAGCGGTTTTACAAGGAATGGAAGGACCAACGCAAGCGGATTGAACACCTTGAAGCCGAAATCGTTCGTTTGAGAACCTCTGGAGGTGGTTCGGATTCCCATGAAGTCGATGGCGTTCGAATCGTGATCATGGAAGCCCATGGGGATTTGAAAAAGATGACAAAAATGCTCAAAGAACTGACCCTCGATGCACAAAAACCTACGTTGGCTGTGCTCGGTTCAAGGGAAGGAGGCGGGAAATTAATGATCGCCGTCACGGAAAATACAGCTGCATCAGAACGCTATAATGCGGTTACGCTGTTGAGAGAAATAGCTCATCACATCAACGGTGGAGGCGGTGGTCGACCAACGCTTGCTCAAGGCGGGGGTTCCAACGCTGATGGTCTTGATGCCGCATTGGATGCAGCCCGGTCATCTGTTGGGCTCGAAGATTAAATCGATCGTAGAGCTTCACGATCGAAGTGAGAAACGGCAATATTCAGTGCTTCTTCCACGTCAAACCAACGGACTTCGGCTATTTCTTCAGTTTGAACGTTCAATGTCGATGCATCGCCGTTCCATTTCGCCTGGTAGGTGAACGAGACGAAAGATATGCCCTCATCTGTGAATATGTTTTGAGTCACGACCGGTTCGATGTCCTCGAGTTTAATGGTCAGACCGAGTTCTTCTTCAGTTTCCCGTACACACCCAACTGCAGGGTGCTCATCATGGTCCATGTAGCCACCAGGGAGCGTCCAAAAACCATGGAAATGCCCACGTTCGACGCGCCCCATGAGTACCTGCCTTTGATCGTTGCAAATCATAACTTTTGCAACCAGACGATGCATCGAGCGATAAATTGCTTCTCGAGCCACGGGATGCACGGCATTATCGCTGATTAAATCATCTTTGAGTGCCCAGTGGCGTGGCCATTCAATCTTTGGATACCCTTTGACCACCATCGTGACGTCATCTGCAAATTCGACTCGCGTGTGCCGAAACTCCTGCCATGGAATCTCCATCGCTTCAATTTCGATTCTCGTTGGTAGCCTGAGGACAGCATCGTTGTTCATTCGCCCGGGGACGGGAAGTTGAGGCCCTTGTCCAGACCCATCAACGAGAAGAACCCGGCCATCATGCTCGAGATGAACGACCTCCTTTGGGTGCATGTCCACGGGTCGTCACCATGCCACATGAATGCTCGTATCAGAGATGACCGTTCTGTATGAGCGAACGCATGAAACTGATGATTCAAGTACTGCATGTCTGTGGCAACAGTATGGGCTTTGACCAGTTGAACGAAACAGGTTGGGCCATGACCTACTTGGTTTGGGATGACACCAGCAAAGAAGCGGCATTGATCGATCCAGTTTACGATTTCATGGATCACTACCTCGAAGTGCTCGAAAAGAAAGGTCTCACGCTTGTTTACGCAATGGCTACGCACACCCATGCCGATCACATCACCGCCTGTTTCTCGTTGAAAGAAAAGCTCGGCTGTTCGTACGTGATGTGGCATTCCACCTCGTGCCTCAATGTTTCCAAATATGTTGACCACGGTGACACGATTAAAATGGGCAATGTGATGTTCAAGTTCCACCATGCACCGGGTCACACCAACGACAGCATGTTGATTGAAACGGCGACTCATGTGATGACTGGCGATTTCCTTTTCACCGGAAAAGGGGGCGTCGGGCGAGATGACCTTCCAAGCGGGCGAATGCATGTGCATTGGGCTGCTCTAGGGGTTCTGGACTTGCTTGACGGGCACCTTGTGGTCTGTACCGGCCACGACCCTCCTGGGACTGAAATGCAAACCTTGGATTGGAACCGAACTGAGAATCCAGTCTTGAACATGACCAGTTACGAAGCTTACGAATCATGGCAATTGGAAGTCAGTTCAGGCCTTGCGCCAGTGTCGAAAATCAAGACGGCTGTTCCAGCAAATTTATTCGCAGAAATACCTCAACACATCCCCTGGTTGGACCAAACCGAATGAACACAAAAAATGCGAATGCATTTGAAGGGTCACAGTGGGCATTGGTTCATGCGCTCCTCCTCCGCACGCGGTCTTCTGGTCGTTTTGTCGCTTCAACTGCTCTTAGTTGGCGCTTCTGCAGCCCCGTTGATGTCTTCCCTCAATCCCGCAGGCGATGCAGAGCGAATGGATGCTTCTTTGGAAGATGCCTTAGACCATTCTGACTTCGACACCAAACTCTCCGTCATCTTCCAACTGAACAGCGAAGTGACCACTGAAGACCGAACATGGTTGGAAAACCATGGCGCTTCCATTCTTGGCGACGCACCCTTGATCGACGGTGGTCTGATGGAAGTCACGGCTACGGATGTTCGAATCATCAGTCAATGGGCCCGGACAGAATACCTGGAACTGAACCGAGAACTGGAATTCTTCTATCTTCCTTCCGAGTGGGGCGGAGAACCAACCCCTGGAATCAAAATGCATGAAACCACTCATGTCGTTAACGCCACCACTTCATGGCACCGTGCCATCATTAACACCGATGGAACCGTCGCATTCGAAACAGACTCCTCCTTCACCGAATGGGACGGAGACGGAACGGCGATCGTCGATTTGGACACCGGCGTCGATGCAGGTCACCCTGATTTCGATTACCTCGCACCTTGGACTGGTGACAAGACCCTGTATTCCGCAAAGTGGGACGGCGTTTGGACTGAAACTCGCAATTCCGATACATCGTCCGGACACGGCACGCACGTCGGCGGGACCATTGCTGGAAATGGAGATGCGTCCTCTGGACGCCGAGCAGGCGTTGCCAAAGGCGGTCAACTCGTTGCGCTTGGAACCGGTGATGGGGCCTCGATTTTTGCTGCCGAGCAGGGGCTCGAATGGACCTTCCAACATTCGATCCCGGGACAGAATGAATACCACATTCGGGTTGTTTCCAACTCATGGGGCACAGATGGTGATTACGACCCCAATGGGGCAGTCGCCACCCTCACAGACCGCCTCACATACGAAAATGGTGTCGCAGTCATCTTTGCAGCCTCCAACTCTGGCGGCAGTGGAAGCGAATGTGCAAGCGGTTTGAAAACCAATGTATACGCAAACACTCCTTCGGCAATATCCGTTGCAGCACTCACTCATGATGGCACTGCAGTAACTTCCTTTTCCAGCCGTGGTTGCATGAATCAAATGCACACATGGCCTGATGTTGGCGCACCTGGTCGGGATATCTGGGCCACAGCTCCTCGGGGTACTGCAATTGATGCATCAACAAAAACCCAAGGCGATCTCTACTACATGTCCATCTCTGGTACCAGCATGGCTACACCCCACGTCGGTGGTATGGCTGGCCTTATGCTCAACGCAGCACCTTCGCTTACCGTTGCAGACTACCATCGAGAAGACCATGACGAAGGTGACTCACTTGTCGGTGGTGAAGGAACAGCAGCTTACGGTCAGTTTGCTGACTGGGACGAAGCCAATTATTCTCGAATTCACGAACTTGAATTGATCCTTGAATTAACCGCTCGCTACGAAGGTATGGCAAATTCATGTGAAGCTGGAAACGATGACGATGGATGCAATGACATTCCCGTCGAGTGTTACCGCTCCGCTACAGGACGATGCCACGATTGGCGTGTTGGACACGGCCTCACGGATGTGGATGCTGCCGTGGCTCTCGCCAGAACCCTCCAATTGATGCGTGACCAGAACGATGACGGTATCGTTGACCATCCTGAATACACCGTCTGGGATGCTTACGAAATCTTTGATGCGCTTCGCACCAAAGAATCAATTGTGGTTGATACAGACCGTGTTAGGCACGCTTGGAAAGGTGATTGGAATCACTTCAACAACGGCCCAAATGGCGCTGTGTATTACACTGAAGATTCACACTATGTTTGGATCCCCAACGGCACCTACAACATGCTGGTTCGGTTTACGCCAACCGAAGTTGATGTAGAAACTGGACAAGTAGGCAACCTGCAGATGGAGATTGACCTTGGTGAAGACGGTTCCAATGACGCCCAAGGCCAAGGAACCCGTGTCGCTGATACTTGGATTTACGACCTCGACGTCGATTCCTCTCACTGGAACACCTGGGCTCACTTCGACGTAACGGGTCAAGCCGTGGCTTTCCTCGGACTGTTCGAAGACTTTGAATTCTTTGAAGCCAGTATCCCGTACACGGTTGATGCTGTTTTGACGCTTGACTTGTCGACGCCAGTGGACATATCCATTCCACAACGCCCAGATTTCTATTCGGACTTGGACCCCACAACACGGTCTGATGCATGGGACGATGATTACATGGGTCAGCTGACCTTCACTCGGGATGCATACAATCAAGCGGCACTGATGGAAGAGATTCTTCCTAAGGTCCTTGTCGAAGAAGAAGAAGATTCCTTCTTCGGTGCTCTAGGCGCAGTCTTTTCAGAATTCACTGGTGCTTCGGTCTCCTTTGCAGTGTTCGCTTTGCTCTGCGCACTCGGCGTGGGTTACGTTATGCGGAACACCCGTGAAGATCAGCCTTTGTTGCTGGTGGATGGACCGGTTGACGCAGAACTTGAATCCTGAGTTCACAACGGGTTATCTGGAATAGATCCCTTGTGTTCTGATGAGGGCAATGCTTGCAAATCAGCGAAGGTCAGTTGATCTGGTGGTGCTTCATTGAGGGTTGCCAACCGTTCCTTCATTTCCATTCGAACGTGGAACTCAATGCGTCCTCTGGTTCGTGTTAAGTCGTATGAGAGTGGATTCAGGGCTTCGATAATTTGTTGTTCAAAGTCATCTTTGACCTTTGTACCACGCCACAAAGAATAGCCCCAGCGGAACGCAATTCCCACAACGGCCGCACCGTACAAGATCATCAGAATGGAAGTCGCAAACAAAACGGCGTTCCCAGAACGTGATTCATCGAGTAAATTACGCACAATCAAAAATCCTAAACCAATACCGACCAAAGGCTTGAGGATGCTTTCCAACCACTGATCGACCGGGACCAGACGCCCCTTCGCAGGGTCGACAAAAACCAAATCCGATTCAAAGGCCGTGTTCATGACGCTCAAGGCCCCAAGGAGGATGATGTAAAGTCCAGTTGAGATCGCCAATTCAATGCCCCATGAATTGAGGTTTAATGTCCAATGAACGATCAGCCAAGCAAACAATCCGAGAAAGGCTCCTTGTGGCACGTGGTTGAAGTGGATGACATGGTGTGAAAATTCATTCAGTTTTGTGCTCTTGGTCGTGATGCCACGATGAGGTTTGGGGATGTGGATGATTTGCCAGTGCATGAGGTGTTCAATTGTGGTCAAACCTTTGACGAGTAAGCGCTGTCGAATCAACAATGTCTCGATTAAAATAAGCACTGGAAGACCGAGAAGAATCACAGGGAAGGCCATCACAGCCGCCAGAGGGAAGATGATGATCGTTGGCAATAAAAGAAAGTGCGATAACGTCAATGGATGGAATAAATCTGCTTCGATCAAACGCTGCTGGCTCGGTTGAATATGCAGGCTGCGTGCCACATCATCGAGGGTTGCACGAAAAGGTGCCACCTGTCGGCCTGCATCGATAATTTGGAGAACTGTGTTGCGGTACTGCGATTCCTCATGGCCAGCCCCGGTGAAAAACCGCCATGCGATCCTCATCGGCAGGGCAAGGAACAGAGGGATTGACAGCAATCCTATAGCCCACAACAGGGTGTTCGTATCTACATCTGCCATGGTAGTCCCTGATGAGGCCAGCAGGAAGGACGGTTTCAAACATTGGGGGGACTCATGAGAGGAACCTAAGATTCATGGCCTTCGTCGGTCGCATCGACATTATGGCAAGGATTGCAGTGACGGACGGTATGGCTGAAGATGCAGTATTGCTGTTGCAACAAGCAGGACACGAAGTGGTTTTGGGCACCATCGAAGCCATCGATTTAGCCAAAGGGGCTCTCGGGGATTTTGACGCTATCATTGTTCGCAGTGCTACGAAACTTCCGGCAGATGTCATCGCAGTATCAGGTGATCGACTGTCCGTAATCGCACGGGCTGGTGTGGGTGTTGACAACATTGACATCCACGCAGCAGCAACTGCAGGCATCCCCGTTGTCAATGCCCCGCGTGCCTCCACACAATCCGTCGTGGAATTGACGATTGGTCACTTGCTCTCCTCTATTCGCCATATTCCTCGTGCCGATCGAGGCATGCGAGACGGCAAGTGGGAGAAAAAAATCATGAAAGGGACTGAATTGTCTGAGAAGAACCTCGGACTCATCGGCTTCGGCCGAATCGCCCAAGGTGTCGGTGCGGTGGCCCAAGCGCTTGGTATGACGGTCCATACCTACGACCCCTACCTTCCACCCAAAGTCGCGAAGGCACAGAACACGACCCTTCACAAGAAGGTTGAGACCTTGTTTTCCAACTGCACTCACATTTCCATTCACTGCAACCTGAACGATGAAACCCACCACCTCGTCAACGCTGAACGCCTTGCATTGATGCCAGGTCGGTCAAACGATGGCATCGCATGTGGCAACCACATCGTCAATTGCGCCCGGGGTGGCATCATCGACGAGGTTGCTTTGCTCGATGCTCTTGAACAAGGTCTCGTTGCTTCCGCAGCGTTGGATGTGTTTGAAGTTGAACCCGTTCCAGTCGATGCGCTCTTGCTCCAGCACGAACACTTCCATGGAACCCCGCACATTGGTGCTGCGACAATGGAAGCCCAAGCTCGTGTTGGCCGTGACATTGCACATGCGGTCATGACCGTGCTCGATGGTGGCACCTCTGAAACCACCGTCAATGCTCATCTGATGTCGTGATTCACTTTCACTTGAACCTGCTCGGGTCTCACGAACGATGGTCAATGGTGGCGGTGATTCCCACCCATGGGACGAACGGTACCAACTTGGCGGACACGAATCGAAAACGAACTTCATTCGCTGGAGATGTTCCGTCGTGCACTTCCTTCGACTGAGAAGCCGTTGTTCGATGCGCTTCTTACGGGGGTTCGAAACCGGCGAACCGCCGGTGGCATGTTGCCCTCACATGATGTTTGGAAACCTATGCTGCTTTCCATGTTGATCGAGATGATGGTTCAGAATGCCAAACTCGAACGACGCTTGGACGTTCTTGAAACGGCCGAGGTGATGGGCGATGAGCCGGCCCATTCTTGATGTTCAAAGCGCCGCCAACGGGACTTCAATGGATGTATGGCTGCTCGATGGTGAGCGTGGGGCAGTCAAGGTCAATGTCCCCTGGTGCCCTTCAATTCACGTCCATGCAACCCGGCACCGACTGAAGCACCTGTGGGCTTGGTTGGAACAACCTGAGATTCGTGACCGATTTGGCGTTGGCATGATGCGAACGCACCGTTCTCGACTTTCATTCGATGCTTCGGAAGTGGATGATGTGCTCGAAATCGATGTCCACAACAGTTGGAACATGAGGAAACTAGCAGCCCACATTGAAACCCGGGGTCAGTACCGTCACCACACCCTCTATTCGGTCGACGCTCACCTAGCGCAGCGTTTTCTGGTTGAGTATGGCATAGCACCATTCCAACGGGTGGAGTGGGACGGGGCCACATTCCAAGCCTTGCAACGCTCTTGGCACCTGCCAGAACTCAGCGTTGTTCACATGAGCGTCACCTACCGTACCACCAACGGGTTTCACACAGAAGAGGCTGAAATTGATGCCATCGAATTCCGAGCCTGTTCAGCAGATGGCCGATGCGATCTTGATGCGCCGCCCATGCGTTCGCTGCTTCGGGCGAATCATCGCGATTCAGGGATGTTCTTGGGGCATCTTGAAGCGGTCATGAGCGAGTTCAATCCTGATGTGCTGTTGACGCACGGTGGCGATGGGCTCCATTTCCCTGCATTGATGCGGCTGGCAAAGCAAGCAGGTGTGACCTTGTCGCTCAGCCGTGATGACCGTCCACTGGCGGCTCGTACCTCTGCTCGAACTGTTCACTCATACGGCCAAACCCTGCATAAAGACGGGTATATCCCACTGTATGGGCGCCTGCACATCGATCAAAACAGCAGCTTCATCGTTCGTGAGGGTGGCTTACTCGGTCTGTTTGAACTGGCACAGCATTCCCAACAATCCCCGCAAGACATCTCCCGACTTTCGCCTGGGTCCGTGATCAGTGCGATTCAAATGCGTACGGCAATGGAGGATGGGGTGCTTGTGCCATGGAAGAAAAACCGTCCAGAGGATACCAAAACTGCTTGGGCGTTGCTTCATGCCGACCGGGGTGGTTTGTACCTTGACAGCAAACCCGGCGTGTATGGTCACGTGGTTGAACTTGACTTTGCGAGCCTCTTTCCAAGCATCATTGCCACTCGTAACATCTCCACTGAGACCCTTAACTGCCCGTGTTGCCAAGCTAAAGAATCGCCTGATGCAAGTCACTTTGTTCCCCTTCACCCCGCTGATGCGGAACGGGCCTTTACCGAGCGACACACAAAACGTCACTTCGGTGCAGGGCTGTTTCCAATCGCTTCTCCAAACGCTCTTCCCGTTCCCGGACTTGCCTCACACACATGTGGGCAAATTCACGGCTTCCTCGGACGCATTGTAGCGCCCTTGATTGAGCGAAGGCGCCAGTTGAAGCTTCAAATCCTCACCAAAGGCGACCGTTTTGATCAACAGCAAAATGCTCTCAAATGGTTGCTCGTAACCTGCTTTGGATACACAGGATACAAGAATGCTCGATTTGGACGGATTGAAGCCCACGAAGCGATTTGCGCTTGGGCGCGTGATATTCTTCTCGAGACCATTGCGATGGCGGAAGAAGACGGTTGGGAAGTGCTGCATGCCATCGTGGATTGTGTTTGGATTCAGGACCGGCGTCAGCGAACTGCAGAACAACGCCGCATCGATGCTCATGCCTTTGCTCAACGGGTCACAGAACGTGTGGGGATCCCTCTTGAATTCGAAGACATGTACCGTTTCATCGGTTTTGTCCCGAGCCGTGTTCACGGAGCTGGTTCCCTGACGAAGTATTGGGCGTTTGGAGAACATGGGTTGAAAGTTCGAGGGATTGAACAACGGCAACACTCGACCTGTGTCTGGGTTGCCAACATGCAACAAAGGGCGCTCCAAATGCTCGTTGAACATTCCAACGACATCGATGGTGTTCCTGGTCTGACGGCTCAAAAAGCAGTCGTTTCGCTGTTGCAACAACAGATTCAGCGCCTCGAGCGGAATGAAGTTGGGTTGGACGAACTTGTTGTGGCACGCCGAGTGACTCGGGATTTGGATGACTTTCATGTGGCGACCCTCACCCATGCAGCGTTGCTTCGTGGTCGCCTTCACGGTGTGACCATTCCCCCAGGGGGTAAAGTGCGCTTTGCAGTTGTTGCTTCGACTGGGATGGTGCAACATGAACGGGTGATTTTACTCGAAGAGTTGGATCATGATCAACACCTGTCGAAACGTCCCGATGTGGATCATTACAGAGCGTTGGCCATCCGTGCCATTTGGGCCATTGTGGCACCTTTTGGATGGGATGAAGAGGAAGTGTGTGTCGGTCAGCGTCGATCATCGTTGGATGCTTACATGGAGCAGTGATGGAAGCATATCCAAGCACTCGTGCCCATACAGACTCGCAAAAAGAAGCATCATTGTATGTTTTTTGTATCGAAACCCCACTTCAGAGTTCACTCGATTCTGGATTGGTTTCAGTTCTGAAGTATCGGTAGAAGAAGTACAATGACGCCCCCGTCAATATGTGCCACACAGCATGGTATTGGAACAGTGAATCAGGGTTACAGGCTGCCTCACCGCTGCGACCATAGCGCCATACGATGTTGCCCACAATGTAGCAGCCGAATCCAATCCACAAATCCGGTTGAGCTTTGCGAAGGAGGGTCTGTCCCGGGTTGAAGTGGAGCGCTAATGCGATGCCGATGAACATCAAACAGAGGAGGATGATTTGCATGGTTGGGGCGCCAACAGAAAGTGTGATGCATGCCACAAGTGGGACTCCAATCATCCAAGGCAATTGATTCCCAGTGAGGTTTTTTGCCTCCTGTATCAGCCATACTCCGATGTACAAGGACCACAAATAATCTCGTGTGATGCTGGAGAGTTTGAGATTCCGTGATCCTGAAAAGTTCTCAATGAGGGTGACGTTATTGTTGGCAGCAAAGGTGTCCAATAGGGCAGTCAATACGAACACGCAGAAAAACACAGTTAGAAAAAATCGGTCACTCCAGCGGTATTGGCGGCTGAGGTTGTAATAAACGGGAAAGGAGATGAAAAACAACATGCCGGTCCAATCCATACTGGTGCCCCAGTTGGTGTTCGTACCATGCATGGCAAAACTACCGACTCCAATGTAGATGGAACCGGTTGCGAAAAGAATCGGGTACACGCTCCGTTCAAGCATTGGATTTCTTGACTTCTCCCTGGTTGTAGGCAGGTTCCACAAAACAACGAGCCCCACGAACACATAGGTCAAGTTGGACAACGTGTTCATCGGTTCCTTGATGAGTCCATCGGAGATTCCTTCACAGAAATTGGTGGCAGATTCAATAGGCTCAACAGCCCATGTTGATGCACCAAGGATCGCGTACATTGTAGCAAGAAGGACCAATATTCCGATGGAAACAACAAACTCCCGCTTTTGTTCGAACAGCGTCGAAAACGATTGTTTGGTCATGGGTCGGCGACATCGCTGTAGTATTTCGTTCTGAGTGTTGAACAGCAGCATTGTCCCAGCAGGCAGATGTCATCGAGCCACATCGACGTGGCTCGGTTGCTAACCTGATACACTTTTCAGCTTCTATTCATACTCAACGCATATCAGTGAAGTGCTTTACGCTCAGGTCGGGTGACTCTTTGGGAGTGAAGAAATATGGGGACCGTGAGGTCATTGATTTGTCCGAATGGGGCCGGCCAATCGCTCGTGTGATGGCCAACTTCCTCAAGGAGAAACCAATTTCCGTGATGCAGGTCACCAACATCCACTTTGTTCTCTCGCTCTACTGTGCTTGGCTGATCTATGAAGGGAGCACAATTCTTGCTTGCTCGTTGCTCATTGTGAAGGGTGTGATTGACGCAGTTGATGGCGAATTGGCCCGCATGCGTGAACGTCCATCGCACGTTGGACGGTACTGGGACACCGTGGCTGACACCCTCGGCTTGGTTGCTGTAATGTGGGCATTCGCTACCCTGTTGAACTGGGAGGTTGCTTTCACCGGTGCCATGATTTTGGCGACCTTATTCCAGTATTCATTGTTCAATCACTATTCAATTTTGATGCGTGCCCTCGGTTCCGGGGACGACACCAGTCGAATTGATGAGCGCGTCCGCCCGGTTGCTCACCCTTGGGAGAAGCAGAGCAATGTCAACTTCTTGCATTTCATCTACTTGTGCTTTTTCAGTTGGCAAGACCGAATCATCTCCGCATTAACTGGCAAAGGCTCAGAAAAACTCGTGTTCGAATTGACTGTTTCTTCTTCGCTCGGATACGGTGCACAATCGATCGTCATCTTTTTGCTGGCATTGACACAGAACCTCGATTACTTGCCTCACTTGGTCTTAGGTGTCAATGGTTCTTTGATGGCCTTGGTCATCCTCCGCAGTCGAATCTAGAGCAAGCATCGCCCTGATTGTCTTTGGCTTGAACCGAAGGCTAGCGTGTTTTCTTTCGATAAGGAATGGAAACCGTGACTCCAAGGCGGTGCCATGAACCTACCAAAGACCTCTCAATAGGCGGAAATGAGTGGTCTTGTTACCATTCTTGCTGCCGTACAGTCTTGGTTTCAAATTCAAGAATGACAAGGGATCCGCCAAAGTACTGCAGCTCTCACGTTAACAGAACTGTTTCACTGCCTTGATTTCATCAATGCAAACCGGCATCTGTCAACTGATCGAACACACGGAAGAGGCTCTTTGCGACCCTTGGTTCCGGCCACATACCTGAAGTCCCGCTTGGCTGGTGAATCAACCATCTGGGAGAGCGGTCTGTTTTCGCACTTCTTTGTTCGCTGAGGTGTTGGGATGAACGCCGTTCAATCATCGCCAGCAAATGTTGATGCCGCTTGGATACCGGTTCGGTAGCAGTAATGACAATGACTGCCGTGTTGCTTTTTTCAGCCAAGTCTTGGAGTTGAATGCTGATGCTACGCATAAGACTCCGGGCCTCATGATCCCCCACTTGCGTGTCCAAATGCATGGCAATCGGTCCATCGATCACTACCAATGGGGATCGAGTGATCGAAACTTCCCTTGGCAGACGTTCAACTAAAGTGGCCAGTTGATGAACGGTAAAACCACGCCCGATGAACAAACGATGGAGATGATCACGTGCTGAAGGCTCATGACTTGGAAAGCATTTCAAAATCCGGCTTGGGTCAATGCGTGATGCACCATCGACCCAGTGGACACTTTCACCTCGCATCAAAGCGGCTACGGTCCAAGCCTCAGCGTACTTCCTCATGCTCTGTCCTGCACGGCCATGGCCGTGCAACTGGTAGATTCCCCCCCGCATTGGTGCGATTGTTGTGAGGTCCAATGCTGCATCGCTTCGTTGAATGGGGAAGTTAACGGTCATACCTCGGAAGGTTTGGAACCCGGTCCTCTTTCCTTCGGTTCACCCCCTCGGGTGAAAGTGAATGTCATCAGGCCAAAAGATGTCATCAACTTGAAACACCGTGGCCACTCGAACAGGGTCATGAAGGAGGAGAATGCAGGGACCTCTTCCTCAAACGAACGCATTCTTGTCCATTGTGATTTGGATGCGTTTTTTGCTTCGGTGGAAATCCTTCACCGAAGTTTAGACCCAGAACGTCCATTGATCATTGGATCAGACCCCAAAAGTGGTCGCGGGCGTGGCATCGTTTCCACATGCAACTACGCAGCCAGAGCGTTTGGTATTCGCTCCGCCATGCCGATTGGCGAAGCGTGGCGACGTTGCCCAGGTGCTCCGTTTGGGACAGGGCACTACATTCATGGTACGCGAGGTTTGTACAATCGAGCCTCAAGAAAGGTGATGGCGATGTTACGACCTCCGGCAGAACATTTTGAACAAGCGGGCATCGATGAGGCCTATCTTGACATTACGAATGAAGTCGAAGGTGATTGGGATCGAGCTTACGCCCTCTGCCGTGATTTGCAAAAATCGATTGAAGCGCACTTGGGTCTCACCGCTTCGTTCGGTATTGCACCGACACGAATCTTGGCAAAAATGTCAAGTGAAATCAACAAACCAAACGGGATTTTTAGGATGCTGCCAGACGAAACTCACGAATTCTTTGTCGAACGCTCGTTGCGTGAAGTCCCCGGTATTGGACCGAAAAGGGCCACACAATTGGCCGAGTGGGGTTTCAACACCGTCGATGAAGCATATGAATTGGGTGAATTGGCGTTGGGACGCATCGCAGGTGAACGGTTTGCGACCTGGCTTGTACAGGTCGTCGACGGTGATACCAGCAGTGAAGTGAGCCCTCTTCGCAGTCGCAAATCGATTGGTAAGGAGAACACATTTTCTAGCGATGAACATGACAATGAACGCGTGTTGGAGCGCCTCAAAACACTTGTCGAGACGGTGATGGCCAAGGCCAAGGGGATCGGCGTGGCAGGTCGCTTGTGCGAGGTTAAGGTACGGTACACTGGGTTTGAAACTCATACCCATGGGCGTTCAATTCCTGTGGCCATGGATGATGTCGATGTCTTCACGCGCCTTGCGGTACGTTTGTTTGCTCTGAATGTCGATCATCAACGACCAATCCGTTTGATTGGTTTTCGACTTGGTCAACTCGACATGCCACCAACCCGGCAAGCCAAGTTAGCACTCGAAGAGGAATAATCACTCGAGATGGTGCATTCGTGTGAGGATGTCGGTAAATTCAGAGAGCGCTTCAGGAATTGCAACACCGGTCACGGGTTGATTGAGCGAAATGCCTTGCTCTTTCTTGTGGCCCCATGTGTCGCCGTTGAAGGTTTGAATGGCTTGTGAAAGGGTTCGCAAAGCGTCGCCATGTTCGGTGCCGGGTGCAACCGAGGGGTAAGCGTGAGGTGGGAAGGTCTCAACATCGACGGCAGAAGCGGCGTAAATGGTTGAGGATACGTGGTGGGTGAAGAATGGGCAAACCGGTGTAAAGGCTGACATAAAATCACGAACGATTCGATGGAGTGTCCATGCTGCTGCCACATCGTCATCATAGAGTCGAGACTTGACCATTTCCAAATAATGGCTTGGCAGGACGCCAGTTCCGAAGGTTTTCAGAGCCTGAGTAGCGGTGTATATGTCCAACTCAGACCATGCTTTTCTGACGGTGTCCATTGTTTCCTGGAATTCGGCGAGGATCCATTCATCCTCTATGGCCAAGTTCTCAGGTGGTGTCTCTAAGTCCGCTGGTACTTCAAATTGTGAGGCAAACCGAGCGACGTTGAACAGTTTGGTCAGGACGCCAAAGTACTTCTTTTCGATTTCTTCGGGATTGATGTGGAAGTCGTCGCCGACTTGTGCATCGCATGCTTTCCATAGACGGAAGCACTCGCTCCCGATTTTGTTGGCTCGAAGGCTTACGGTCTTGTCCGGGCCTTTCACCTTCCATGATCCAGTGCGTCCACCGGCTCCACATTCGAGGACAGAATCAGCATCGATACCGTTGCCGAGTGATTTGCTCATCTTTCGACCCCACGGGTCCATGCCCAAACCATCGATCCAAACGTGTTTGAATCCAGGCTGATCGAGCAACAGGGTCGATTTGAGCAGGGTGTAGTACAACCATGTGCGTACAATCTCCTTTCCTTGTGGTCTTAGTGCTGTGGGGAAGGCATCTTTGAACACCTCAGGTTGGTTGAGGTAGCCGCTGACAAAGAGGTTGGAGTTTGAGGAATCCATCCAGGTATCAAACACCTTTTCTTCACCAACAACCGTGCCGAGGATCGATTTCAGCTCTTCGAAGGATCCGAGTACCTTGCGGCTGTCTCGGTCGAGCACCTGGCTGCCTTCAGGCGGTGACTGGCACCACGGTTGGACGTAGGTTCCAGTCGGTGGAACAATGATTTTATCTTCGTCATCGCAATACCAGATTGGGATTTCTGTATGGTACCAACGTCGTCGTGAAATAGGCCAGTCGATGCTGATGTTGTCCATCCAATCCAGCAAGAATTGTTTGTTACGAACCGGGTGGAATTCGATCTCTTCAACGTGTTCACGGATTCGATCTTGTGTGTGCGTTTGCCGAACATACCACTCCTTGAGAAGGATGATCTCCACAGGGTTCTTTCCTCGTTCGGAAACTGGAACCTCTTGTTCACGCTCGACAATACTGACAATGCGTCCTTCACTTTCCAGATGTTCGATGGCTGCAGCGCGAGCTTCAAGGACGGTTTGACCTGCAAATGGTCCTGCCAACTCTGTCATGCGCCCCTCTAAATTGATGGCTTGGAAGGGGGTGAGGCCGAGTTCACGGAACACTGCCACATCGTTTTGGTCACCGAATGAACACACCATAAGCACACCAGAACCGAAGTCTGATTTGACGGAAGGATGTGTCATAATTTCGACGCTCGTCTCACGACCGTCGACCGGCATAGGGAGGTTGATTCGCTTTCCGACCAGGTGCGTGTATCGTTCATCATCAGGATGAACAACCACGACGCCACAGGCGCAAATCAATTCGGGCCTGGTTGTGGAAATGACGATTTTCGTACCGTCTTCGCAGTTCCACTCGACATCGACCAGCTTGGTTCGACGAGAGAGGCGCTCAACTTCTGCGTCTGCGATGGTTGTGCCTTCAACAGGGTCGTAGATGTTCGGACGCAAATCTTCAATGATCGAGCCATTTTTGAACAACTCAATAAAAATAGATTGGGTCACGGTCCGGTACTCTGGAGAGTCCGTGAGGTATTCACGGTCAAAGTCACACGAAAGGCCAACGCGTCGAGCGGTCTTACGCATTGCTTGAGTAAAGGTTTCAATTGTGGTTTTGCAGAGTTCTAAAAACTCTGCACGGTCGTATGTTTTCATTTTTCGCTTGGTGTTTTTCTCAACGGTGAATTCAATATTGATTCCGTTTCGATCGACGCCCCATGGGAAATAGACTTCCTTACCGAGCAACCGTTGTGAACGAGCAATGACGTCAATCATTGAGTATTGGGCTACTGCGCCAATGTGCCATGTGCCTGACGGATACGGTGGTGGCGTATCGATGACGAACATCTCTTTTCCGCTATCGGGATTGAAAGCATACCTGCGGGCATAGACCTGCGGGTCTTCAGCATGTGCTTCTTGAATTTTCTTTTCGAGGTCAATCGACCAACGTTTTTCGTTTAATGTCGGGGCTGGCATGTGCCTCACCTGGCCCCTCACGCATCAATGGTGCGGGTCCATTTGACGCTGACAGGGTTCACCTTTCAAACCAACGGCTTGGACTCGAAGCCTCAACCCAGTCCTAACAGATTTGAAACATATCATGCAAACCGTAGGTAGGGCTTTCAAGGGGTTCGACATCCAGAGAATCGAAGGGGGGTTCACATGGTCGAGAAAGATGCGTCAAAAACCCCTGAAAAGCCTCAAGAGCGTTTGTCTGACCGGATTGGCAACCTTGCCGATTACAGCCGTTCTCGCCTCCAGAGCAGCGCCATTGATCTCACTGCTCGGGTCAAAGAATTCAAGCCCAAAGAAGCACTTGACGCTGTGCTTGAAGCACCTGACCGCTTCAAGAGAGAATGGCAAAAAAATGGTGCTACCGGTGCCATCACCCGTTTCCCATTAGCGACCATCATCATTTTCTTGATGCTGACAGCGTTTTTCATGACGCAGTCCGGGTTCCTTGACAACACCCGTTTCGATGACGACCTGGAGAATCCTGCTTTGAACGTCAACGGAGATTTAGAGGTTTATTTGCCAGATGGATCGAAAATTGCCGCCTTGCTCGGGAAAGTGGAAGAGGATTGGACGACCAATGTGATGGTCATCTACATCGAGAGTGAGAGCCGTAACATCACCGACCAGCGTGTGCTTCAAGAGATCAGTTTCGTCGAAAAAGATCTCAACCCCGAATTGTCGGATCCAAGCGATGACGTGATTTACATTCTTTCGATTTCCACGGTCTTGAAGGAAGTCAATTCGAGCGCTCCTCGAGTCAGAAAAGCATTCGTTGACCAAGTGGGTCAACTTGGGTGTGGTGTGCAGCAAGAGGATTGCACATCAGCAGCCTTCACCGATGCTTTGAACAGCATTTTAGATGACACTACTTCTGAGTTTGAAGGCGGATATGAAATCCCATCTCAAACAACCATCGATCTTGTCATTGGCGAGATGTATGAAGACGATGGGACCCCCACGCCAGGTCTCGATAAACTCGCTCGTGACATCACCGACGGTGCGGAAGGGGAAGCAGATGGAACCCTGGACCGGGCCATCATGGCCATAGCCGTGACCGAAGATAAACCGGCAAAAGAAATCATCGAGAACACACAAAGTCGCCTCGATCTTATCAGCCAACTTGAACGTCCATGTGAGTTCAATGCAGATGGTACTGCAGCGGGAACAGAACGTTGCACATGGGAGGACCTTGGCCTGACCATGACCCTGACCGGACCAGTCCCTATTACCAACTCTGTGACTGAATTTTCCTTCAAACTCTTCTGGCAAATTTTCCCCTCAGCGATCATCCTTGTGGCCATGGGCCTGTTTGTCTTCCACTCTGATATTCTCCAAGCAGGGTTGACAGGGATTCGCCCCATTCAAGGAATAAAGGTCGTCATTATTTCCGGTCTACCGACTTTATGCGCCGTCTTTTGGACCCTCGGAATCATTGGGTGGACCAACTATGAAGTTACGATGACGGTGATTATTGTCGGGCCGATTTTATTGGCGCTCGGTGTCTCATATGGTCTGCACATCACCAACAGATACGCCGAAGAAGACGGTACGAAATCTGAAAAGATGAAAGCTTCCCTCAATTCAACAGGAAAAGCAGTGTTCCTTTCTGCGGTGACCACCGTGATTGGTTTCATCTCGCTGGTGTTCACGCCAATGGCCCCTATTCAGACGGTTGGTATCGCTCTTTCAGGCGGAATCGTTGTCGTTTACATCTTGACGATGTTCATGGTTCCAAACCTTACACTCCTTTTGGATTTACGTAAGCCAAAACACCCCCCGCTCCGTGCTTTCGAGATTCTGGTCGAAGTCCCCATGAAGCGCAATGTTGGTGTGATCACTGTCTTCGTCCTCTTGATTCTCTTTTCAGCAACCATCGGTCAAGCCAACGTCGAGGAGAACATTGACTTGCTCGGAATGGCACCTGAGGGTGAACTTCCTGTGATCAAAATGAAACAGTACAGTTCGGAATTTAGTTCGGGTCAAATTGGAATGGTTCTGGTTGAAGCAAACATCACCGGCGACACACAAGACAGTGATTCAACAAACGATGATCCAGCAGGAAACTTACAGGCCATCGACGAACTGGAAGGGCTTCTCAACACTGTTGACAACACAACAGCCGTGTCCATTGTCTTCTTGATGAAATCAACGGGTATTGCAGTGACTGTGGAAGACTTCGGCCTCAATGAAATCATTCAAGCGAATCCTCTGATTCCAGAAGACATCAGGCAAACGGCAGCGGTCCTGTTGGATAATTCAGTGACGCAAGACGCATCCTTCTGGGACTTGCTCATGGCACCCGATGATTTTGGCCTCCCAGGCGGTTCTCAGAGTGAAATTTTCCTTCTCAACGTATTCTATGCCTCCATCACCGATGAAACCCGTGAAATTTTCATCAACAAAGATTTCAGTCGTAACTTGATTTATGTCGATATGCCATACCTTCCTGTTGCTGCAACCAGTAAAATGGTGATTGCAGTGAATGACTACACACGGGAGTTCGAAGGAACCTCGATCGGTGATGAGGCCAATGACCTCGCCGGTGTTGCTTCCACCGCCATTGAGGTCAACGAATTGATTGTCGGTTCGCAATGGACTTCGCTTGGGTTCGCTATTGTCCTGACCCTGATCACTCTCGCCGTTGTGTTCAAGGATGTGCAATATTCACTCTGGACAACTTCACCTGTGATTGCCACCGTTGCTATGCAATGGCTTGTGATGTGGCAAATGGATGTTCCGTTATCCTTGGTGACAGTGATGATTGGGTCAATCTTAGTTGGTGTTGGCGTCGACTTTTCGATTCACATATCCAACCGTATACGCGAATTGGGTGGGGGCATTGATGCCATTCGTAGCGCTGCAATTGGAACGGGTATGTCTCTGTTCGAAGCGGCTGTTGTGACCACGCTTGGTATGCTCACAGCCTATCAAATCCCGATCCCTGAAATCAAACCATTCGTGACTGTCATTCTCATCCTCCTTTGGGTTGCTGCTGCAAGTGCTCTCTTCCTTTTACCTGCAATTTTCGTAACCCTCGAAAACATGGGCTTAGGCGCCGTAAGTGGGCGTACAGCAATGGCCAAACGGCTCGGTCTTGGAAACACCAAAAGCATGGACGTCGATGTCCTTGATGCAGCATTAGTGGATGATGTTGTCGATGCTTGGTAAGCAACACATCAAAAAAGCCCTTCGTTCTGCCTTCACCATGGTGAATCATTGGCTGATGAAGTCGGAACCTGATGTCTACCCCTATGAGCAACTCGTGACGGATGGGTCAACCCATTGGGACGGTGTGAGGAATTATCAAGCTCGCAACATGATGCGGGATGACATGAAAATAGGCGACTTGGTTCTCTTTTACCATTCCAATTTCAAACCACCACATATTGCAGGTGTGGCACGTGTATCGAAGGAAGGTTATCCCGATCACACTTCATGGGATGCCAGCAGCAAATACCACGATCCAAAATCCACGCCAGACCAACCACGATGGTTCATGGTCGACTTGGAACCGGTGTGTGCCCTTGGAAACATTGTCCCTCTCCAATCGGTTCGTGACAACCCCGCATGCGAAAACATGTTGTTGATCAGGCGAGGTCAACGACTTTCTATTCAACCCGTCGACTCAGTGGATTTTGATACAATTCTCACCATGGGTGGGCGCTCTCGGAGCAATCTTTGACTCAACCTTGATGAAGGGCGTCATGGACGAAGGAATGGTGAGGCAATGACGGGTGAACAAATTCCAGTTGCGCCACGTGCTTCCAACATCGAGTACGCAATACGAGATGTTGTGGTTCCTGCTACCAAACTCGAATCAGAGGGTCACACTATTCTCAAACTCAACATTGGCGACCCAATTGCATACCCTGGTTTGCCAACCCCCGATCACATGGTCGAAGCCTATGTTCAAGCCTTGAGGGATGGAAACAACGGATATTCACCATCGTATGGGATCCCATCGTTGCGGTCAGCACTTGCTCGGGACGAACAACGGAAGGGATGGGCCGCAACTGCAGAGGACATCTATGTGTGTCACGGCGTGACCGAAGCCTTGCAAATCCTTTTTGCAGCGGTCCTGTGTGATGGCGACAAAGTGCTTGCTCCAGGCCCTCATTATCCTCCTTACATGGCGTATCCACAAATGTACGGGGCGACCACTGTCGAATACAGACTCAAACCTGATGATGGGTGGAAGTTGGACCTCGAAGATATCAAATCCAAGATGGATGATTCAGTCCGCCTGCTGGTTTTGATCAATCCAAACAATCCTTGTGGTAGCGTGGCCAATGAATCTGAGATCAAAGCTTTGCTTGAGATCGCACGCAACTATCCAAAATGCATGATTGTCGCCGATGAAATATACGATGGTTTGGATTTCACTGGCGAGCATGTCAGCGTTGCCAGTTGTTCCAATGATGTACCAGTGGTTTCTTTGAATGGTGTTTCCAAAGTCTACTATGCTCCAGGTTGGAGGATTGGGTACATGGCCTTGCACGACCCATCAGGTTGCCTCCATTTGGTTCGTGACGGTATTGAGCGGATGCTTCGCGCCCGACTCTGTGCCTCGACTCCGGCTCAACTTGGCTACCTCGCAGGCCTCGAGTCTGACCGTTCTTGGATGAAAGACTACGCCTCTAAGGTAGTGCAACAACGCGACGTCTGCATCGACCGAATTCGATCGATCGAAGGGCTCGAAGTTCAATCCTCTGGTGGGGCATTTTACATGTTTGTCAAACTCACGGACCCAAAATGGGCAAATGATGACAAACAATTTGTCCTCGATTTACTGCATGAAGAGCATGTTCTCGTTGTGCATGGCAGCGGTTTTTCCCCGGAATTGGGTAAAGGCCACTTCCGGATTGTTTGCTTGCCAGAACCCGATGTTCTGAACGATGCCTTCGACCGTATCGAACGGTTTTTGATTCGCCATCGATGACACCCATGTCGCCGATGTATTGATGTCCATGAGTCATGCCGGTTGACATATGCTTGGGCATGTTCGAAGATTCCGCCTCGCCCTTTTGGCTTGTGCTTTCGCCATCCTAGCGCTTCCACAAGCCTCTGCATCAGAAATTGCTGACGTTGCGGATTTTAAGTTGGCCTTTCTTTATCCAGTGATCGTAGCATTTGCCATTGCTATACCCGTTTGGCGATGGTTCATCCCGAACCAATTGGCAAACCTACAAGTCGCTTTTGAGATCGACGACAACCTGTATGAAGTCCACCGCATTACTCGCGGTGTTGACGAAGCACGAGCCTTGCTCAAAGAAGGTGGGACTGCCTATGGAATCGGGCTTTACGTCATGGGTATGACTGGTGTTTTACTCCTGATCACAGAATTGCTGTTTGACCCCAATGTTTACTTCTTACCAGATTTGTTTTTGGTGGCAGTTTTAGTTGGAATCCCTGTCTTTATTTCACCTTGGGAAACTCTCAATGCTCAACTGATTGGGACCCGAAAGGGAAGTGGAAAAGGAAAATCATATGTGAAGTTCGTACGCCGATTGACAACCCTTCTCATCCTCCTTGGCGTGACATCTGCGGTGGTGATTTATGGCAGCACTCAATCCACTGGACTGGCATTTATTCAACCCATCTGGGTTGCAGCGGCCATGCTGACATTCATGGCGCCGACTATTTTTGCTTACGGGCGAATCATGGGTGCTTCATGGAACATGATTCTCATCAACAAATGGCGCACAGCAAACGGAAGGTCGAACCCGATTGATCCGGATAAACCAGGAATTATCAACAGATTTTTCTCTTTGATTTTGGTTTTGTTTTTGCTCACCATGCCCCTTACTGCCCTCAACGGAGTCATCACTGTTTACCACATTATGTTCAACGATGTCCCTGAAGAGAAAGCCTTCCTGATCCTCAATTACGGTGGTGTGCTTGGGTACATGGTGTTTGAACGTGTCGACCTCATCGCTCAAATTCTGTTTGAATGGCAATTCATCAAAGAACTCCCACAGTTTTTGTCGTTGTACCTTTCGCTGAACATAGCCATCGTTGGTCTTGCGTTTATTTTTGAACTGACTCGAAACTTGGTTTTGGGTGGACAGTCCTTTGGCGGATTGTTTGGGGTGACCCTTGATACGCCGAGGGAAATACGAACCGAAGTCGAAGCACAATCGCGACAATTGACCTTTGCGTTTGCAGGCTTTTCGGGGTATACAGTTCTGTTATTGATTTTGGTATGCTACAAAGAATTTGGATCATTGATGCCCTTAACTGATGTTTTGGAAGCAGATAGGTTCGGATTTGATGAACGTGCTCGCCTCGAAACAACCTGGATGTTCATCGCTCTCGGCCAGGCTGTTTTCTTGTTCACTTGGGCTCTTTCCATAATGCGATTCCGTTCCCTCAAAGCGCTCAAGTTCGATTTAAATCCGGATGAACGGCGTGAAGGTGCTGTTAAATTTGCACAAGGTGATTGGATGCGATCCTTGGTTGATGAGGCGGCGATCGCAGAAGACCTCAACACCCTCATACAATTTCAGCGACGTTCGATTAAAGGCGATCCAGCTCTTATCAGGCACGAAAAAGCTCGAGCCCATATGTGGGAGATGTCCCTTCGAGGCCTCTGGCCACAAGCGATTGAAGAAGCAAGAAAAGTGCTCGCACAAGCAGGCGGGGATGACGATGTTTGCCGTATGATCATCGCCACTGGACATATGGCATCTCGACGTTTAGATGCCGCACGTGAGGCACTGCATGGATTGCAACAACCTGAAGGGTACGATGAGCCAGAACTTTTGGCCTTCGTTTGTGAATGGTTGGACCCATGGCAAGGCAGCGTTGAGGAAGACGATTTCTGGGATTGGGAAAACAACTCTTGCATCGATCATCTCCAAACCTTGATGCGAATGTTACGAGGTTGGCAACCTTCGCCATCAGAACAATCGATTCACGATGACCGACTCACTCGAGTTGCTCAACTTTCAATGGTCAGCCTCATGAGGGCACAACGCCGCCATGATGAAGCACTTGATCTCGCCTTGCAAATCGTTCGTTCAGATCCTCTTGGTTCCCGTCCACGCATTGCTGTTGCTTTGTGCTTGATTGACAAGGGCGATTGGCACAGCGCTCGCTCGATTCTCGCAGAACTCAAAGAGAGCGATGGTCAAGACCCAAGGGTTCTCGCTCTTGCTGCAATCCTCGGACAAACCGTGGATGAACAGGAAATGGAAGTCGCTCTTGCCGTCGGGAAAGGAAAACACATCCGTCACTGGATCAATGATGCACCAGTCAACGCCGTTGCCGGCCTTGTCGTTCGTGGTGGCATGGATGAAGCCATGAGTGCAAACGTTCTGGTTGCGGCTCATGAAGCCACCCGCAGAGGCATGCCTCCGCAATTCACATTCAGCTGGCTGACCATTCTTTACCATCTGCTGGTGTTGGTCCCGGTGTGGTTCGTTGTTTCCATTTATGTCTACGGCCAAGAAGGTCAAATGGCAGGTATCTTGGTGCTCGCTACCTTGCTCACATTGCACCTCGCTTCCCGTCGTTTTTCCAAACAGCAACGGCGTGTCATCCGTCACAGAGATCAAAAGGCGATGGTTTCTTATGCCAAACGAATGAAACGCTTCAAAGTAAATCCTGAACGCGGAAACATCCCAGTTGGCACCCATCTTTTGTTGTCTGGTATGCTTGTTACAGTGAATGGAGTTGTGCTCGACCTAGGTTTGCCCGGTTGGATGACTGTGAGGTTGCCAAAGGATACCGACAAAGCAGTTAAGGCCAGACTTAGGCGTCAATCCAAAGCCATTTCCAAAGCCAGACCCCCCCGTCTTCAGCCCCTTGGCGAAGGTTGGTGGCTAAAGCGGCCGAAGGAAGACGGAGCGAATGTTCCTGCTCTTGAACGCTTGATTGGACCATCGGCTTACCGAGGGCGTCAACAAAACATCCTCAAAAAGCAGAATGCAGGACGGTCGAAATCCGCAGCTAAATCTGCTTCTGGTAAACGCTCTGTTACCGATATGAACCTCGGGAACCGAGGCATACCGACCAATACGCGTGTCTCGGAACGGGTGCAAAACCGCAAACCGAAATCCAATGTATCCATCGGCTCGAAACAAACAGGACCGAATGTGCGCCCGCCACCTCGAAAAAACGATGATGATACCATCGATTTCAGCTGAGTTCTCCCTCATGACTCTTTGAGCAATGAGTTCAAAGACCGGCCATTGAATGCTTCACTATGAGCAAACAACGTGGTGCTTGGTCTCCGGATTCCTCAACATTGAACAAGGCTCAAGCCGTGATGAATGCGGCTGCTGAGAGTGGAAACTTATACCGCAATGGATTGGGCATGATCGCTTCTGAAAACATTGTTTCACCGATGGTACAAAAAATTGTAGCGAGTGACTTGCACGGACGGTATGCTGAAGGATTGCCAGGGAAGCGGTACTACCAGGGTTGCGAAGGTTTCGATACCATCGAAAGTATGGGCATCGAATTGGCTCGTTCTGTGTTCAATGCACCTTTTGCAAACATCCAATCGACCTCAGGAACAGTCTCGAATATTGCAGCGCTCAAAGCATTGGCCAAACCTGGTGACGGAATCACCGCTGTTTCGACAGCAGATGGAGGCCACATTTCACACGCCCGGATGGGTGCTGTTGGTTTGCGAGACCTCAACCTCTCGACCTACCCGTGGAATGAAGAGCGAATGGAGCCAGATATTGATGGGGCCTGTGAACTGATCCGTTCAGTCGAGCCAAAGGTGGCATTAATCGGTCAATCTGTTTTCCTTTTCCCCACCCCACTGAAAGAAATTGCTGACGCAGCTCACGAAGTTGGCGCCAAAGTCATGTACGATGGAGCTCATGTTCTGGGCCTCATCGCCGGTGGAGTGTTCCAGGATCCATTGCGGGAAGGTGCGGATGTTATGACTGGCTCTTCACACAAGACCTTCCCTGGACCACAAGGGGGGTTCCTGCTTTCAAGCAGTGAAGATCCTGCCTTTCAAAAGCGACTTAACACTGCTATTTTCCCAGGTGTTTGTTCATCATATCACCTGCATCACGTGGCTGGAAAGGTTATTGCATTGGCAGAATTTGAAGAATACGGTCAAGCCTATGCAGAAGACATCATCCAAAACGCACAACACTTTGCTTCATCCCTCGCAGCAGAAGGCTTTGATGTTCTTGCTGAAAGCCGAGGCTACACTGCTTCCCACCAAGTTCTCACTCGTCACGGTGGCACAGATTCCGGGGCTGGTGCGAAGGCAGCAAGTTTGCTTGAAGATGCTGGCATTGTGACCAACATGAACATGCTTCCCGGTGACAGCAAAGCATTGACACCCTCAGGCCTCCGTCTGGGGGTGCAAGAACTCACCAGGGTCGGCATGGGCCCCTCTGAAATGGAGGAGGTTGCCAATCTCTATGCCCGTGTCTTGCTTCATGGTGAAGATCCCAAAATTGTCAAGGAATCCGTGAATGAATTGAAATCAAATCACCAAGTTATTCGTTACTGCTTCAATGATGACAACCTAAACGGTTACCCTCTCTGAGTGAGCGGAATGCCAACGGTCAAGGATTCAGACTTCGTTGATGGCTCAGCGCTTTTGAACGTTCTACGTGAAGAATTCAGTACCAAAGATGGGATGATTTTCGATGCACATGGCGGCGCATGGATCGTTTGGAAGACCAGCGAACTTTACGCATGGTGGCATTCTTTTGAGGACCAGTGCAGCGTTCCTCTCCAAAGGAAATTGATGAACGCATGCGCCGATCAAGAAGAGTATCTTCTGAGCCTCAACCAAACATTGAGCACTGGATGGTTGCTCCGAAAGAGGAAGCAAAAGTCTGCTCTTGACCAGCGATGGGCGCGTTATGGATGGGGTCTCATTGATCTCGAACACGATGTCCTGCAGACCTTAATTTTCGCACCGATGGCATCGGGTGTGGCACTTGCAACAAAGGAGCAACACACCCACGAACGATTGAAACTCGAATGGCAACAGGCAAGTCAGCGCACCATAAGTCTTGAATTCACATCTGGTCCAAGCAACCTCGCACCTGCTCCTGCAGCACCACAAATGCCCTGGTCGACCGAACACCAACAAGGGTTCACGCCGCCTCAGTTTCTTGATGAACTGGAGTGGTTAAACGCCAACTGGACCGTCGGTGGTGAACCTACCTGCTTGTTTCCAATGGATGCCTTTACTCGGTTATTTGATACATGTCGGGCCTACCCGAGCGCCGTCTCTAAGGAGCAACAACTGGCTTGGTTGACGCCAACATTTGATGCTGGAATTCGCAGTGTTTTCTTGATGGTCGTAGCATCAATGGCAACCTTGGTGAACGTCGGGGAACGAGCGATTTACATCGAAAACACATCCAGTTGGGCTTCATTGTCGGCTCACTATCTTTCTCCAAATGGCTGGGGTCATCCGCTTTCGGTTGAATCATTGGGCACTGAACATGGCGTTCGCTTTGTTCTTTCATCTGGTCCAACCTTGCCCTTTTTGACCGGCTGGCTTGTCGCTATGTGGGAGCGTGGGCATGGAAAATCTTCGAAATTCACATTGAAAAAAAGAGAGCATCACTGGTCGCTGGAGGTTGATTCCAGACTCGCCTACAACTGAGGTTGCGTGGTACGGTTTCCAAGGGGGTTAAGACTCCAATTTCGCCCATCTATGGTTAAGGACTATAACCACGACATGGAGTCGACAAAGTTGCACAGATGTGCGTGGTGTTATTTATGTCGCTGAATCACAACCAAATGGCTTATGCCGCTATTGTATCAACATTGATTTTTGGCTCTATTTTTGTAGGTCTTTCAGGTTACTTCCAAACCAGTGAAGGGATCGGCGGCTTCGAAAGCGCAGCTGAGGACGATTTGCTCGGCGGTGGAACATCGCTCGGTATTGCAATTGATACCGATGGTGATGGCTTGTCTGATGTTCTTGAGAACACCCAATACGGTACCGATCCAAACGATGCTGACACCGATAAAGACGGTATGAGCGATGGATGGGAAGTTGATCACGACCTTAATCCACTCGATAATGGCGAATCAGAGGATTTGTTACAAGATCCTGGGGAAGCAGATACAGACGATGCTAACATCGCCAACGAAACCGATTCATGGCCTGACCCAAGTCAAGGACCAAACGGCGACCCTGACCGTGACGGTCTGATCAATAAAATCGAAGAGGAACTCGGCACTGACCCTCAACGCAGTGACACAGATAACGACGGCCTCAATGACCGTTGGGAATCGCTGTACACAATGACTGTTCAAACACCAGGTGGCGATGTAACTTTGTTCAATCCACTCAGTGGAAACTGGGACTGCCTCTTGCTCGATCAGGCCATGGAAGACACACTTTCGACCCGATTCAATGGAGAAGGTGATGTTGCAGATTGGGATGACCTTGGCAACTCCATCGGTGCACACTCCTGTGACATGGTGCTCGACACAGACGATGACGGTCTTGCCAACTTCGAGGAAGAAGCCTTTGGTACCAACCCAACCGCTCGCGACTCAGACATGGATTTAATCGATGATATCGTGGAAGTTTCCAACGTTTCAGTTGGCCTCTTCATGGGTGTTGGTGAAAACTGTAACATTCCACTCTTAGAATCCATCACACGCACCGCACCATTCCAAGACCAAGATCGTTCTTGGTTCATGATGGACATGGACGATGACGGCTTGCTGAACGGTCCTTCAGATTGGGACACTGACGGTGACGGAATGCCTGACGGCTTCGAATACTGTTACTCCAACGTTCTCGACCAACCAAACAACAATGCTTTGGAAACACTCAATCCTTCAAACGCTTCTGATGGCTACGGCGATTGGGACGAAGATGGCATGAACAACTACGAAGAGTACCAAGTGGCCAACATCTTCGGACCAACCAATTTCACATCTCCATGGAGACTCGACACCGATTTGGACGGCATGCCCGACGGCTGGGAAGCAACAAATGGCCTCCACCCTCGCGACGGTGCCAACGGCGACCTCGACCCTGACCATGACGGTTGGGACGCAGACGGTGATGGCGCTGTACGCTACGATACTTTGGAGTACACAGCTGTCGTGATTGGCATCGATGTGGAAGAAGACCAATGGGTTGATGCCAACTCGACAGTCGCTCGAGCTCAGATCACCCTCGCTGGTGGTAACAAGCAAACCATCCCGATGGTCGCTCCAGTCTCCGGATATGTCTATGAAATTCACGTGTCCCTCGGCCAAGCTGTCGATTCACGATTATTCACTTGGATGGAAATCGTCGAACCCGAGGAGCAGTTCACCAACCTCATGGAATACAACGCCCGTGATCGAGACGGTGACGGCATCATCGATGGTCGATCAACCGATCCACTCAACCCTGACACCGATGGTGACGGACTTATCGACGGAATCGAAGTGATGGGTTGGGAAATTCTTGTTGTCAACAATGGTGTTGTTCGGACCTGGGTCACCTCGGACCCTGGTCTTTTCGACACTGATGCAGACGGCCTCTCAGACTACAGCGAATTCGCTACTGTTTGTACAGGTGGTTCCAACGCTTCGAACCCAGACACTGACGGTGATGGATTGGGCGACCAATCTGAAGCACTCGCTGGGTTCTCTTGGGAAGGCGTCGCTTACTTCACCAGCCCGTGCATGTTCGATACCGACAATGATGGTTTGGAAGACGGTGAAGAAGTGATTGCAGGAAAGGACAACTTCCTCACGCACGCTAACAATTCCGACACAGACAATGACAGCCTCATTGATGGAAACGAAGTTCTCTTCATTCCACGCCCATTCCAAAACCCAACCAACCCACTGATCAACGACACCGATGGTGACGGCATGCTCGATGGATGGGAAATGCAGGTGAAGTCCGCTGAAGAAAACACCAACTCACACAGCCTGTGGGTCGTGACTTCTTCATGGGACCGGCCAGGATGTGTTCCTTCACAAACCTCTGATTGCTCAATGAGCGCAGGTGGCTATGTGTGGCAAAACAAACTTGGAGGTTTCGTGATCGAACCTATGTTTGAGGTTTCTGAAATGAACCTTACTGGCTTTTCAATGCCGGTGAATGACTTCTGTGCATGCAATGGACGTTGGGCGTTAGACCCATCACTCGACTCGCTCAAGGACGATACCTTTGACATCGATAATGACTCATTGGCCAACGGTGCAGAAGCACCAGACAAGTGGAACACGAACCCGGTCGATGACGACACAGATTCAGATGGTCTTCCAGATGGCTGGGAAGTCTACTACTCAGGACTGGCACTGGAAGCTGGTCTGGTCGACAATGCAAGTGTCAGTGCTTACGGCGCTCGCGGTGTTCTCGACCCGTCCATGGCTGACAGCGATCTCGATGGCGTTGATGACGGCTATGAAGACCCAGACGACGATGGTTTGAACCGAACCGGTTTGATCAAGAAGTACTGCCCTGGTTACAACGACACAACGAATTCCGAGTGCAACATTAACCCTGATGAAGCGGATGGAAAGAAGTTCTATGACAACCTTGAGAACTACACGAACCTTGAGGAATATCAAAATGGTACCAACCCCATCTCCAACGACTCCGATGGCGATGATTGGAACGACGGCCCTGAAGTTTACTATCAAGACCACGACAGTGACGGCATGGCCACCGGTTGGGAATTCCACTTCCAATTTGATCCATTCGACGCTGCAGACCGTGTGGCCGATCCAGATGCAGACGGCCACGTCAATTACTGTGAATTCAAATGGGACACAAATCCAAAGGATCCAACGAGTTTCCCTGGTCAAGGCGAGTTGTGCGATCCATTTGCGCAATGAAGCGTTGGTAATGGATGCACAGCACGCCAAGTTTCTTGACTGATTGGCTCTGAGTTGACAACATGAGCAAGCGATTGCGAATTCTGACGGTGCTTGCCATCGCGTTGTTCGTTTCAGCTTCATTGAGCCAAGGGACCTCTGCTCGAACACCACCCGAAGACCAAGATCACCAACGAAGGGTGGTGTTTCATCAAGAAGATGGGATCAAAGCAAACTCAACACTCATCCTCAACGGGACGTCCACACAACCTCTCCAATCAAGCTCTTGGCGCCTTGTCAACACGACCAACTTCGATCAGCACGATATCCTTGTTGAAGGGACTCACCTCTCAAGCGTCGTCCCATCGGGTGAAACACAATGGCGTTGGACACTTGTTCTGGATGTCGAAGATATTCATTGTACCTGCAGAGTCGAAGTTTTGGCTAACAATCAATCCCTTCACCCCGCTGTGATCACGGTTTATTTGGGAGACTCAGACCACAGACCAGTTCTCAAACCGTTTTCAAACCCCTTCTATTTACTCACCACTGAACATCTTGTCGTGGAAATGGACGCTGTGACGCCTTCTCAATCATTGAACGGCTCTGCACTATCGACCACGTTGTGTGAAGCACCGTGGGGTGTTTGCTTGGCTGAAAAGGTTCCATTTGAACTCACATACAGTGTTACAGATTCCATCAACATTGAGTTTAATTCTTCTGAAATCGCCTTGCCTGATGGTTTTTGGATGTTCCATATTGAACTGGAAGACCGGACATTGAAAGTTTCAAACACAGTTTCCTTCGTTCTCCAACTCGACAGGCAAGCCCCAGTCATCACGCTTTCAAACTCGCATAACTCCGTAGCTATCGGCCTTATGGAAAACGACATGGTTCCGGGAGAGTTCGACGGAACTTCTGTCGTAATGGAACATTCAGAAGTTCTTTTCTCAGCAGATGTTTCAGATGGGTATGCTGGTGAATCTGAAGTGCTCACATGGTCGAAAATTTCCCCCAGCGGTGAGCAATCCACTTTTTCAAAGGCATCGTTTGTCTCGCCTTCAAGTGTTTCATTTACGCCTGATGAAGCAGGCGAATGGACTGTTGAACTCCTTGTTCGGGATTCAGCAGGACATCTCGTTCGAGCATCATCGTCGATCATGGTCGAGAACGTTCCTCCACAGGCCCACCTGTTCCTTGATGGTTTGACGGTCAACGATGGCGATATGGTGATGTTTCCTCAAGGAACAGATTGGATTCTCAATGCCAGTCAAAGCCTTGACACAGAAAACGACTTGTTTGGATTGAATTACCGCTGGTACGTTGGTGAGGAACTGGTCAAGAATGGAGGGGCGACCCTCAACTCTGGAGATTTCAACAAAACTGGTTCTCACACACTTCGCCTGCTCGTTACCGACGACGATGGTGCACAGAGCGAACTTTCGTTCACAATCAGCGTCCCATCTGACTCGGCCGCAGGTTCTGAAGGCATGCTCGGTGGCAACCCGTTCACTCTTGGCCTCGTCGTGGTGTTCTCCCTTTCGATGTTCCTTCTTGTACGAATGGGTCGTTCCTCACCGCCAGAATCCTTGCCTAAATGGCATTCGAAAGAAGAATGAAGGGATGATACAATACGATTGTAATCTCTTGATTTGTATTCGAATCGAAGGCAACGGTTGAAGATGGAGCGCTTCCTCGCAGTTCTATGTACGATGCTGCTCTTGAACTCATTGGGAGCGAGCCGCAACCAATTTCCAATGATGAGTACAGACGAAGGGTTGACCGCTTGACCTCACAGATGCGCCCCGGTGACCTTCTTATTGTCCCCGCATCGAACACCGCAGTTCACTCCAACGACGTTCATTACCCTTACAGAACCCAGAGCGATATGCTTTATCTTGCAGGTTGGGATGAACCTGAGGCAGTGTTCACAGTTCATCACCAAGAAGGTAAGTGGATCAGCACCCTGTTTGTTCAACCAAAAGATACGCTCAAAGAAATCTGGGAAGGTCGCAGACCCGGTACAGAGGGTGCCCTTGCGGATTGGCCCATCGATGCTGCTCACTCATCACACGAGTTGGAAGACCATCTGCAAGCCATGCTCTCAGATGCCTCGAGGGTTCTTCTGCGAACTGGAATCCGTAGTGAAATAGATCAATTGGTGGTCAATGCGTTGGAACGAAGGGACAGAGCAAGGCAACATTTTGGCTCTGGACCTATTACCATCGAAGATCCAAGCGCTCGCATTGCTGAACTCAGGTTAAGAAAATCCGCCGCAGAAATAGCGCAGATGCGTTTTGCCTCTGATGTCAGCAGCATCGCACATGTCGCAGCAATGCGAAACACCAAACCAGGACGGATGGAATACCAACTCCAAGCAACCATTGAAGGCTTCTTTTCATATGCAGGCACGTCAGGTTGGGCTTACCCATCAATTGTTGGCTGCGGTGACAACGCGACCGTCCTTCATTACCACCAAAACAACGATGTTTGTCAAGATGGTGAAGTCATTTTGATTGATGCAGGGGCAGAATACCGGGGCTATGCAGCCGATATCACTCGTTCATGGCCAATCAATGGAACATTCACAGATGCACAAAAAGAAATCTATCAACTGGTGCTCGATGCTCAGTTAGCTGCCATCGACAAATGCCGTGTAGGGCTCCCATACAACGCGCCCCATGACGAAGCACGGCTCGTTTTAGCTCAAGGTCTCATCGATCTAGGTGTCATCAACCAAACCCTCGAAGAAGCACTGGACATGGAAACAGGGGAATTGAAAAAGTGGTACATGCATAACACCGGTCATTGGATTGGCCTTGATGTCCATGATGTTGGCGTCTACAAGCCCAACGGCGAGCCACGTTTGTTGGAAGAAGGCATGGTTTTGACCGTTGAACCTGGTCTTTACTTTGGCGCCTGGCGCCCAGATGTCGATTGTCCAGAGCGGTACGCAGATCTTGGTGTTCGCATCGAAGACGACGTACTTGTGACCTCAGGGAACCCAGATGTTCTTACTTCGGCTTGCCCCAAGACCATTGAGGACATCGAGAGCATCACGGGTCAATCATTCTAAGGTGATACAATGAACTGGAAGTCCATTCTTGTCGAACAGTCCGCATGGTCAAACGACACTGCTGCTGAGTTACGAATGAGTCCCGAAGATGCCGTGACGCTGTACGACCATGCTCCACTTCACGAATTAATGACCGCGGCTCATCAACGCCGGATTGCCATGCACGGCCCGACTCGGGTGACCTACCTCGTCGATCGCAACATCAACTACACCAATGTGTGCACCATCAATTGCCAATTCTGTTCATTTTATCGCTCCCCAGGCCATGAGGAAACCTACACCCAGACATTTGAGGAAATTTCAGGCCGGATTTCAGCGCTTGAAGAAATCGGAGGTTCCCGTATCTTGATGCAAGGCGGTGTGAATCCAGATCTTCCATTTGAATGGTATGAAGATTTACTGCGCCATATTTCGACCAATCATCCAACCATCGCGATCGATTGCTTCAGCCCCATTGAAATCGAAGGCATCGCAGAGGTGAGCAACCAAACAACATTGGAAGTGCTCACGCGACTCAAAGCAGCAGGCATGCATGGTCTTCCCGGCGGTGGCGCAGAAATGCTCGTGGACGATGTACGCAAGGATGTTTCACCCAAAAAAGGACTCCCTGCAAATTGGCTGCGCGTCATGGAAGAGGCTCAAAGCCTCCACTTGACGACCAGTGCCACAAACGTGATCGGCTTTGGTGAATCGAACGCTCAGCGTGTCGAACACATGCGCCGTGTTCGAAACCTGCAAGATCAATCTTTAGAAGACAATGAAATTGGATTCACTTCCTTCATTGCCTGGCCCGTTCAACTTGAATCCAACACGTTCGGTCGTCGTAACCGTGGCTCTAACCGAGTGACACTTGGCGCAGGTTCCTCGGAGTACCTCCGACACGTCGCTATGTCGAGGCTTTTTTTGGACTCCATCCCTAGCATTCAGTCCTCGTGGCCGACAATGGGCATTAAAACCGCACAAATGGCCTTGTTTGGTGGAGCTAACGACGTCGGATCAACCATGATGGAAGAGAACGTTGTTTCCGCTTCTGGGACCACAAAGTTCAGTGCCAGTGAGAAGGAATTACAGCATGTGATTCAACGAGCGGGTTTTGTCCCTCAACGAAGAGACAGCAATTATGTCCTGCTTGAAACACCACTTGTCGCTCCGAATCACGCAGACGTTCCTGCTCCAATTCCACTCCAAGGATGATCATGAACTCGTGGTTGAGTTGTAATAGACGACCCAAATTTCAGCGTGAATGTTCCGTTGGCCATTCCCGACTCCATCTGATGGCACGTACTCTTGACCGTTGAACAATCCTTTGTATGACAAATGGTTGTTCCCACCAGACATATCGCTCCAAGATGTGATGTCGTAGGTCCACTGCTTGACATCTTGGCCAGCACACCAACCAGCTCGACCAAAGGGCCACGAACCAAATTGATTGGCGACAACTCCGTTGTTGACCTCGTTTTCACAACCTTCATTCGAATACACCAGCGGATGCCACTCGTATGTGGATTGGCCATTGAGGTAGTAGTAATGCTGATGATCACAGAACTCTGCGCAATTTTCGGCATCTTTTCCAAACCCGTGACCGGTGATTGTTGCAACAATCTTCACCTCAGAAGCCCATGAAGGGACTGTAAAATTCAGATGGCGATTGTGCTTTGATTCGTTGTTATAGGTTCCATCGAATTGACCTCCGGTGAATGCAAACGTTGCTTCATCACCGCGCAGTCCACTGCCCCAATCACTGAACAGGAAAGAGACAGTGAGGTCCCCTTTGTTCGCCCCCTTGTATTGGAAAGTACGGTTTTCATTGTTTTCGAGCATAAACAGGTAGGGTGACACATCAGTCAACCATTTGCCTTCCCTGCCATATGTTGTGATCCAGCGCATGAATTCAGTACCGCATGAAGAGGCGTTATCTGCTTGACAAATTTTCAGATTCGCTTCATAATCCCATTCGTGACATCCTCCGTAGGAACCATCTGAATTCTGATACCTGTTCGAACGTTCGAAACAGGCATGCTCGTGATAGACTTCCAGTGTGTCATAGTCGGTGAGGTTACTCGGTAGGATGGTGGACTGCGTCGAAGTAAATCCAGAACTCCACCCTCCTGAGTGTCTGGCGAAATCCATCAGGGTCACTTCTTCTACCGCTGGATCGTGCCTTCGAATCTCGACAGGGAATTCAGCATTCCATTGGTGAGGTTCGTGGACTAAATGCATAGGATCGTTGGTTTGTGAGGTCCAAGCGTAGAGTGACCCTGTTTCTCGTGCAAGTTGGAACCTGTCGATGCCCATGTACCTTGGATTATTGAAACTTGAAATCATCTGTCCTAAGCCACCAGAAATACTTCCAGCTTGCTGGTCGATGTAATGTATACGATCTTGCCACATTTCTTCTTCATCCGGGTTCAGTGCATTTTCGATAGCACTTTTTCGATTGATGACATCTGTGTGGTAGGTGGTGTCGAAGGAACCAAAGAAAAGATGAACATTTTCAGGGAGTCCTCGGATGAAAGGTCCTGGGCTTTGACCCCATGTTCCAGCGTTAGAACTTCCAGATGAGTCTGTGTATTTGAATAAGAAATAGTAGATGTCCTTCCCTGTCCACTCCTGTTGGAAGTAGTACGTCCCATCGAGGGTTGGCACGGTGAAGTGGGGAACACTTTGCATTGGGCCGCTTAACGTTGAAGGAGAAGTCCAAGGGACCGGTGCTTGTACCACAGCGCAACCAAGGTCATCGATTGTCCAGCGTACTGGAGAATCGGGGCACTGGTCAATGTTAGCAGAGACGCCATCTTGATCAAGATCAGCGCAGCCAACATCGTTTACGACGAGTCCAGTTGGTGTACCATCGCACACATCAACGGCATCATTGACACCATCAGAATCCGAATCTCTTTGAACAGCTGCGCACCCTTTTTCGTCAATATCAGTGGCGTTTGCAGGTGTTTGTGGGCATCGATCGAGTTGATCCCCTGTCGCATTGACATCGAGGACGTTATCGTTGTCATCGTCTTCATCTTCTGTGGCATCTGCACACCCATCATCATCAAAATCACTTGAAGCATCCCTGAGCCAGGAAGTGAATCCTTTCGGGCACAAATCGTCAGCGTCAAGAGCCAAATCATTGTCGTCATCCTCGTCTTCGTCTAAATCAAGGCAGCCATCGCCGTCCCAATCACTGTACAGTGTTGAACTCCAGCCAACACGTCCATTGGGGCAATCATCGTCAACATCAAGGACATTATCATTGTCATCGTCTTCATCTTCATTGGTGTCATGGCATCCATCAGAGTCGTAATCTGCATCGGGAGTACTGATCCAACCAACAGAATCGGGACAAAGGTCGTGGAGATCAAGAACACCGTCCCCATCATCATCGTCATCTTCATCATTGTCTCTGCAGCCGTCCGAATCTTTGTCACTGTTGAGGTTTGATTTCCATCCCTCTTGGTCACCAATACCGTTCGGGCATCGGTCGTAGGCATCATCGATGCTGTCACCATCGCTGTCTTGCCCACCGCCTTCAAGCAGAACATTGGTCAAGAACGTATCACTGAGGGTGGTGTATTTTCCACACGTAGCGGTTGTCGTGATGGTCATGCTCGTTTCGATTTCAGTGAAATCCAAGAGAATTTTCCAAGTCCCATCTTCCTTAATTGTGATCGCACCGCTGGTTCCATCGTTGATGATGTAGCCTAGAACACACGTGTCAAGGGCTTCGTGAAGAACGATGCCTTCATGCCAAAGAAGATTCGGTTGTTCAAGGATTTCTCTTGAACTGGTTTGAACAACTGGCGCCGATTCAACAGGGGGTGTCACTTCAATTCGGTGTTCAATCCCCTGAATTTCCGGTGCATTGGTAGTTGAATCAAGAGGTTCAATCGCTACACCGACCGTGTAATTTCCGACCATGGAAGGTAGGAACTCGATTGAATACCCCTGCGGCGAGACGCTCCAACCATATGCGCTGAGGCTTTCGAAAATCGGCGTTGTGACGGTCGGTATTAGTTTCCATCCTTCACCGGCATAGCGGACCTGTAGAACGATTGGCGTACCGTCGAGTTGAATGGTACTGGCAGGGTTGATCCATTCGAAAACTGGTTGTTCAAGAGCGATTGGTACCACCTTTTCTTCAGGGGGGTCTGGTTCAACGGCACCGAAACAACCTGCGAATCCGAGCAGTGCGACAAGCAGCATTGCGGTCGGCACCGTGCGATTCATGAAACGACTTACAATTGGCCGTCTTTGAATGTGTTGTTCATGACAACTGGTCGGATTCAGAACGGCCGTCGTTTGTTGGCAGTGATTCAACAGTCACAGGCTGGGTTGAATGGGCTACTGCGATTGGTTGGACAAACATCAGCGACCCACCGCGTGGTCGTTCAATTCTTATGATCAGTTCCCAATGCACCCGAATCAACGGAGTGGACACCGTACCCGGCCATGTATTTGGAGGTGTATCAAGGCGCAAAGGCTCTGGTTTCCAAGCCGTCCTCCCACCAAATTCCATCACCCGCATTGGGCGCAAAAACAGTCCTCCGCGGACTTCACGACGCTCCATTGGCGCTTCTTCACCGCCCCCGGTTCCATCGTCTAGGCCAACTTCCCAATGATGTGGTAACACTGTTGTGAGTCCTGGAGGGGGTTGTGCGTCTTTGGATCGCCCTAACGCCCTGAACACCTCCTCTCTAGCGGGTGGGAGAATTCCAACCCGCCACATGACCTCTATGTTCTTCCATCCTTCACGCTGTTCGGGAAATTCGACTGTGACCACAAGCGGTTGGCCTGCGGTCGGTGCGGCCCCCCAGGTGATTACGGGATCCATCACGGAAGATTGTAGAAATCTGCGTTGTGAAATCATATCGGAGAAGTTGGCCCCAACACGCAGCAAGAGGGGCGCTACCAGCAGCGGCGCAACAATAATGCTAAGGGCTGGATAATCGAGCAATCCAAATCGAACGGTACCGGTGCCAATGCCGCTAAAACCCATGGAATTCAAGAGTGGTTCAATGAATAAATAACCAAGAGAAAGGAGCAGTATCATTACTGAAAAAGACATGAATTTACGCACCGCCCTGTGAACCGGGTTCGGGGTAAGGTACCAACCTTGTCGGTGGAGTTTGACAATCCTTGGGATTTTTCCAGTTTCCAAGATCGTTGACTCACGGGGGATGTTTGCGTCATCAAAGACTTCCTCTTGGTACACATACCTTTGCTCAATCAACCAACTTTTCTCGTTTCCAAGGCGGAAACTTGGGGTTTGTTGAGAAAGGATGGTTTGGAGTTCACCAGCAGTAACATCGCTTTCAATCGTCCAAGAATGCCTCGCCAATGGGAGGGCGCTGGCATCAAATCGTCCGGGCTCAAATGGGGGGTAGCGAACCCGTTGTTCGAGCTTGAGGACTGGCATTGGAACACAACCACCTATCGGAACATCAACCGGGTTCCAGCCCTGAGTGCGAGCCTTCTGAATGCTGGTACCTTCTTGATCAAAGCGAGACCTAAAGGTACGGGTTTTTCGATGTCCCCAATCTCATTAATCAATTCCAAAACCTCTTCCTTTGCAAAGTTGGTAAAGTGTTTATTCAACTCTTCATCCGTGGTGTCTGAGACCAAAAGGTTGCGGAGTGCACGAGCTTTATCTTGGTCCTTCTTCATGGTAGTGAAGTGTTTAATGCTCAATTTATGAAGTTGTTTTTCGTTCAGTCGGTCCGCAGTAATTGCTTCGGAAAGGGGTTTGAGAATGCCCTTAATTTGACGGAACCCAGGACCAATTCCTCCACCTGTTGTCGGTTTTGCCATCCCTGCGGCATCTCCGAGGAGCATGACCCGATTTGAGACTGTTTTCTTGACCATGCCGCTGGGGATCGGGCCGCAATAGCGTGCTGTTTCGGTGATGTTTTCGAATCTGTGTTTCCAAAGAGGATGGTTGAGTAAATCTTCGTAACAGTCCTCGACGCTCTTTCCGTCGAGCCGGTCTGGTGTGGACCAAACGCCAATACGATGACTGCCGAAACCAGACGGGATAACCCAAGAGAAGAAGCCCGGGGCTATTTCAGAACCGCTGTACATTTCCAGCCATCGCTCTTTCCCTTCATACCCGAGAACTTCAGTTTGGAAACCAATCATCATTTCCTTTGGACGTCCCATTTTGAAATTACGCCGGGTCCAACTGTGTGCACCATCGCAGCCCAAGAGTAATTTTGTCTTGATCTCCTTTGTTGCCCCATCAATTTGAATTTTCAAAAACACACCATCGTCGTTGGCCGTTGCTTCGAGGGGGGTTGAATTGAGAGAAAGGGTTGCACCAGCTTGCATAGCCTGCTGGACAACGCCTTGATCAAATTGCTTTCGACAGACCACGTAGGTTCGTAATTTACCTGACGTTCCTACGGGTACCAAGGTGCCATCGGGGCCGTGGATTCGAGCACCGTCGATTTCTTGTAGAACGGAATCATACAATTCCACCTCATGCATTGCTTTGGGTGTCACGAGTCCTGCACATTGGAAGGGCCTGCCAATTTCCTGATGCTCTTCGAGCATGAGAACGGAGTGCCCAAGCGATGCCAAGTGGGTCGCAGCACGGCCGCCAGTGGGACCGGCGCCAACGATAACTACGTCCCAATCGTTACCGACCATGCTTGCTTCACAAGCGTGCCACCCATCAATCTTCGCTTGAAGTGGTGTCGTTATTGCCGACTCTTGCATCTTCAGCGCTTGGCGAACTTGTAGCCAATGCTCTCGTTTTTCTTGAGATAAATTTTGGAAGCAAATTCTCGGTTAGTTTTCTTCGAGATGAAATTATCAAATGGACCAATTTCTTTCTTTTCGATGAGAACCTTGGCTTCATCACGGGTTATTTCCCGCTTTGAAATCTCTCGTGCCACCTGCAGTGAACAACCCGTAGATCCTTCTTCAGGTTGATAGTGTGTCTCAGTTTCCACGATGTTGACCTTGTGGGTCGGGCAAACCGCAACAACACCTGGTGCGACCGGAAATCGCGTTGCATCTGCTGCAGCTTCTCTTGGTGGGAAGTCAAATTTGACTCGGGTGTTTTCAATCACTAAGAAGGCCTTGAATGGTCGACCTCGCTTTGATGTGAAATCCTCTAGCAGATCAGATTTGCCATTGGTCATGATGACCTTTGCTTCTTCTGGGGAGATGGAACGCTTGCACATTTCCTTTGACAATCCTCTGAACTTGCATTCGGCGTGATCACACGCATACATCGTTTGACCAATTCGTATGGTTCCGTGGTCACATGCTGGGCACGGGCAAAGTTCCTCATCGTTTTCGTCGGTGGATGATTCTCCACCGCCGATGAATTCAACGCGACCTTCCTCTGTGAGTTTGACAGTTGCCACATAGTGTTCTCCTGAGCGGCTAAAGAATCCGTGGAGGTCATCGAGTTGGCCGGTTTGCATGAGTCGTGCAGCCGTGATTCGATCGAACCAACGTCCACTTGTGTCCTTCCAAAAGACAAACGAACAGCCTTTATCTCGACCTTCATTCTTTTCACACTGATAGGAAAGAGTGGTTTCTTGAACTGCTGAACTGCATGCTGGACAATCGCCGAGGGACGGTTCTTTGAGGTACAATTCTGCTCGGTCGTGATTCTTGATTCGTTCAACCATCGAGGTGGTTTGTGCCACAATTGTATCCATGTATGTGGATTTGGGGTCATCACCGCGTTGCACACGGAGAAGTGAAGCCTCCATTTCTCCAGTTAATTCTGCGGACGTGATCCATTCAACCGGGATTCTTCGGAGCACATCAATGATGCGAATTCCGTGGGCTGCTGCACTGATGCTCCCACCCTTAGCACGCAAAATATAGCCTCTGTCAACGAGTTTTTCGATGGTATCCGCTCGAGTTGCTGGCGTCCCCAATCCCTTTTCCTTAATTGCAGCAGCAAGATCTTCGTCTTCGATGTGTTTTCCGGCATGTTCCATAAGGCGAAGCAATCCAGCTTCCTTGAGTCTGCCTTTTGGTTTGGACCGTTCTTCTTTGAATTCAAATTCGCTTACGTCGGCTTTGCACGGGTTAGCGGGGAGTGAATTCCATCCATCTGGGAGGTCTTGCTTCTTTGGCCTGACAGCTCGCCAGCCTTCGGATTTGATGGTGCGTACTTCCTTGAGGAAGCGTTCACTTTCGATGGTGCTGATTCGCTTTTGGACATCCCACACGGCATGTGGGTACCACGATGCAAGGAATGTTCTGGCGATCAAGTCGTAGAGTTTCTTATGATCGGCACTTGGGAATCCGTCGGGAATTTTCCCAGTGGGAATAATGGCAAAGTGATCGCTCACTTTGGCATCATCAAAATTTCGGCCCGTATTTTTTAATCCATCAGCGACGAGGTTGGCGCTGTGAGTCGAATACTCATCCTGGGCTCCGAGTTGACGAATAATTTTTGAAATCTCTTCCTTCATGTCATTTGGTAAATGCCGGGAATCAGTCCGTGGGTATGTGGTCAACTTGGAATCTGCATACAAATTCTGAGCGATGCCCAAAGTTCGCTTTGCAGACCATGACCATAGATTGTTGGCTTCCCTCTGTAAGCTTGTGAGGTCGAAGTTGAGCGGTGGTTTCTCATTTGCATCCCGCCGTGTCTCAGTGACTTCTGCCTGGGCACCTGATTCCATGATTGCTTTCAATCGATCATGTTCGGCTTGCTCAACAATTCGATGTGGTTTGTAATCCGGTTCATCGGGATTATCGACGTGATTGTTTCTTTCCCATCGAGCGTTCCATGAGGCTTCACCGGCTTTGAAATCGGCATTGAGTTGCCAATAGGGTAATGGCTTGTGACCAAGAACTTCCAATTCGTGGTCCACGACCATAGCGAGGGTTGCAGTTTGAACCCGCCCAAGGGAAATTGCTGCACGTTCATTCCGCTTTCGTGGGAGGAATGAGTTTGCGATTCGAGAACCGTTCATTCCGATGATCCAGTCTGCTTCAGACCGGGCGTAGGCTGCATCTCTCAATGCATTGTATTCGACGCCGTTTTTCCTGCCTTCATATGCAGTGTTGATCGCATCTGTTGTCATCGATTGCAACCACATGCGGGATGTCATGACTTTGGATTTCGTATGTTGAACGATGGTCCGGAAAATCAACTCCCCTTCACGAGCAGCGTCACAGGCGTTGACAATTTCCGTTACGGACTTGTCCTTGATGAGTTTTGAGACTGCCGTCAGTTGTTTTTTGCCTCGACCACTGATGGGTTTGTATTCGAATGCTTCGGGGACAAACGGGAGCCTATCAACTGTTTTTCTCCAGTCTTTGAACGCTTCATCATAGTCATCCATGTACTTCAATTGCAATAAATGACCGACTGCCCAAGTGACGACCATACCGTTCCCTTCCCAATGCGTTTCGTGCTTTCCTTTCACTCCAAGCACATTGGCGATGTCGTTGGCAACGCTTGGTTTCTCGGCCAGAATTACAATCGTCATCGATTAAGAGCGCATCGCCGAGGCTACTTGAACTCTCTCCAAGCCCACTCGTGCGGACAGATACTCTTGTATCTGTACTGATTTTTCCGAATCAAGAATGGAGGCCGTCGACTCATTTGGTGGCCCAGATATTTCGTGATTTTTGTTCATTCCATGGTCGCTCACTGTTCGGGCCGCCACATCCAATGCATCCTGGATAACCAGCGGCCAACAGTTCAATGCATGCTTCAAGGACCACTGACCATGATTCTGTCACATCCATTGGGATCCAACATGTATTCGGTTCAGGTTCGTGTTGTCCCAAGCGAACCACATGACCACGTAGATCATCTTCAGGTGCAAGAAGCGATACATCGATCGAACGCTGTTCGTGAGGTTTTACCATTGGGAACGTCAGTCGGGAAGGTTGTGCATCACCCATCCTGAGGATCAGTGCATCCAGTTGTGGTATGCATTCCAATGGAGCACAGATGGTCAATGCCTCCAAACGGAGAATTCTCCGAGCGGCTTCCCTCACCGCCGGCCACATTGGGTCATCAATCCGCACATTTGACCCCAGCAAGCCGAAGTCTTGAAGCATGCCGGTCCGAGGCATCAACCATGGGCTTGGTCTTCAGGTTGGTGAGTCGTCCTCTCCTCGCCCTTCAAGATTCTGAGAAAGCCCATGCTCGGGCGATCCTTGGTCTCAAATTAATGAGCTCCAACCCCCTAACACGAGCCCCATTGCGCCTCCTTTACACCCCCAAAACCTTGCCTGTACAAAGGTTTGGAATGACGTACAGGAATCCCTTTGGTCTCGCAGCAGGCATGGATAAACGAGCTGAAGCGTTACGTGGTTGGGAAACACTAGGACTTGGATTCATCGAAATAGGTGGCGTTACTGCTGAAGAACAAACGGGCAATCCAAAGCCACGGATGTTCCGTTCTGGAACTTCAAAAGCCCTTGTCAACCGAATGGGTTTCAACAATCCCGGTTCGGTTAAAATTGCTAAGCAGCTGGAATCTCACTTCAGTCGCATCGGATCACCAAACGTTCCCCTCTGGGCCAATCTTGGCAAATCGAAGGTCACACCACTTTCAGAAGCACCCGCTGATTATGCTGCAACGATGGAACGTTTGTGGGCTTTTTGTGATGTGTTTGTCATCAATGTCTCCTCACCAAACACCCCGAACCTCAGAGAGTTGCAACATGATGAGGCATTGTCAGACATTGTCAACGCATGCACTCTGGTCAACAACAGCCAATCAAAACTACACGGGGTTAAGAAAAAACCTTTGCTGGTGAAAATTGCTCCTGATTTATCAGATGAGCAACTGGTTGCTGTTGTCAAAACGGCCCGTGAATCTGGTTGTGACGGCATTATTGCAACCAATACCACCATCGAACGCCCTGAGCCATCTTCGGCTAAAGAACAGCGCGTTTTCTCCGAATCAGGGGGCATGAGTGGTGTTCCAGTTACCACACGTTCCACTGCTATGATTCATCGAATCTATCAACTCACCAATGGTGATTGGCCCATCATCGGCGTTGGTGGAATTAGCAATGCTGAGGATGCTTGGGACAAGATTGGTGCCGGTGCTTGCCTTCTCCAAGCCTACAGTGGGTTTGTCTTCGAAGGCGCAGGATTGACGAAATCAATCGTCAATGGCCTCCATAAAAAACTCAAACAAAGCTCCTTTGCCACCTTTGATGAAGCGATTGGCTTCGCCCACCGTGACAGCCCACGGGTTGATGAATGACGACTGCTTGGAGGAATTGAATGTACGCTCGACGGACCCGTTTTCTTCTCCTTGGAGCAGTGGTGACGATCGGGCTTATCGGTATCATTTTGGTTCAGGCACCAGAGCCAACCAGGGCCGTGGACGACCTCATGGATGATCCCTCAACCTATGTTGGAAAAGAGATTGCAGTTCGAGGTGAAGTCCTCGATGGCAGCATCGACAACAGCACACTTGTGTTCATTCTTCACGGTGCAACCCACGAACTCACCATCGATTACGCCGATGCATCTGTCTCAAACGGTCTTGGAGACAACCGCACGGTCTACGCCCAAGGTATTCTTCGAATGATCGACGGTGAGTACGTGCTTGAAGCTCAAATTATCAAAACGTCTTGCCCTTCGAAGTATGAAGAAGAGCCAACTGAGTGATTTAGGTTCAGACGCCATGTCGTCAAGAAAAGTTCTCGCTTAGTTGTCCCACTT
>MEHZ011522655.1_pt1 | contig 51741 bp, 47 predicted proteins | sample 897221 | NCBI WGS metagenome assembly MEHZ01 (sample SAMN05514161, study PRJNA337945) | marine metagenome | isolation source: marine surface water | place: Arctic Ocean | collected 2007-12-13 | reverse complement strand
GCATTCTAAACTGAATCATGCTTTTGTCGGTGATGATGCCTGATCCTCCGCCAAGAGCATCTATTTCCCTCACAATTTGCCCCTTCGCAACCCCACCCATAGCCGGGTTGCAACTCATTTGAGCAATGCTTTGCATGTTCATGGTTATCAGTAGTACACTTGACCCCATTTTTGCTGCGCAGTAAGCAGCCTCACAACCAGCGTGGCCACCTCCTACTACTATAACGTCATATGTTTCGTCTAATACCATAGTCTATAATCGTGCGAGTACCTCATTTTCTTTAGTTCTCATCATGGCCGCTTCTTCCGGTGATTTATCTCCAAAACCCAACAAATGAAGGATTCCATGGGCAACAACCCGCTGTGTTTCTGTTAATTCCGAACAACCGTGTTCCGCGGCATTACTTTGAACCATTTGAGTACTAATAAACAGTTCCCCACTTATCCTTGTTCCCCGTGAATAATCAAACGTGATAATGTCTGTCAAGTAATCGTGATTCAGGTGCTTTATGTTTAGCTCCAACAACTGTTGGTCTGTCAACCAGTGAACCTCTATTTTACCCAGCCGTCGCTCTGTGTAAATTTCCTCAATAACTTTGAGAACTTTCTCAACAACTAGTCCTGGATTCATTACTTTTTATTCTGCTTTAGGATGGGTAAAGGTAGTGCCGATCTTGGATATTCTATTACTTTGAACAAAGGCTCTTCACCTCCGTTAAAAACATCCTTATCAGATTCGTTTGCTTCGCGCTGATTCCCTGTTTGTTGCTTGTTATACACGGCCTCCAGTGTTTCCCAAAGTCTATCGTTGAAATCTCCATTACCATCAGACAAGGTCTTTGTGTTAAACAACAATTCTTCGATCAGTTTTTTTATTTCTTCTTCCAACGCTTTCGGCGACGGTGTCCCGGTCAGTGCATTCTGAGCCTCTTCAAGTATTTTTAGTAGCTCACTGGTGGTTTTTTTCTTTCCTGCGGAACCTGGTTTTACCCATCCTTCACCCTCGTTTTGTTTAGATGGTACGGGTGACATTCCTTTTTTCCGGCCATTAGGAAGCTTGCCTTGTTTGTCATTACCAGACTTACCGTCTTTGCCCTGTCCATTTCTACTAGGCTTACCTGACTGCCCTGGTTTGCCTTTTTTACATTTCTTATTTGCGTCAACCAACGCTTTTTTCTCACTCTCTAAAATAAAATATAGCGTTTCTGACAGTTGGTTTAGTGCTTTCACTACGTATCCAATAGTAGTCGCGTTATACCGGGCCGTTTTTAATTCGTGCCTCATCGAAAAGATTGCGTTGTCTAGTTCCTCTCTATTTAGGGTTAAAGCACTATTAAGGGCCTGGTCTGAAACCATAATCATGTCCACGGTATCTGTTATAAATTTCTCTAGCTCAATCAGTGCCCGCTGCTGTTTCGCTTTGCGCTCTTGCGGGTCTATACCCAGCTGCTCCTGCAACACGCTAACAGACCACGACCCTTTTAAGAGTCTTTTTAAACGCTCCACATTGTCTGATTGAACGGTGGCGGTTTCTTCGTTTAATATGTCCTTTAGCTTTTGAGCAGACTCCTTTGCTTTTTCTACTCTTTCTTCACCTGCCTCTGGAATTTTTAACACCTCATTAGACACCTCCTTAAGGATTTCATTCTGTGCCTCGTCTGTTATATCAGAACTTAATTTAAACAGCGCTGTGTCTAATGATTTATTAGACGTGGTGTCCACCGCTTCTAATAACTCTATGAGCTGTTCTGTCTTCCATAAGACATCTAATTGTTTTATAAGATCCTCTTTAGCTTCATTCACACCCTTCACCTCTTCTTCTTTAAGGTCTTTCACTTTTTTTAAACTCTTCTCAAGCTCGGGTGTGTTTAAATCATCAGGTGTTTTTTGTTTGTTTACGTTTGAATCCTGGAATTGTTCTGACTTACGTAATATACTCGCGCCTGTGTTTAACAACAACTCAGATGACAGCGGCTTTGGTTTCGTAATGGATGTTCTTGAGGATTGGTTATGGTTGTCCCAAACACGTAGCTCTAATTTCACGGCGTTGTTCCAATCAACCTTTAGATCTAGCTTGTTTTTGTTTACTGTGGTAATGTCTCCGTCATTTAATTGAAAGCGCTGTACAATAAAATCATCCTTCACTGTATAGCGCACATACTCCTTGTTGTTCTCTATGATGTTTATAACGGGCAACTGGTCCAGTATTAATTTGACTGGAATCTTTATGGTGTTATTTACATGATATATATAGACTGCTGTGTCCTTGGCTGTCAATATAAAAGCGTCGGTAATATTATATGTTCCACGTGAAACTTTAATTTGGAATAAATTAACGAGCACACCCTTCATTCTTAACTCAACTGTTGACTCTGGATATACTACAATAGTGTCTTGTTCATTATATTTTTCAATGTTTAAATACTCAGGTGGTGTTATTGATGCAAACCAATTGGTTAAAACAGGTATACTATCGCAAATAATATATTGCTCCTTCACCTTCCTGTTTAGGTACTTCCAAGAAAGGACCGTATCCTTATCAATTGTAAATACATTATTAGTTCCAACACTAACAAAACCTTGATTCATTATAGCCTCAGGGTTAAAGTTGTTTTTGTAATTAACATGTATTGTATCTTTTATAATAGAGTCGTTGTATGATTCCCTGAGGGTTCCAAAAATCAACTCTTTTGAACTCTCTATAACTGGAGAGTGAGGAATAAAAAAAACTATACCCACTAATGTTAATAGGAAAACAAGTCCTTTTGTAACATTAAACTTCTTTTTTAGCTTAGGAAGGTTTTTGGTGAGTGTTAATTCTGAGTTGAGTTTGACTTTTTTTGAAGACCATATTCCTATAACCCCTTCTTTTTTCAATTGACTAGCTTGATGAAGTAAACCATGATCATATCTACTTAATAAATAACCAAGTCTATGGTCGGGTAACCAAAAAGTTAAAAGGGTTAAAAGAAAGTATCTTAATGGTAATAATAGACTGATAAGTAATAACACTATTCCCGCACCTACCGCTAGTAATCTAATTACCTTTAAATCTGGTAGGTACAAATAATTATAACCTACAATTATTAAAACAATAATCGTTGATAAAAACAACCATAAAATACTGTAATACAGTGATTTACGTAAAAATAAAGCTTTTGCAAACTCTTTTATATGTTTGTTTTCTTTCATTTATTCTTTCCAGCTGTGCGGAGCTAATCCCACTTGAAACAAACCTACCTAATTATAAAATGCATGGAGAGGGTAAAATAAAAAATCCGGTGGTCCTGTTTTTTAGAGATCCGGCAGTTCTTGCTAATGACTCCATAGCTAAATATTTAACCAAGACCTATTATGTAATTAATATTGAAAAGGTTTATAAAAATACTTTACTCGTGCTTAATGAAGACCACCCAAAACTAAGGGGTGTGGAGGGATTGGAAATCCATAAGCAACTATCGAAGAAGTTTGTTATTCATAATATAGCAGCCTCTGGAATGGAGGCTGCCGTAATAATAACATGGTTTACAAGTTTACCTTTTAAAAAAGCATTGTTATATCCTTATTATCAAGGTTCCTTAATAGATCATTTAAAAAAAGCAATAGGGACGGGATCTGAATACCTTATAGCTTATAAACCTATGTTAACCTCGGTTGAGTTTTATTCTATACTTAAGACAGACCCACTACCTTCAGGCCGATTAGGAATTTATTCTTACCGTTTTATAGAGGCACTATGGATTTTAGAACCTAGTTTATTATTAACTCCATATGAGGGTGTTGTTGAAACATATATAGTTCATTAACAGCATGCAATTTTATCTACACGACGTTTATGCCTTCCTCCTTCAAATTCTGTATTAAAAAATGCATTGATTATTACTTTAACCTCTTCTGTTGTTAGAAATCTCGCTGGTATAGCAATTACATTAGCGTTATTATGTTGGCGTGCTAAAGAAGCTATCTCTGGTAACCAACACAGAGCGCCTCTTACTTTTTGATATTTATTTACCGTCATATTAATTCCATTACCAGAACCACATATAACAATACCTGAATCAACCTCTCCATTAGAAACAGCTTCAGCCACTTTATGACCATAATCAGGATAATCCACACTATCACTTGTAAAAGGCCCTTTATCTAAAATAATTAACCCTTCGTTTGATAATAATTCTACGATCATTTTTTTTAAATCAATCCCTGCGTGATCACATCCAATAGCTATTTTCATCCTTATCATATTTAAATGCAAGTTCGTAATACATGTTAACAACCATGGTTATAAAAGTGAATAACCTATTAACATAAAATAGAAACTTACCCTTGTTTAATTCAATGTTTTTTCCAATTCATAAAAAAAATAACATACCTATTATGAATAACTAAAACTTTTAAATAATCGGTACACATATAAAGTTCCGTTGTACACGGCTATTTGTAAATATATTATAAAGAAACATTTGTTTACAACCCTATTAACAGTGTTTATTTAATTTTGTAAAACCTTATTAATTAGTAGTGTAGTGTTTATAATGACTGTTTATAAAGTATTAAATATGTTTATATTTTATAATTATTACCAAAGTTACCACGGTTACTAACACCCTATTATTATTACTATATTTCTTTTAAATGAATACTTATATATATAAAGGAGACTGGCAAATTGTTAATACTACAGAGATTTATGGTAATCCCTGGATTTCTTTAACCCATCACTCTGTTATAACGCCGGGTGGAAGTGAAGGTATTTACGGCGAAGTAAATTTTAAGAATATAGCTATCGGTATCATTCCGCTTGATGATCAAGGTTATACTTGGCGTGTTGGACAATTTAGATTTCCAATTAATCAATACAGTTGGGAAATACCCGAGGGTGGAGGATTACTTAAAGATGATCCTCTATCCAGTGCTCAAAGAGAATTAAAAGAAGAGGTGGGTTATACTGCTCAGGTGTGGGAGTTGTTTTTAGAGATGGATTTAAGTAATAGCGTTACAAATGAGCGTGCTCACGTCTATTTTGCGGAAGGTTTAACCTTTTTTGGTACAGATCATGATGATACAGAAAATATCACGTTAGAACGCTTGCATTTTAGTGAATTACATCATCAAGTACTTCAAGGCGAAATAAGAGATGCTATTTCGGTTGCCGCGGTCTTAAAATTAGGACTACTGAAACCATATTTATTAAATAAATAAAAACTCTTTAAATCTATCCATTACAACAGCTACTGCTTTTTGATTTGGATGAGTTCCATTATCTTCAGAGAAAGAATAATCTCTTAGTTCATCTGTAATTATCTCATAACTAGGAAAATAGAATGAATTTTTTCTAAGGGTTAATAATTTTTCTATAGCTAATCTTAATATAGACTTACCTAAAAAATTATCTATTAAACCAATTTTAGTGTAGCGTACTGGACTCACGGTAAAAATAATATTCCAATGCTCAGGTATTTTATTAATTACTTTTTTCCAAGCTTCTATTATTTCTTCTTGTGTGAGTATTCTGCGGATAAAAAAATCTCCTGGAAGCTTATGACAGTTATTTACAATACGCCCATTTCTTTCCCAGGCATGTGCTGTTCCAAAAGAGAATACCAATGTTACATTCTGTTGAGAGGTATTTAGAAAAGAACTAAATAATTGTCTTTGCTTATTAATTTTAGAGAATAGTAATTCCTTAGAATTTGCTTGGAATTTATTACCCGCTGCTAAATGATGCACAGAAGAGCTATACAACTCTATAGGCTCTAAAGAATATTGATCATCTAATAACCAATTTAACTGTTCTGAGATACTCACGGGATTAAAACTTGTCCCTAAAGGGTTAAACTTATAAGGAATATTCCAAGAAGATAAAGAGTCCTCTAGGTGACTTATAAAACAACTACCTAATCCTAAACATAAAAAAGGGGAGACCAGACAAGGTCCGGCTCCCACTTTTACTTTTGTAATCATTATTGTATTAAATATTAAATTCAATACCCTGTGCTAAGGGTAAATCAATACCATAATTAATAGTATTCGTTTGTCTTCTCATATAAGCTTTCCAAGCGTCAGAACCACTTTCTCTTCCGCCACCAGTTTCTTTCTCTCCTCCAAATGCGCCACCAATTTCAGCGCCAGAAGTACCAATATTAACATTAGCAATCCCACAATCAGAACCTCGTTCACTTAAAAATAAATTAGCCTCCCTAAGGTCACTAGTCATTATAGCACTAGATAAACCCTGCTTCACACCGTTTTGGATAGTTATAGCATCTTCTACAGATCCTGAATACTTCAGTAAGTATAGAATAGGAGCAAACGTTTCTCTTTGAACACTTTCATAATTATTATCTGCCTCAATAATACAAGGCTGGACATAATAACCATGATCGTAAATCCCACCAGATAAAACTTCACCGCCACATAAAACAGTTCCACCCTCTTTTTGAACAGAGTCAATAGTATGAAGGAAATTATTTATAGAATCTTGATCAATTAAAGGTCCTACATGGTTGTTAACATCTAATGGGTTACCAATTTTTAATTGGCTATACCCCTGGATTAAAGCGTTCTTAACTTTATCATAAACACTATCGTGTATGATCAACCTTCTTGTTGATGTACAACGCTGACCACAAGTACCAACAGCACCGAATATAGCACCAGTAATTGTAATTTTAAGATCACAGCTAGGTGTAATAATTATAGCGTTATTACCACCTAACTCAAGTATAGATTTTCCAAATCTTTCAGCAACCTTAGCACCTACAATACGACCCATTCGTGTGGATCCTGTTGCGGAAATTAAAGGCATTCTATCATCGGTAGTCATCCACTCACCCACAGTATAATCTCCAGAAACAATAGAGGATATACCTTCAGGTAAATTATTTTCAGCTACGACTTTGTTCCATATGTTTTGACAAGCGACAGCACATAAAGGAGCTTTTTCACTACCCTTCCAAACTACCGTGTTTCCACAAACCAGCGAAAGCGCGAGGTTCCAAGCCCAAACAGCTACAGGAAAATTAAAAGCAGAGATAACACCGACAACTCCTAATGGGTGCCATTGCTCCATCATATTGTGTTCAGAGCGCTCACTTTTAATAGTCAGACCATAAAGTTGGCGAGATAAACCAACAGCAAAATCACATATATCTATCATTTCTTGAACTTCTCCAAGGCCTTCTTGATAACTTTTACCCATCTCTAAAGAAACCAAGGCGCCTAACTGTGCTTTTTCCTCTCTTAGTGCGTTTCCAAATTGACGTACATATTCCCCTCGTTTAGGAGCGGGAGTTTTTCTAAGCTCTTTAAAGGCTAAATCAGCTTTTTTAAGGACTTCATCATACTGAGATTTTGAAGTAACACTAACCTTACCCAACTCTTTCCCGTCAATAGGTGAAAAAGAAGTGATCCATTTATCAGTACCCATCCAAGATGTTCCTGTAGAGGTTCCGGAGTTAGTGGGTTGAAGCTTCAGTGACTGAAGAATTTCTGATGGTGTGAAGTTTGACATGTATCTGTAATTATGATTCTGTATAAAATTAAACATAATGAACCACATCTCTTTTATTTAAAAACTTCAATTCAGGGTTTTTATCGAGAGGACCTAAAGCGTATATTTGTTATTTAGAATTAATACAAATAAGATGAGAACCATTCTCAAAGCACTCCTACTTATTGCAGTATTTCAGTCGTGTGAGCCTGGTCGGTCTGAAAAAAACGAATCGTCTGAAAAAATTAAGATCGTTTGTACTACAAGCATATTAACGGACTGGGTATTAAACATAGCGACCGAGGAAGCAGCGGTCTATTCATTACTTAATAAAGGAATAGACCCTCATGTATATAAGCCATCAAAAAAAGACCTAGACCTGCTTCGTTCGGCAGATATAATTATTTATCACGGACTTCATCTTGAGGGTAAAATTATCGCCGTTTTAGAGAAGATGAAGGGCCCGTTAGTTATAGACGTGTCAAAAAACTTTCCTAAATCAGCAATAATAACAGACCCGAGTTTCCCTGCATCACAAGACCCTCATTATTGGTTTGACGTAGCGTTAGTTAAAAACGCATTAACCACGGTAACAAAAGAGATTTCGGTTAATTATCCTGGTCTTGAGGCAGAAATGAAGGTTAATTTACAAGAGTACCAAGGGGAGATAGATTCAGTTACCATCGAGGTACAAAAAACGATAGACAACATAGATCCCGGTCAACGGATTGTGATAACAACACATGATGCACTCAGTTATTTCGCTCGCGCTTTTGGCCTGACTGTTAATACCCTTCAAGGCGCTTCTACCGTAAGCGAGTATGGGCTTAGAGAAATCACAGATCTTGTTAATTTTATATGTGAGAGAAAGGTTAAAGCAATTTTCTTAGAAAACATAGTAAGCCCACAGGCCATGGAAAGTGTTCAGAGGGGGTGCCAAGAAAAAGGATGGAACGTAGCGCTTGGCCCAGAGCTACTTAGTGACTCCCTGGGTCAAAAAGAAGACCAGGACACATATTTAGAAATGCTCCTGTTTAACGCACGCACGATTGCTTCATATTTAACTAAGTAATAGTTGGAAATACTCTATAAATATTTAACCCTCGCTGACCCAAACGTCAGGTATGTAGTGCTTTCAATCGTGTTGTTAGGAGGGGTAAGTGGTGCTGTAGGCTGCTTTAATTTTTTACAAAAGAAAACACTAGTCGGAGAGACCGTAGCGCACAGTATGCTTCCCGGCGTATTGGTTGCTTTCTTGCTTAGTGGAGTGAAAAACCCTTATATTTTAGTTACTGGTGCCGCTATTAGTGGATGGCTAAGTATTTTACTGGTGGACGCAATCACGAACCACAGCAAAATAAAAAGTGACAGCGCCTTGGCTATTGTTTTGTCAAGTTTTTTTGGGTTTGGCATAGTGTTACTTACGATGATTCAAAGCAGGTACTCTGGAAACCAAAGCGGACTAGATCATTATATTTTTGGAAGTGCAGCAGCGATGTCTCCAGAGGACAGTATTGCGTTTGCTTGGGTATCAATTCTTGTGGTCCTTCTGGTGATCGCTTACTATTTTAATTTAAAGGCCATCATTTTTAATCCCGACTATGCACAAAGCATTGGTATTAATAGTAAAAGAGTAAACGGATTAATCAGTTTTATCACCATTCTTAGTATTTCCGTAGGAATAAAAGCGGTAGGAATTGTTATGATGAGCGCCCTGCTTATTATACCACCAACAGCAGCTCGGTTTTGGACATCAAGGTTAGTGCCCATGCTACTGCTTAGTGGTTTTTTTGGTGCATTTTCTGGATGGATTGGGGCTTTTGTTAGTTATGCAAAAACATCTATGCCCACAGGGCCGTGGACGATAGTAGCGGTCAGCTGCATTGCTTTTGCATCCATGTTGTTTGCGCCCAAAAAAGGAGTGTTACATCAGCGCTGGAGTAAATTACTGTTGAAACGAAGAATTAACGAGGAAAACCTCCTCAAGGCCGCTGTTCAAAACGAGGTTAGGGGAAAAGGGAGGCTTTTTACAAGAGAGTCAATCATGCAACGTCAATTTTTCGAGTTCAAGCGTTGGAAAAGAACAATAAATAGACTGGCTCGCAAAAAACTAGTTCTCAAAGTAAATACAGGACATACATTAAGCGCAAAGGGCCGCAGCTATGGCGCCGAGATAGACAGAAGACACAAGATATGGGAAGTTTATTTGCAGCGGAGAATGCAGATGAGCCTCCACCTTGTCCATGACGAAGCTGAAACCATGGAGCACTTCCTAACACCTGAAATAGAAGATGAAATTTTAAGCGAACTAGGCCTGTGTTCAAGGTTTAACCCCATATTAGAAATTCACGAACTCATCCCAGACACCAACTTAACTTAATGGATGCGTTTTGGATCATACTGACCGGATTTTTAGTGGCCTCCTCAACAGGAATGCTAGGGAATCTACTGTTGCTCAGAAAAATGAGTATGATGGGCGATGCGCTTAGTCACGCGGTATTGCCAGGAATAGTTGTGGCTTACCTCATCAGCGGCTCTCGGGCCTCGCTTCCGCTTTTTTTAGGAGCGATCATTATGGGTGTGCTAACCACTTTTTTAATCCAATTTTTCTCTGCTAAAGGCAAAATGCAATTAGACGCTGCGATGGGAACGGTATTTACGTTTTTATTTGCGGTAGGGGTAATCATGGTAACACGTTTTGCGGGAGAGGCAGACATAGACGCGGACTGTGTACTACATGGTGAGCTAGCGTTTGTTCCTCTGCAGGTTTCTGGTTTTATGGGGCTGGGTGTTCCAGGTCCCGTTTGGACGCTGCTGGTGCTTTTAGCAATAATCCAATTTATTTTTTGGATGGGTTATAAAGGATGGCTCATCACCTCTTTTAATGCAGAATATGCACAAAGCATAGGGGTTAAAACCATGATTTGGCACTATAGCCTTATGGCCGCAACAAGCGTCGCAACGGTGGTTAGTTTTGAAAGTGTAGGTGCTATTTTAGTGATTGCATTTCTCGTAGTTCCCGCAGCAACAGCATACCTACTCACAGATAAGCTTCGTCTCATGCCTGTTTTAATAATGTCTCAAGGCGCACTAAGTGCCGTGGGAGGCTACTTTATATCTGAGGCACTGGAGGCATCTATAAGCGGGTCTATGTCTGTAATGAGCTTTTTTCTGTTTGTTGCCGCTTTTCTTTGGAGCAAAAAAAAGGGCTAAAGTCCCCACCTTAGCCCTCACTCGCTTAACACAAAAACACTTACGATTACTACATCGTTCTCATACAAAAAGCAAATATGATGCCGAAAACGTATGGCCGCTATATTTTTGTGTTAATAAATTGATGTTTAAACGAATAGCGAAGAGGAAAGCTACCAGGTTGCCTCGGGATGTGTCCTTGCTAGGCTTTGCATTTCCGCAAGTATAAACCCAAGCTCAGAGGTGTGAATACCATATCTACCACCTGTTTGCATCCAGAGCTCAGGGCTAGGAATAACGAGTGTAGCTTCTTTTAACACCTCTCCTGTTTTATGTAGCCAAACCTCTCTAAGTGATTCAAACCTCACAAAAGAATCGTCAAGCATATCGAACATCGGATGTGCCTCAAACAACTCTCCGGACCACATCCAAAGACGGTTGATGCTTTCCTGCATTTTATGATGACTCTCGTCTGTTCCGTCTCCTAAACGAATAACCCATTCAGCACTCCACTGCGCTTGGTAGGAAACTTCCTTTAAAGCCTTCTCAGCAACACCAGCGAGGGTTTTGTTAGAACAACTACGAAGCTTATCAAAGAGATAAAAATTAAAAGTATCAAAGAAGAAGCTTCTTGCAATGGTGTCTCCCCAGTGCCCGTTTGGCTGTTCGAGCAACAGCGCGTTTCTAAACTTCAAGTGATCTCTAAAATAAGCCAAGGTGTCCTCTGTTACCGCACCCCCCTCCATTTTAGCAAGCTCTTGGTATAACAAACGAGCCCTGCCTATATGGTCTAGAGAGGTGTTAATGATTGCGATATCTTGTTCTAAAACAGGGCCCTTGGAACACCATTTACTTAATTGTTGCCCTAACATCAGGGCGTCATCTGCAAGAAAAAAGAAATACTCCTTGAGCGCTTCTTCTGAAGTAAAATCACGTTTTACCCCGTTTAACCAACCTCCTGCCATGGCTTACATGTGTTGAACATCATCTGGGATGTCATAAAAAGTGGGGTGTCTATATACTTTGTCGTCACTTGGGGTAAACAAGGCTTCTTTTTCATCAGGAGAACTCGCTGTAATCTCTTCTGAAGGAACGACCCAAATACTGATTCCTTCAGAGCGACGAGTGTATACGTCTCTGGCGTTTTTTATAGCCATATTAGAATCAGGAGCGTGCAGGCTGCCTACGTGTTTATGGGAAAGCCCATTCTTGCTTCTTAGGAAAACTTCCCAAAGCTTCCAATTTGTTGTGCTCATGGTGGTTTTTTTAGGTTTATGCGGCGGACGCTTCTTTGTTTTTACGCTTTGCTTGCTTTTCAGCAAATGCGTTGGCGGCTTCTCTCACCCAAGCACCATCCTCATGTGCTTTAACGTGGTGAGCAATGCGTTCTTTATTACACGGGCCATTGCCCTTCACGACCTGATAGAACTCGTCCCAATTAATATCACCAAAGTCATAGTGTCCACGGCTTTCGTTCCAAACCAAGTCTTTGTCTGGAATAGTTAAACCAAGGTATTCGGCTTGAGGAACGGTTTTATCAACAAACTCTTGGCGAAGCGTGTCGTTGCTTTTTCTTTTTATTTTCCAAAGCATGCTTTGCTCAGAATTTGGGCTATTATCATCAGATGGGCCAAACATCATTAATGAAGGCCACCACCACCTATTCAAACTTTCTTGTGCCATTTCTATTTGCTCAGGTGTTCCTTGGGTCAATTTCATGACAACTTCGTATCCCTGTCGCTGGTGAAAACTCTCCTCTTTACAAATCTTAACCATCGCCCTTGCGTAAGGACCATAGGAAGTACGCGTGAGCATTACTTGGTTTTGAATGGCCGCACCGTCTACAAGCCAACCAATAGTACCCATATCAGCCCAAGAAGGGGTAGGATAATTAAAAATCGAACTGTATTTGGCTTTTCCGCTCTGTAAATCGGCGATCATTTTGTCGCGCGGCTCCCCAAGCGTTTCAGCTGATGAGTAGAGATAAAGACCATGTCCCGCCTCGTCCTGAACCTTTGCCAGAAGGATTAATTTAGCACGTAGGGAAGGAGCTCGAGTGATCCAATTCGCCTCCGGCTGCATTCCAATTATCTCACTATGAGCGTGTTGAGATATTTGACGTATGAGCGTCCTGCGGTATTTTTCGGGCATCCAATTCTTTGGTTCTACCTTTTTTTCGGCGTCCACATAAGATTGGAATTTGTCTTCCAGCGATACATTCGTTCCCATGGTCTGTGTATTTGGTTCGTTACAAAGTTAAAACACAACGCGCTATATGGTGTTATGGTTTAGAAATGAGAACTACCTTTACCATTCAACTTGATATAGATGCTGAAGTTTTTTAAGAAAAACAAAGAAGAAAAGACCTCTTTACTGGCCAATTCCAAAAAGTCAAGCGACACTAAGTTTTACCAGATAAAAGTAAAAGAGGTGCGTCGCGAAATAGAGGATGCGGTGAGTGTTGCCTTTGACATACCAGAGGGTTTAATGTCAACGTTTACTTTTTCGCCCGGCCAGTACGTGACATTAAAAACAAACGTTCAAGGAGAAGAGCTACGACGCTCCTACTCTATTTGCTCCGCACCTCACGAAGGTGAGCTTCGCGTCGCTATAAAACAGATAGAAGGAGGTAAATTTTCTACCTACGCAAACCAAACCCTGAAAGAAGGAGATTCGCTAGAAGCCATGCCTCCAATGGGAAACTTCAAGTGGTCTCAAGGCGCAGAGCCTTCTCACCTTGTAGGCTGGGCAGCAGGATCAGGGATTACCCCAATGATGTCTATCGCAAAAACTGTCCTACAATCAGACGAACACAGTACGTTTACTCTTTTTTATGGGAACAAAAACAGCAACAGCATTATATTTAAAGACGAACTGGAAGACTTGAAAAACTCTTTTGTAGATCGCTTAGAGGTGCACCATATTTTAAGCCGTGAAGACCAGGGTAGTGACGCAACTAATGGCAGAATAAACGGAGATAAGGTAAAGTCGTTTAACCATAAGTTTTTTGACATTAACACCGCTACAGGTCATTACTTGTGTGGGCCCCTAGGCATGATAGAAAGTGTTACAGAAACACTTCAAGAGCTTGGCACAGCAAAGGATAAAATTCATTTTGAGCTATTTAACACGACCTCTTCCTCAAGCGCGAAACAGAAAGAAACAGCGTCATCATCATCTGAGCGGTCTTCCGTTACCGTAGTTTTAGACGGAGAGGAGACACATTTTGAAATGAAAGGCAAGGAGTACCTCTTGGACGCAGCGCTTGACGCTGGTGCAGACGTTCCTTACGCGTGTAAAGGAGCCGTGTGCTGTACTTGTCGCGCGAAGGTTTTAGAAGGCTCAGCGGAGATGGTTATGAACTACGCTCTTGTAGACGAAGAGGTAAAAGAGGGTTATGTATTAACGTGTCAAACACGCGCGACTAGTGAAAAGCTAGTGGTGAGCTTTGACGAGTAAATAAAAAGACCATGACAGACGACAAGCCGGGACCCGCATTTCATGAAAAAAAAGACAAAAACAAAAAGGACTATAACATAGGTGGCGGCGAAAAAATAAGAATGAACAAAGCAAAAAAATACAAGAAGTCCATCAAGAGAGGTCCTAAGAAAAAGAAATAATAAAAAGCCCGGCATCATGTGCCGGGCTTTTTATTATTTACTCCAAACGTTATTACCTAAAGAAACATCAAGCAGCCTGCCTGTTGGGTCTATTTTAACCGCATTTATTTCTTGACCGCCGGTATTAAGCTTTAGCTCATACGTTGGGTGTGTCCAGGCCCACGGGGATTGAACAACGTGACCCGTTCCTTTTTTTGCGCCATACATACTGACCAAAGGAATAGTCATGTGTTCTATACGCCCACCAGCATACTCCACTTCAAGATCAATAGGCATAGGAAACTTGCCCAAGCGAGCTAAAGAAATAACCACACCGTTCATCACGGGGGAAACAGAGGTTATGGCGTAATCAACAGATTTTACTTGGTCCACATAATAACTCAAGTACCAATCTAGTTCAAGGTCGGACACGCGCTCCATGATTCTAATAAAATCCTCCGGGGTGGGGTGCTTAAACTGCCATGCGCTCCAATAACGCTTCATTCCCATGTTAAAAGCGAATGGCCCGACGATATATTCTAACTGGTTTAAAAACAAGGAACCAGCACTGTAGCTATTGATGCTATATACCATGTTATAATCAAAGTTATCCGCAGGTGTGCTAAGCGGTTCTCGTAGCCCAGCCGTGTCTATGTAAAGGTAGCTTCGGTATGCTCCTAGGTGAGGGTTGTCTAGCTTACGGTCAAAGAGAACATTCATGCACTCTTCTTCTGCGTAGGTGGTAAAGCCCTCGTCCATCCAGGGATATAAAGCCTCGTTAGTACCAATGACTCCATAGTACCAATTATGTGTTGCTTCATGGACAAATAGACCGGTGAAGCCTTCAAAATCATCACCCCCGCCAAGAATCATGGTACACATAGGATATTCCATGCCGCCATCTCCACCTTGAATAATAGAAAACTGACGATATGGATATTTACCGAAATTAGTGCTCATAAAGTCAAAATAACCCTGTAGATACCCTTCTTGTAGCCTTTTCCAATTCTTCACATTTGCTGTTGCCGGATCATAAAACAAGTGAACTAAAGGGCCGTTTTCAATTTGAAGTTGGTCATGTACAAAGTCTGGATCTGCCGCAAAGGCAAAGTCATGTACGCGGTCTGCTTTAAAACGCCAAACTCGTTTTTTATTTTTTTTCACCCGAACTCTTTCGAATCCCTCGTAGCCAAACCCCGTAGCATCGGCGTTTTGTAAATAACCGGTACCGCCAAGAACATAGTCTCTGTGCGCATGAATAGTGACATCAAAATCTCCCCAAATCCCATAAAACTCACGACCCACGTATTGATCAGGGTGCCACCCGTTTTTATCATACTCTGCTAACTTTGGATACCACTGCGTCATGGTAAACTCTACGCCCTCCTTGTTGCCGTATCCAGATCGTCTAATTTGCTTAGGCACCTGTGAATTCCAGGCCATATTGAAGGTGGTTTGCTCGCCTGGCAGCAAGGGAACAGCAAGCTCCGCCTTAAGCACTGTACCAGAAACACTCCAGTTTAAACCCATGTTATTTTGGCTCAATGAGATAATATTATGGTAGCCTATTTCATCTTTTTCAAGCTTGGAAATACGATCTTTAACACGGCGGTCTGGATCCGTGATGTTTAGGCTTCTCACGTCCATCATGCTTCCTGGTTGAAAAGCATTAAAATAGAGGTGAAAATAGACCTTATGCAGTGTGTCGGGACTGTTGTTGGTATATACTACAGAACTGGTGCCGTCATATTGATGTGCTTCAACATCGAGGTCAATATCCATGCTGTAGCTTACAGACTGTTGCCAGTATTGACCAAAAACTAATGGGCTTGCGCAAAGCGCAAGAAGAAGAAGAATTTTTTTCATAATAGCTTAAGAGATAAAGTGGTTAAGACGTCCGTTTTCTAAAAGGCGCGGTCCTTTATCGGTCATTTGAAGCGTACAGACCTCATTATAAGCGTCGTGCTCAAGGAACAAGTGGTACCCTTTTTCAGCGGCCTCCGTAAAGATACGCTGACGCTCATCTATGGTAAGCAGTGGGCGAGTATCGTATCCCATCACGTAGGGTAATGGTATGTGGCCGGTTGACGGCAACAGATCTGCCATGAAGACCACAGTTTTTCCTTTGTAATCTAAAATAGGACACATCTGTGCATCCGTGTGACCGTTTACTACAAAAGCGTCAAAACCAAGTGTTGTGGTAATGCGATGCGCGTCCTCAGGGGCATCAACAAACCGCAGCTGGCCACTCTCTTCGAGGGGAAGAATGTTTTCCTTTAAGAAGCTTGCTTTTTCTCTAGCGTTAGGCGCTGTCGCCCAATTCCAGTGTCTCTTGTTTGTCCAATAAATGGCGTTTTCAAAGGCGGGCTCATACCCTGTTCTTTCTTTGTTCCAACGTACTGCGCCGCCTACATGGTCGAAATGTAAGTGGGTAAGAAAAACATCAGTAATGTCACTACGATTAAAACCAAGCGCAGCCAACGAAGCGTCCAAGCTGTGGTCGCCATGGAGGTGATAATGACTAAAAAATTTTTCGTGTTGTTTTTCTCCAATGCCGGTGTCTATTAAAATCAAGCGCTCTCCGTTTTCAATCAACAAGGAGCGCATCGCCCAAGTGCAAAGATTTTTCTCGTCAGCAGGATTGGTCCTTTCCCAAAGACCCTTTGGAACAACACCAAACATAGCGCCGCCATCAAGCTTAAAGTTACCGGTATGTATAGGGTATATGGTCATCTGTCTTGGTTTTGGTCCAAGTTACAAAGCGCAGCACTTATTACGAACGCGCAGTTGTTAAAATGAACATATTGGTTAGCTTAACGCTTATATTTGAGAACAACATAAAAAAGCCATGATGCCCAATTTCAATCACCCCCCTATTGCACAGCACCAATCACCCCCATCTATTAAGTGGGACAAGTACCTTATTAACGGCGAGTTAAAGACCTGGAACGGGCCTGTAGAACGTGTTTATAGCCCAATGGGAAAGGTCGATCAAGAAGGCAGGGTTGACCGTGTTTTTTTAGGGGAGGCACCGACGTTAGACGAAAGTGTTGGGCTAGAGGCGCTTGGCGCCGCAAAACAAGCCTATAACAACGGAAGAGGTTTTTGGCCTACCGCTAGCGCTACCCAGCGCATAGAGTGCATGGAGCGTTTTCTTGAACTGATGGCTCTCAAGAGAGAAGAAGTCAGCACCCTTTTGATGTGGGAAATAGCTAAAAACAAAAGCGCATCATACAAAGAGTTTGACAGAACGATTGACTACATCAGAGACACCATAGACGAGTATAAGGAACTACAGCGCCGCGGATCACATATCGCTAGTAAAGGCGGCGTGATCTCCCAGGTACGTCGAGGACCACTAGGTGTCGTTCTTTGTCTAGGGCCCTATAACTATCCGCTGAACGAGACTTTTTGCCTGCTGATACCCTCCGTTCTTATGGGAAACACGATCGTTTTTAAGCCAGCGAAGTATGGGGTGCTTTTACTGACACCTCTAATGGAGGCATTTCAAGAAGCTTTCCCGCCGGGCGTGCTCAACGTGGTTTTTGGAAGAGGAAGAACCCTTGCGGGACCCATTATGAAAACAGGAGATGTAGACGTCTTGGCTTTAATAGGCAATTCAAAAAGTTCAAACGCACTAGCCTCGCAACATCCAAAACCAAACCGACTAAGACAGGTTTTAGGATTAGAAGCAAAGAACCCGGCCATTGTTTTTGAAGATGCAAATCTAAATAAGGCCATAAAAGAGTGTGTTGCTGGGGCGCTAAGTTTTAATGGCCAGAGATGTACGGCGCTAAAACTAATTTTTGTCCATAAAAACATCTCTGCGGACTTTGTGCGGCGATTCAGTGACGCTGTTGATGAACTAAAGCTAGACCACCCAGAAAACAACAGTGATCTTACACCGCTTCCAGAAGCGAACAAGGCAGAATACATGGACGAATACGTCCTTGACGCTAAGGAGAAAGGAGCAAGCGTCATGAACAAAAGAGCAGGAAAGGTTAACGAAACAGCTTATTTTCCAGCTGTTTTGTTTCCGGTAAACAAGCATATGAGGATTTTTCACGAAGAGCAGTTTGGCCCAGTGGTACCTATTGTTGAATATGACAAACTAGAGGAGGTTATGGATGCTATAGCGGAGTCAGATCATGGTCAACAGTGTAGTGTTTTTAGTGAAAAGGAGTCTACAATATCTTACGCCGTGGACAACCTGGTAAATCAAGTGTGTCGTGTTAACATCAACACGTCCTGTCAACGCGGTCCTGATTATTTACCTTTTACAGGAAGAAAAGACAGCGCTGTGGCAACACTAAGCGTACATGATGCGTTGAGGAGTTTTTCCATTCGCACCGTAGTCGCTGCGGGAACAGACCAAAAAAACCTGGTCCGAGACATTGTTTCGTCAGGCCAAAGCAATTGGATGACGACAGACTACTTGTTGTAAAAAAAGAAACCCCCGCTGCATACATGCAGCGGGGGTTTTACTCTGAGGTTCCGAGCGGATTCGAACCGCTGTACATGGTTTTGCAGACCATTGCCTAGCCACTCGGCCACGGAACCTTAGGGAGGCCAAAAATAGCAGAAAAAATCTGTTCACCACAGAAATATTTCAACTAACGTTCAGCTGTAAAAGTTAGAGCGACTCTTTCTACATCGCCATTAATAGGCGGGTTGAGCTTTGCTACATTCACATATGCCCTTTGAACGGAAGAGTGCTCGTTCATTATCCGGTCTATAATTCGCTGACAAACAACCTCAAGAAGTTTTGCGCGCTTGGCCATCTCTTCTTTTGTAATCTCATAAAGAGCTACATAATCAACGGTATCTTTTAGCTCATCTGTTTGGACAGAAACAGAAAGATTAGCCCAAACACTAATATTAACTTCGTAATGAGAGCCTATAACAGCCTCTTCCTGCATGCAGCCATGGTTAGCATAAAGCCTTATACCATGAACATCTATCTGTTGAAGCGTCGCCATTATTTAAGTGTTTCTATTGCTAAACTGATGCGCGCGAGAACCTCTTCTTTCCCCAACACTTCACATATCGTAAACATGCTTGGGCCCATGCCCTTTCCGGTTACAGCCAGCCTGAACGAAGGGCCAACTTTTCCAAAACCGAGCTCTTTTTCCGTCAAATAACCTTTGAAGCTGGTTTCTATAGAATCAGCGTCGAAGGTGCCGAGTGCACGGAGCCTAATGGCTAGATCAGCCATCATTTGCGGGCTGTCAGCCGTCCACTTTTTCTTCAGCGTTTTTTCATCATAGGTTGTTGGGCGCTCAAACAAGAACAAACCTTCTGATACAAGGTCTTGGGGGAACGTAGCTCGCTCGCTCATCATCATCGCTACCGTGCCCAAGTGTTTTTCGTCACAATCCAGGCCACGCGAATTAAGCTCAGTCTTTAGCGCTCCAGCTAATTTTTCCTCACTCATTCCTCTTAAATAAACCTGGTTGAACCATTTACCTTTTTCAAAGTCAAATTTAGCGCCGCTTTTAGAGACGTTACTCAGGTCAAAAGTGTCGATCAACCCTTGAAGACTGAACACCTCTTGTTCTGTTCCCGGATTCCAACCAAGTAACGCAAGCATGTTTATAAAAGCATCAGGATAGAAGCCAATTTCTCTGTATCCACTTGCCGTCTCTTGAGTTTCCTCATTTTTCCAGTCAATAGGGAATACAGGGAAGCCCAGCCTGTCGCCATCGCGTTTTGACAGCTTTCCTGGCCCGTCGGGCTTCAAAAGCAGAGGTAAGTGGGCAAATATAGGGCGTTCCCATCCAAAGGCTTCGTAGAGCAGCACATGCAAAGGAGCAGAAGGAAGCCATTCTTCGCCGCGTATAACGTGGCTGATTTCCATGAGATGGTCGTCCACAATATTAGCGAGGTGATACGTAGGCATACCATCACCTTTAAACAGGACTTTATCGTCCATGTTGTTTGTGTTTACACTCACCCATCCACGAATGGTGTCTTCAAAGCGAACCTCGTGGTCTCGCGGAAGCTTCATTCTAACGACGTACGGCTCACCAGCGGCTATTTTAGCAGACACCTCGTCCTTGGCAAGGGTCAGCGAATTTTTCATGTTTTCGCGAGTGATGTAGTTGTATTGCCAGTTTGACGCCCCAGCCTCCTTCGCGAGTGCTCGTACCTGCTCGAGCTCTTCGGCGGTGTCAAAGGCGATATAAGCTTTGTCGTTTGCAAGCAAAGTCTCTGCATACTCTCGATACATAGGCTTGCGCTCACTTTGACGGTAAGGGCCGTTTCCGCGGTCTTCCCCACCGATACCCTCGTCAGGAGAAATGCCACACCAGGCCAAGGCTTCAATGATGTATTTTTCTGCTCCTGCAACAAATCTTGTTTGGTCCGTGTCTTCAACGCGAAGCAAGAAGTCTCCACCGTGTTTTTTGGCGAACAAATAATTATACAATGCAGTGCGCACCCCACCAATATGCAGGGGTCCTGTTGGAGATGGCGCAAATCTTACGCGAACTTTTGAGCTCATTTTATTAACCTTAGAATTGTGACAAAGGTACAATCGGCCAAACCATTAGGAAACACTAACTTTGTTTTATAAACACATCATATTATGTACCCAGAAGAAATGATTGCGCCCATGCGCGCAGAGCTCGCTAACAGCGGATATACAGAGACAAAAACGCCAGAAGAAGTAACCGCCGCAATAGAAGCTGAAGGCACAACACTAGTTGTGGTAAATTCAGTTTGTGGGTGTGCAGCAGGGTCTGCTCGTCCCGCTGCAATGGCGCTTGCGAAGTCTGAAGTAAAGCCAGATAGAATGATTACGGTTTTTGCTGGTAACGACCGTGACGCGGTGGACCAAGCAAGAAAGCACATGATGCCGTTCCCTCCCTCGTCCCCTTGTATGGGCTTGTTTAAAAACGGAGAGCTCGTGCACATGGTAGAGCGTCATCACATTGAGGGTCGCACGGCACAAATGATTGCCGGAAACCTTCTTGGGGCTTTTGAAGAGCATTGTAAATAAGCACGCTATGAACAAGAAGTTTGCAGTTATTGGATTAGGTGTTTTTGGCTCGGCTATTGCACGAAAACTTGCCGAACGCGGAGCTGATGTAATGGCTATTGACGAGAACGAAGAGCGGGTTCAGCATCTTGCACAAGAGGTGGCCTTCGCAGTCACGCTTGACGCAACGAACCTTCAGGCACTAGAAGCGCAAAACCTTAGAGACGTTGACGCTGTTGTGGTGAGTATCGGATCAAGTTTCCAAGAAATGCTTTTGTGTGTGTTTCAGCTGCAAGAAATGGGTGTTCCCAGAATCATTGCACGTGCTCAAGGACCTGTTCAGCGAAAAATTCTAGAAAAAATGGGTGTTCAAAATATCCTGAGCCCAGAAATGGAGGTTGCAAATAACGTCGCAGAGCAACTCATTAATCCCGGTGTTTTGATGTGTGTTCAGCTTCCGGACGACTATGAAATCATAGAGGTTGAAGCACCGTCTAAAATAATCGGTCGCTCCCTAGAAGACATCGGCCTTCGCAAGAAATACAACATCAACCTGGTTACGGTTTTACGCAAATCAGAAGAAGACAACACCCACCACATCAACGGTGTCCCAAGCCCAGACAGCTTCATCAACCCGGGAGACATTATTTTGGTTTTCGGTCAAGTAAAAGACATCAACAGGTTTATTGAGATCAACGTATAATGGGCGCAAAGGGCCAAATCATAATCACAGGAGTGAGCTCTGGAATAGGGCTTGCCATCGCAAAATTAGCGCTGGAAACAGGCTTTAGCGTGCAGGGAATAGGAAGAAATGAGCCAAAAGAGCTAACGAGCAACCCGTATTGGTTTTTCACTACAGCGGATTTATCACAAGAAAACGAAGTAGAGGACATTCCGTTTAAACTCGCTGCAGACCCACTGCCAACGGTGCTCATTAACAACGCCGGAACACTCGGAGCAATGGGCCAGGCCAAAACAATTGACTGGAACGACACCAACGAATGCATGACCCTGAACGTAACCGCTCCAATGAGATTGACGGCACGTTTTATGTCGTTATCTCAAGAGTCAAAACAAGTCTTCTTTACAGGTTCAGGCGCCGCGGAATACCCGATTAACGGATGGTCATCCTATTGTGCTTCAAAAGCAGCAATTCACATGTATGCTGAGGTTTTAGCGCAAGAAAACCCCTCAGTACCTATTCATGCGTTTACGCCAGGAAAGGTAGACACTCCCATGCAAGCACAAATACGGGCGGCCTCAAAGGAAGACTTCCCAGGAGTGGAACACTTTAGAGAAGAGTACGCAGATGGATTGCTTGTAAAGCCAGAAGCTGTAGCTAAAGCAGTTTTACATGTAGTACAAAACCCCGGTGAACAACCGGTCGTTTTTCCGACATCACAAATAACAACAGTATAAATGAACAAGATTCTATCCACCATTGCCCTTGCCATTTGTTTTGCTTCGTGCGACACAACGCCTCAGTCTTCAGAAGTTTTTGTTCATCAAGACTTATTGGGAGAATGGACTGTAAGCCAGGTGGCTTACAGCGGAGAAATGCCCAACCCATTGAACCCGTCAGCGCTCATGCAGTTTAGCGGCCTAGGCAGTCAATTGGTAGGCGAGGTAAACATTTATGAAATGCCGGACAGTGGCAACATAGACCTACAATTTGTCGCAAATTTAAACACTATTCAAGTTCCTGTAGAGCTAGCAAGCGCCGGAACATGGAGTCTAACGAACAGTGATAGTGCTTTAGTTTTAGACAATGACAGCGTGAGCTACAGTTTTGTTATGGTGAGCAGTCTTCCTGCCACGCAAGTATGGAGAACGTCCTTCATGCAGGTTCCGGCAGACAGCAGCTACTGGGCAGACATTGACCTTGAACTAATGTTGATTAAATAATAGATAGTCGCTAAAAAATGGCAAGAGTACTCACAGGAATTCAAAGCTCAGGACGTCAGCATCTAGGAAATATTCTAGGCGCTATTCGACCTGCAATTCAAATGAGCAACGACCCTAAAAACGAGGCGTTTTTATTTATAGCAGACCTCCACAGCCTGACCTCCGTGAAAGATGCGGGACTGCGTAAAGAAAACCTGCTAGCTACAGCAGCGGCATGGCTTGCCTGTGGTCTTGATCCTGAAAAAGTAGTGTTTTATGTGCAAAGCGATCTTCCGGAGTGTACAGAATTAACATGGTATTTGAACTGCTTTACGCCGTTTCCTATGCTCGCTAATGCGCATAGCTTTAAGGACAAGAGCGATAACCTTAGCGATGTAAATGCTGGGCTGTTTGATTACCCGGTACTTATGGCCTCTGACATCTTACTTTATGACGCTGAGGTTGTGCCTGTTGGCAAGGACCAGAAGCAACACCTTGAAATCACCCGTGATCTAGCGCTTAGCTTTAATCACCGTTATGGAGACACTTTTGTAGCCCCGGAAGTTAGTATTTCCGAAGAAGTCATGACTGTTCCCGGTACAGATGGGCGTAAAATGAGCAAGAGCTATGGCAATATTATTGACGTGTTCTTGCCAAAGAAGCAGTTGAAAAAACAAGTGATGGGCATTCAAACGGACTCTACGCCTCTTGAAGGAGCTAAGGACCCAGATTCTTGCAATGTTTTTGCGCTTTATAAATTGCTCGCTACAGCATCACAAACAGAGGAAATGTCAAGGCTTTATAGAGCAGGAAACTATGGTTATGGACACGCTAAAACAGCACTCCTAGAGCTTATTCTAGAAGAGTTTAGTGACGCACGTGACAGGTTTGACCACTTCATTGACCACCCAGAAGAGGTTTTCACCGCGCTTCAACAAGGAGCAGATAAAGCGAGGCCTATAGCTAAAGAGACCCTACTTAGAGTAAGAGCTAAGCTTGGCTTTTAGCGCCATGAAAAAATTACTGAGCTACATACATCACTTTTGGTATTATTTGGTTGCGCTAATTTCTATCGTAGTGCTTTTACCCGCGCTTCTATGGACCGCAAGACCAGGAGCTAATTATGCCCATTTTTTTAAACTAGCCAAGGTTTGGTCGTGGTTGTATCTAGTAGGAATGGGTGTTTGGCCTAGACCGGGAAAGTACAAAATGAAGCATCCTGGCCCCATGGTACTAGCAGCAAACCACGGATCAGATCTTGATATTCCCATGACTTTTTTAGCGAGTCCCGTTCCCGTAGTCTTCATGGGAAAGGCTGAGCTTTTGAAACTCCCCTTGTTTGGCTATTTCTTCAAGCAGACCAGCATTGCCGTGGATAGAAGCAGCTACTCAGGCAGAAAGCAAGCGCTTATTGACGCAGGCCAGCGGATAAAGGACGGATATAGTGTTTGTATATTTCCAGAAGGCGGTATCCCGCCTCAAAAGCAGCTACTGGGCTCCTTCAAAGCAGGCGCCTTTAAACTTGCCGTGGACAACAACGTTCCCATAGTACTGATGAGTATTTACCAAAACAAGTTCAGACTAGGCGACTGGGGAGAGTCCTCAAGCTTAGGGCCTGTGGACACAAAGGTGATAGGAGAGTTCTGGCCAAATACGGATGCTGAAAACGCTCTAAAAGAGCTGAGGGACCTCTGCTATATCACCCTTGCTGAGGACTTAAAAAACTGGGGACACACCGGCAATCTTGCCTTACCTTTACGCTCCTAAGGTCACACTATGAGCATCACAAAAGAACAAATCAAACACCTTGCACACCTAAGCCGTCTTGAGCTTAACGATAATGAACTGGACTCTATGCAAGGTGACATGGAAAAGATATTAGAGTTTGTCGCGAAAATCGACGAGCTAGACCTCACAGGTGTTGAGCCGTTAACTCAAATGAGCGGCAGTGTTGATGTGATGAGAACAGATGAAGCGCTCAACATGATCACCAAAGAACAAGCCTTGAAAAACGCTCCAGACGCTAACTCAGACTATTTTCGTGTGCCTAAGTTTGGAAAGAAGGCATAGTCCAGCAACATTTCTACGATCACGATGTTGACCATGTAATTGACCCATCATATCCTCTATGAAAATCACTATTGTTCAAGGAAGCCCTAGAACGGGATCCAATTCCAGTAAAGTTGCCGTTTTTTTAGCCTCAGAGCTTGAGCGAAAATTTGGAGCATCGATAACCATGGTCGATGTTCAAAAAATCAATGCGCCTAATTACGGCTCCAACACTAATTTTGACCAAGAGGAAGAGGTTGCTAGACATTTTGGAGACGCTGATGGACTACTCTTTGTGGTTCCTGAATACAATGGCCGCGTCCCGGGAGCTTTTAAAAACCTGACAGATTACTATCGGTCAGAGTTCAAAAAGAAACCCATGGCGACATGTACTGTAAGCGCAGGGCCTTTTGGGGGACTGAACGCTCTTCACGACCTGCGCTCGTGGATGCTTTATGTTGAAGGTGTAGTTTCTCCAACGAAGCTTTTAGTGAGCGGAGCTGGAAAACTCTTTGATCAGGACAACACTCCAGGAGACGCACATTTTAACATCAACTACCCCGTCTTTCTAGAGGACTTTATTTGGCTGACGGAAAAGCTCACCTAGCAGCCCGCGGAAAGCAGATGACACCACTCCATGGCGTTTGCAACAATACAGTAGACAAATAAAAAAGCCCCACAGTACTGTGGGGCTTTTTTGTGTTCAATTCTCGAGAGAACGTTTAGTTATTCTGAAAGGAATTTGCCGCAGCAAGATATCTTTGGTAGAACGACTGCGTGTTTTCGTTGTCATGTGTTTGAATGTTGCGGAACAACATCTGATAGAACTGTAGATCTGTTTGCCACTCGTTCTTAGCTCGCTTTTTGTCTGACCTACTCAATCCCTCGAAATACAACAGTTCGTCGTCTAAAAGGTCGGCAAAATCATTTGTGAGTTCTCGAGCTTGATCCAAAGCACCGGCTCTGTAATACGCATCGATGATCCCAAATAAGAAGTAGTTGTATCCGAATTTTTCCGAAGGCATGATGTCCATGGCAAAATCTAAGACCTCTACAGCTTTTTCATTGTTTCCCTCTGCAATGAATTGATTGGCTAATCGGCCAAAAATCGTGCGGAGGTTGTAGCTCAAACGCCTGTTAGTTTCGTCTAAGTAGACGTCAGGAAGCTCCATATTACCGTATGAGAACTTATTGATTAAGTTGTCGTACATGATCTCCGTGTCCACTTTTCCAAAGTCGATTCCGCTGTTTGCCCCTGGATTGAATACCGGGACAAACCGGTATGCCATTCCCTCTAAGCGGAAGTATTCGTTGAGCCAAAAGAATGATTTGGCGCTGTTTCCTACAGTGATCGAAAAGTAGATCGGTCGTTCCCAATTGTTGTTTGCGATGAGGTCAATAACCATAAGATCACGCTTGGTGATTACGTTACTTTTCCAATCCCAATCAATATAATCAACCACTTTCGCAGAATCAGCGAGATCAACTACGCCGTTTGCCAGCACAGCGTCTTTATCGATGCTGATGCGTAGTTTCTTTTGTGGGTAAAGCGGTAACTCTTTGTTCCCGCCTGTTTTGAATTTTACTTGGGCATCATCGCGTTTTGTGAACTCAACGAAGTCTTTCACATCCCAGCGTCCTTTTACGCCCATGTCTCTATAGTACAATACGTCACGTGTTCCTTGGACGTACTGATTCCATTCAAAACTGAACGGTACCGCTTCTCCATCATAAGCCTTGCGGCGCTGCTGGTCAATGTACCAATCGGTATTTAGTAAACTCAAGTTGACCACCCGAACATCCGTCCTGTAACCTTCAACTTCTTGAACATACCATAATGGGAACGTGTCGTTGTCTCCGTTTGTAAAGAGGATCGCGTTTGGATCACAACTATCTAAATAAGCTTTCGCGATGTCACGAGCAGTATAGCGATTGCTTCTGTCATGATCGTCCCAGTTCTCAGCAGCCATACGCACGGGAACGGCTAACATCGTGATTCCAATAACCAGATAGGAGGCAACCATAGGACTCATCTTTTTTCGTAATAAATCCCAAAGCCCAAGTGCGCCAATACCAATCCAAATGGCAAAGGCATAGAAGGACCCTACAAAGGCATAATCACGCTCTCGTGGCTCAAAAGGCTTATGATTGGTGTAGACCACAATCGCAATCCCGGTTAACAGGAAGAAGAGCGTAACGGCCCATGCATCTTTGTTGTTTTTCTTGAATTGGTACCAAATACCAAAAACACCTAATACGAATGGCAACATAAAATAACTGTTGCGAGAAGGGTTGTCCTTCCAGGCCTGAGGCAGGTTGTCTTGATTTCCAAGTCTGATGGAATCAATAAAACCAATCCCGGTTATCCAGTTCCCCTTCGTTAATTCATAGCGGTGCTGCTGATCGTTTTGCTTCCCAGAGAAGTTCCACATGAAGTAACGCCACCACATTTTACCTACCTGGTATTCAAAGAAGAAGCGCACGTTTTGTGCAAAAGTGATCGGCTTATCAGGGTCTGTAATACCCATGATGTTAATATAGTTTTGCTTGTATTGGGGATCGTCGTTCCAAATTCTAGGGAAGAACCCTTGATATTTAGGATCATAATTAGGCTTGCTGGCCTTTTTTTCATCCGTTAACAGGTATTTTGCTGATATGCTCAACGCAGCGTTTTTGTCAGCAATGTAATCCTCTGCCTCACCTCTAAGCTTGAATGCGGTAACCTGCTTTGGCCCCTTCATCACGGCGAATCCTTTTTGATATACCGGAGTTCCGTCGTCAAAAGGCTGCGTTCTGTCGTACGGAGCATTAAAGCTCTTTCCGTAAAGAATAGGCCAGTCACCGTATTGCTCGCGGTTGTAGTAAGCAAGTAAAGACATGGCGTCTTCTGGGTTGTTTTCGTCAATCGGCGTGTTCGCGTTAGAGCGAATGGCAAGAATGATAAACGTTGAATAACCCATAACGAGTAGCATGATGGCAAGAACAGCTTGCTGGGCCAGCGGACGCTCTTTGCGCCTGGTCCATACCAGGCCGGCAACAACGGAAGCGGTAAGAATAACCGTTGCAGCAATAGTTCCAGAGTGGAAAGGCATGCCAAAACTATTAACAAAGGTGATTTCTAGCGTGCTAAACAAACGCAATACCATTGGAATGATTAAGGCAAAAACTATAGCTAATACCCCAATTCCAGTGGCGTTAGCGACGATAAATCCGTTGCGAGTGGGGTTGGGGTTTTTCTTAAAGTAATAGATCATAGAGATCGCTGGGATGGTCAAGAAAACAAGGATATGAACCCCAATAGAGAGACCAACTAAATAAGCAATAAGCAGCAACCAGCGATTTGCATGGGGATCTTCATCAACAGCTTGTTCCCATTTTAAGATGGCCCAAAAAGCCGCTGCGGTGAAGAAGGAGCTCATGGCATAGACCTCTCCCTCTACAGCGGAGAACCAAAAACTGTCAGAGAAGGTATAAGCTAATGCACCGACGGCACCCGCGCCCAAAACGGCGACAATTGATGGATTGTCAAGTTTTTCTTTACCGCCAAGGAGTTTTAAGGAAAGTGCGGTAATGGTCCAAAACAAGAATAGAATACTAAACGAACTCGAGAGCGCACTCAATGCATTCACCATGAGCGCCTGATTTTCAGGGCTGCTGGCTAATTGACTAAACAGGTTTCCCATCAACTGAAAGAAAGGAGCACCTGGCGGGTGACCCACCTGAAGCTTTACAGAAGTTGCGATGTATTCCCCACAATCCCAAAAACTGGTTGTAGGCTCTATAGTCATGAAATAAGTGAAGGTGGCTATCCCAAAAATGGCCCAGCCTACTATGGTATTAAGCTTCTTGTAATTCACGGAGCGGTATTTTTTAACCAATTCTAAGATTGGTGATCTAGTAATTGCCCCGAAAATAAGAAAATCCAAGCCCTCAGCTGAACAAAAGATTGTTAAACACTGAAAATTTTGCGTAACTCTTTTATGTAGTTTATCAATTGGCGTATATTTGCCGTCCCTAAAGGGAGAATTGTCCGATGGTGTAATGGCAACACTTCTGTTTTTGGTACAGACATTCAAGGTTCGAGTCCTTGTCGGATAACTCAGGAAAAGCCCCTCACGAAAGTGTGGGGCTTTTTTGTTTAAAAAGAGCAGATACCTGTTAAAAACCTCGAAGAAAAAGGGCTCTCCGTTGTTTTTGTAAGAGTTACCTCACTAAGCGGCGTCTATTAAACTCTGAAGGAAGCTGCTTCTTGAACGCATAGCCTAGCGTTACTGATCCTATATAGACTTCTTCTTGGAAAGATCCCGCCTGAAAGAAAGTGCGCCCATCTAGACGCCCAGTTACCTTCCATGCCCTCATCCCAAGTTGAGCCTGCAGCCCATAACGGAATAAATGCGTGTTAAAGTTACTAGAGACCCTTGTCATCAACCGCTCACCCTCCCAGTCTGAGCCGAGTACGGTGCTTTCACTCCCAAGCCGTATGCCTGCGTAGGCACCAAACCCTAGAGATAAACTCTTATCAACAGCCCCACTTTGGCTAAAATCCAGTTGTGCCATTACCGGAACCTCCATATATACTTGGTTAAGACTATTCCTGCGTAAAGAGTAAACCCCGGTCACAGGAATTATTTGAGTGGTGGATCCTCCGCTTAAGTCGCTTGACTTTATAATTTCATTGTCTTCTTTAAAACTATACTGGTTGGTTTCTATGCCTAATCCTGATTGGATGACAAGGAGGCTTGAGGGGCCGCCAATTTTTTTCTTGACTCCCCAAGTAAATCTACTGGTCAAGCTTTCCCATCCGTTAAGTAAACTCTCGCTATTAGTTTCATAGCCAGAAGCGTCTCGAAAACTGTTTGCTCCGACATGAAACTCAAAGTAGTCAAAGGACGTACGGCTAGGCTTTTTAGAAGATACCCTTTTCTTAGAAGCGTCATTGCCTATGCCGAATTTAAGAACCATGGACTTCACGCTAGTTGCGCCTAAGCTATCGCTCAATGTTGCGGCCTCCTTCATAAACTCCTCTTGCCAAACCTCACCGCTAACGCTTGTTGTATCTTGGTTTTGGGAGCTGTTAAAGTCCAAGGAAACAGGCATTGCGCTAAGGCTCAGTCCAAGAGCTAGATAACCAAGTCCAAGTAAAGTTACGGTTGTTAATTTTTTCATTGGTTTGTAATTTCAAAGATTAAGGGTATCAGTGAGCGGGGCTTTTAAATATAAGTCAACAGCACTTTTAATGCCAAGCCTGTTAAAGCAACGAGCTAATCAAGGGCTATTGGTAGCAAATAGCCAACGTACTGGCAGCTCCGAACCATAAAGGATGGTATATTTACCTTAATATGGCAAGAAAGCACAATAGAAGGGCAAACAAACGTTCACAGAGTGTAGATATCAAAGAGTATGCCCAAAAGGTGGAAATAGTATTTCGCACCTATCCTACCCGAAAATTTAATTACAAGCAAATCGCATCACAAATGGGGTATAAGCCCGAGATGGTGAAGGCGAAGGTGGAAATGGCCCTGTCTGACTTGGTTCAATCTGGAAAGATTACGATGGTTGACAGAGGCAAATACAAGCTTAAATACACCGCTACTTATGCAGAAGGGATTGTTGACATGGCCAGCAACGGCAATGGCTACATTGTGAGCCCAGATGTGGAAAGCGACATCATGGTTAGGGCTCCTAACTTAATGCACGCCTTAAATGGCGATAGAGTCAAAATAGGTCTCTTCGCTACAAAAAGCAGTAAAAAACTAGAAGGCGAGGTCATTGAAATACTAGAGCGTAAGCAAACAGATTTTGTAGGAACGATAGAGATTGGCAAGGGTCATGGATTTTTAGTCGCCTCCAGTAGAAAGATGCTGGTGGACATATATATACCCAAAGCGAAGCTGGGCGGTGCAGAAAACGGCCAAAAAGTGATCGCCAGAATAACAGACTGGCCAGAAAAAGCCTCGTCTCCTTTTGGTGAAATCATCAAAGTTCTAGGCAATGCTGGAGATCACAACACAGAGATTCACGCTGTTCTTGCTGAGTTTGGATTGCCTAATGAGTTTCCTGTTGAGGTTGAGTCTGCGGCGGATGAACTAGACACAAGCATTAAAGAAGAAGAAATAGCAAAACGCAGGGACTTTCGAAAAGTGCCCACATTTACGATTGATCCCGCAGACGCCAAAGATTTTGATGATGCCTTGAGCTTACAAAAACTGGAAAACGGTCACTGGGAAGTAGGAGTGCACATTGCTGATGTAAGTCATTATGTTACACCGGGGTCTATCCTAGATGATGAAGCAGTAGTGCGTGCTACGAGTGTCTACTTAGTAGACAGGGTAGTTCCGATGCTTCCAGAAGTGTTGTCAAACGGAGCCTGTTCTTTGCGCCCTAACGAGGATAAATACACCTTCTCTGCCGTTTTTGAAATGGATGAAAAAGGAAGGATTTATAACGAGTGGTTCGGTAGAACGGCTATCCATTCAGATCGCCGGTTCGCTTACGAGGAGGCGCAGCAAATCATAGAAGACAATCACCCCGAAGGAGATCAAGCAACCTTTTACGAAGAGATCAGAACTCTAGACAAAGTGGCTAAGGTTATGCGCGGTGAGCGCATGAACAAAGGCGCCTTGAGTTTTGAAAAAAAGGAAGTTAAATTCCGATTGGACGAGAACAGTAAGCCGGAAGGCGTCTACTTCAAGATAGGCATGGCAGCAAACCACCTGATCGAAGAGTTTATGCTGCTAGCTAATAAAAGCGTGGCAGCATTTATTGGTCGCGCTAAGAACGGTGAGCCTACAGGTAATACGTTTGTATACCGTATACATGATGATCCAGATCCAACAAAACTTCAAGACCTGAGTACTTTTGTGCGCCAGTTTGGGCATGACATAAGACTCGGCAACAAAAACACAATCACCCAAAGCTTAAATAAAATGCTTTCAGAGGTCAGAAACACCCCGGAGGCAAACATGATAGAGACGTTGACTATTCGCACCATGAGTAAGGCGAAGTATACTACTCAAAACATAGGGCACTACGGCCTGGCGTTTGACTACTACACCCACTTTACGTCTCCAATACGGCGATATCCGGATGTTATGGTACACCGGTTGCTCGAGCATTATTTAGAAGGCGGTAAATCACCTCACTTTGGCAGCTACGAAGAAGTGTGTGAACGAAGTTCTGAGCGTGAAAAAGCAGCGTCAAATGCTGAACGGGCATCTATTAAATACATGCAGGCGGTGTTCTTAGAAAAGCATGTGGGCCAGACTTTTGCCGGCGTGATCTCAGGCGTGACGGAATGGGGCGTTTTTGTGGAATTGGCAGATAATTATTGTGAAGGAATGATCAGAATTCGTGACTTCCGTGATGACTACTACACCTATGACAGCAAGAACTATTGTCTTTCTGGTGAGCGTAAAGGGCGTAAAATACAACTGGGTGATGCCATGACCATTTTAGTTAAAAATGTAGACCTCGAGCGTAAACAGATTGATTTTGAACCATATTCTGGAACAGAATCGTAACTTAATCCCCACAAAACCATTTTATTATGCCTACAGCTGAAAGGTCAAAAACTATAGAAATTGCTGCCATCGCTATTGGAGCGTTTGCTATTGCCGCTTCTGCATATTTTATTTTTATGACAGAGGGCAACGCGTTTAAAATGACAAACTGGGTCATCTCACTCGCGTTCGTGGTCTTTGTAGCATACAACTTTGTCAATGTTAGAAACTTAAAAGGCGAGCTCAATGAGTTGTCAGATAAAAATGACGCCTTAACGGAGAACCTTCAGGTGACGAAACAAAACTTAGCTCAGGCACAGTCGGATGTTGAGGTAATTAAAGCGGATTTAGTTTCTACACAAAACGACCTTCGTCATCGAGAAAAAGAACTGGAAGTATTGCGCACCCAAAAAGAGCAATAACTTACTTTTTATCAAAAAAGGCTTTCAGCTTCTCTAAATCGGCATCTGTCGCTACTTTTTTTTCTTCGGCACTTTGTTCTTCTTTGGCCTTCTCTGATCCTGCTTTTCGTACTGGGGTAGCGGTCTGATATTGCTGTTCAGGCGTTAGGACAGGTTTAGCGACCCCGGTTGATTTTTTAACAGGATTCTTTTTTAGTGGAGTGGAATGCGCGACCTCGTCAAGCTTTTCTTTTGCCGTTTTCGGCGCTACCGCGGGTTTTTCAAAAACCGTCTTTTTTGAGCTTTTTTGGTCTTTTTTGCCAGCATTTTGAGTCTTTTTGGACTGTTTTACCGACTTTTTAGCAGTTTTCTTCTCAGCGCGCTCCTCTTCTTTGGTCTTTGGAACAGCTTCGATAGCGTCGTTTTTCACGACCTCAGGCATACTGGTTCCACCACGAGCTTTGCCTTTCACGGTGCCCTGATCGCCGTGCAGACTTTGAGCCGGAATGAATTTATCTCGGGTTACCCAAGTACTTAGCGCACCTATAGAGAGGAGGTATTGGTCTTTTTTGATTTCGATAACTAGCCCAGGCTGTCTAGAACCAATTAATTTGACTCGATCACCCACCTTAGCAGGAGTCGAAATCAGTTTTTTGATGGCTTTTTCCTTCTGCTTTTGGTATTTGGACTTTTTCTTAACACTGTCGTCGGCAGTTTGAGAAGCACGTTCACCAGCATAAACCTTAAACCTTCCCACGACTTCTTCCTTACCTTTCTTAGACGCTTGCTCGCTGTATTCGGTAACTAGATTTTGAAATTTTTTACCCCAAGTAATCATCGCGTTCTGCTGCTCATTCATGGCGCTTTGGCGACGAACTTTATCTTCGAGAAGCTCGATTTTATGATCTTGCTTTTCCTTCATTCGCTCGAGCTCTTCTAGGCGAGCACTAAGGAGTTCACGTTTTTTGCTCAGGTCGTTTTTCTCTTTTTGAATGCCAACTAACAAACGGTCTACAGCGACGGTACTCTCATTAAGCAGATCTCTTGCATGTGTAATAAGCGCTGTTGATACGCCTACTTTTTGTGCGACCTCATACGTATATGAGCTGCCGGGAACCCCTTGGTTTAAAACATACTCAGGGGACAAATCGGAGGAGTCAAACTGCATGGAGCCATTTTCTACACGCGGCAATTCGCTGGCAAGAGCCTTGATGCTATTATAGTGGGTAGTCATGACCCCAAATGTCTTACTGTTGTTTAGCTCTTTTAAAAAGACCTGAGCCATGGAAGAGCCTAGGTCTGGGTCTGACCCCGATCCAAACTCATCAATAAGCACAAGAGTTTTCCCATAAGCGGCATCCAGGAAATGGTTCATTTTGGTCAGCTTGGAGCTGTAAGTGGACAACTCATTTTCGATACTCTGAGAATCACCTATGTCTGCCATCAGTCCATTAAACCACCCCATGGTGCTATCTGGGTGTACGGTAACCAGTAAGCCGCTTTGTAGCATGAGTTGCAACAAGCCAACGGTCTTCAATGTAATAGATTTGCCACCCGCGTTAGGACCAGATATGACCAGAATACGGCGCTCTGAATCCAGATGCATATCCAAGGGGACAACGGGCTTTCCTTTTGGGCCGTTAAAAGAGCGCAATACGGGATTAATCGCCTTTATTAAATGTATGCTGGGTTTATCCACAAGCTGGGGTAGACAAGCTTCCTCATCCAGTGCGTAAAGTGCTTTTGCGTTTACAAAGTCTATCTGGTACAAAGCGGTGCTGTAATCGCGTAAATCGTCTCTGTAGATCCCCACAAAGGCTGTCAGTAGCCTAAGGATACGGGTAACCTCGCGCTTTTCCTCTTCCTCTAATACAGCAATTTCATTATTGACCTCTTGAGTTTCGCTGGGCTCTACGAAAAAGATAGAAGACTTGGCTGAAGAACCATGAAAGACCCCGTTAACCTGCCCTTTATAAGCCCCTTCTATGGCCAGAACTCGCTTGTTGTCGTGTACGGTTTCTTGAATGTCTGCAAGCATGCCAGAGGCCTGGTATTTTTTTACGGCGCGATAGAAAATCCGATCTGCAGCAGTCCTCTTTTTGTTCAGGGCACCACGAATTTTGCCAAGTTCAGAAGACGCAGATGTTTTGACAACACCTCTGCGGTCTAAAACGCGGTCAATTTCATCAGGCACGGTCTTGTTTTTTTGCAAGTGTGCAAGCTTGTCCTGCATCGAAGGCGTGCGCATCGAGTGCAGCTTGAAAAACGTATAGACCCTGTTGAAGCTTTCTATGAGGTTTTTTATGATCAAAAAATCCTCGCCTTCTAGACTGGCTCCTTGAATCTTTAGGCGTAATAAAAACGGCTTTATGTCTTCTGACGCTAATGCAGGAACCCCTAAATCACTGAGGTAAAGACCCAGGACTTCATGAACCTCTTGCAGATCTCGTGTTGCTACGGCGTAATCACTAGAGGGCTTGAGCCCGGAAATACGCGCTCTAGCGCGCTCTGTAACAGCACGTTTTGATACCGCTCTTTTAACGAGGTCAAACTCAATGCTTTCAAATAAGTCTTCCGGATAGGTATTCAAGGCGCGGTTTTTTTGAGGGTGCTACCCTCTATAAATGGTTTCTTCTGAAGTAACGTTATTTTCCTCTCCATGTTTACGAAACCCACCAGCGATAGAAAAGGCAATGAAACTAAGCCCAATGGTACAAAGGACATCGATGGAGGTCCAGGCCATGCCCACGGGTATGTCGTACAAATCATTTTGTAGGTCTCCCCAGATCCATAACGAGAGCAATACGATGGCCCCATTAAAAGGCTTGACTCTTCGTTTAGTGCTCCAGAAAGGAACTTTAGCGGTTCTCGTAGAGAAATATATGGCGAGCGCGGCACCCATGCCATGAGAGATGATCATGCTGTAAATCGCAAATGGATTAGCAGCCATATAGGCCTCTACTATAACCAAGCGCTCCGACCAGTTGGCGCCAGAAAGCGCTTCTATAGGCAGCTCTTCCATAAACAAACCAAACATATAGTGCAGTCCGCTCGTTACAGCAATGGCTATAGCAAGGCCCACAATGGTGAGCCCTATATAACGTAGCGTGAACAAGACTCTTTTCATAAGACTAAAGATTAAGATTTAAACCAGCGCTCAACCTGGTCAAGCTGGAGTGCGGGAATGTCTAATTTATTCTTCTTGCGATAGCCATTGAGCTTTTGATGCAAACCTGCTGGTTTTTGTTCAAGAAGTGAAGCTACCGTATGGAAGCCCGCCTGAACCATCAGTACAGACCATTCAACAGAAACACCGATGGCTTGAAAATCTTCAGGACCCGCAACGCTGTCAAATTTCTCTGGGCGCATTTGAGGGAAGAACAGCACTTCCTGGATACTTTCCTGGTTGGTTAACATCATCGTTAATCTGTCGATTCCAATCCCTAAACCTGAAGTTGGTGGCATGCCATACTCAAGAGCACGGATAAAGTCTTGGTCGATAAACATGGCCTCGTCATCTCCCTTTGCACTCAGTTTTAATTGGTCCTCAAAACGCTCAAGTTGATCTATCGGGTCATTCAGTTCTGAATAAGCGTTTGCAACCTCTTTGCCGTTGACCATGAGCTCGAAACGTTCAGTAAGCTCAGGGTTGTCTCTGTGCTTCTTACAAAGTGGAGACATTTCAACAGGGTAGTCTGTAATATAGGTAGGCTGGATATAGTGCTTTTCACACTTTTCGCCAAAAATCTCATCAATCAACTTCCCTTTGCCCATGGAGTCGTCCACGTCTAAGCCAATTGATTTAGCCGCTTCGCGAACGTCATGTTCACTTTTCCCGGCCAGGTCTAATCCAGTATGTGTTTTGATCGCATCAAGGATAGGAACCCTGGCATAAGGAGCCTTAAAGCTCACTGTATTAGCCCCAATTTGTGCGTCAGTACTCCCGTTCACTGCCAAGGCAACATCCTCTAACAGGTTTTCAACAAAACGCATCATCCAGTGGTAATCCTTGTAGGCCACATAGATTTCCATGACCGTAAACTCGGGGTTATGGGTTTTGTCCATTCCTTCATTTCTGAAGTCTTTGGCAAATTCGTAGACGCCTTCAAAACCACCAACAATAAGGCGCTTCAGATAGAGCTCGTTCGCAACCCTTAGGTACAAAGGCACGTCGAGTGCATTATGATGTGTGATAAACGGACGAGCAGCAGCGCCTCCAGGAATAGGTTGTAGTATAGGGGTTTCAACCTCCATATAACCAGCATCATCAAAGACACGTCGCATGGTTGAAATCACGCGATTACGCTTGCGGAAAATATCTTTAACACCTGGGTTGACGATCAAATCAACATACCGCTGGCGGTAGCGAATCTCAGGATCAGTAAGCGCGTCGTAAACCTTTCCATCACCATCCGTTTTTACAACTGGAAGAGGGCGCAAAGACTTCGAGAGCACTGTCAATTCCTTCACATGTAGACTTGTTTCACCGGTCTGCGTCACGAACATATGTCCGGTCACACCAACAAAATCGCCAATGTCTAAGAGTTTTTTAAAAACATCATTGTACATGGTTTTGTCTTCTCCAGGACAGATCTCATCTCTGTTCACGTAGACCTGAAGGTCGCCGGTGGAGTCGGTAAGTACGGCAAAAGACGCCTTACCCATAACGCGTTTAGTCATCAACCTACCGGCGATACAAACGTTTTCAAAGCCGCTAATCCCCTCAGAATACTGAGCGTTTAGGTCCTTTGCGTAATGAGAAACTTGGTACTCTGCTGCCGGGAACGGGTCAATGCCCAGGCCCTTCAGCTTGCTTAATGATTCACGTCTAAGCAGTTCCTGTTCAGATAAAAGTCTTGCCATGCTACAATGATTAATTAGAGGTAACAAAGATAATTGCCTTTTGTAGCTTAGCAGTATGAGGATTAGCCGATTTTATCTACTTGTTATCACCGTGTTTTTTACGGGTGTGTTGTCTGCCCAGCCCAGAGTACAAAAAGGGACTAGAATGGCTCATACGGGAGGCTACGCTTCCTTGCAGGGATTGGGTGGAAGCCTTTCTAACGCCGGGATAGCCGTCGACGGAGGAACGTCTATTTTTTTCACCCAAAAACTTGCCCTAGGCTGTGGTTTCGAGTATGACTGGGCGCCGTTAACCGCTTCGTCTACAGGTAAAATACGATTACAACGACTGGTTTACGGAAATACAGATACAAGATCGTCACTCCTTTTTGACATTCATAGCGAATTACAGCAAAGCATGAGCACCACCCTTTCGGGTTCGCGGTTTGGATCCAGAAGCGCTGGGGTAGGGCTGGGAATGCAATATACGTGGTGGCTTTCTGAGAGTGCGGGAATCTACGTTTGGCCTCAAATGAGCAGAACAAACGGAGGTCCTAGCGGACTATGGGAATGGCAATTGTACTTGCCAATTGGAGTACAATGGACTTGGCAAAAGAGAAAATGAGAAACGTTCACTTTCAAGACATAGGCACGGTTAGATATGGCGCTGCATGGGATTATCAAACAGAACTGTTTAAGTTAACGGTAGACCAAAAACTGGTCAATAGAAAAACACCTGCGGAGTCAAAAGAAACCACAGATCACCTGATTTTAGTGGAGCACCCACCCGTGTTCACCCTAGGAAAGAGCGGGAAGGAAGACCATCTGTTGATTGACGAGAAAAAATTGGCCGCAGAGGGAATTGAATATTATCCTGTAAACAGGGGAGGAGATATAACCTATCACGGCCCTGGTCAGATTGTGGGCTACCCCATTTTAGATTTGGACCACTATTTTACGGATATTCATAAATATCTGCGGTACTTAGAGGATGTCATTATCAGCACGATGGAAGACTACGGATTAAAAGCAGGCAGGTCTGACGGTGAAACGGGTGTTTGGCTGGATGAGGGCACTCCGTTTGCTAGAAAAATTTGTGCCATGGGGGTAAAAGCCTCTCGTTGGACAACCATGCATGGCTTTGCGTTTAACGTTAATACGGACCTCAAACATTTTGACTTTATCGTCCCTTGTGGAATAACGGATAAAGCCGTCACATCTCTTCACATAGAACTCGGAAGGGCGCTTGATTTAGAGGAAGTAAAGGATAAAATAAAGTACTATTTCCAGCGCCAATTCAACTGTAAACTTGTGCCTGCCATAACACCATATACCCCATGAAAACAGCATTTATAGTATTAGTAATCAGTATTATCCTTTTCTTCTCCCTTAAGATCTCTCCTTATGGGTATCTGATTAAAGGGGTTAAAGGGGCCTATTTTGACGGGCATACCTCTGCTCATATTTATGACAGAAAGCATTTTAGTCAGCGCGAAATACCCTCATTGAATCCGCAGCCGTTTCAGCATGCGGAAGAAAAGTGGTCGCTAAACACGCAAACACGAGAGGCCCTTGAGGGTTTTGATACACGCGGATTAGTGGTTTTAAAGGACCACAAGGTGGTGCTTGAGGAATATTGGGAAGACCATAATGCGCAAACCATTAGCAACAGTTTTTCAGTCGCCAAGTCGATTATAACATTGCTTGTCCAAATTGCAATACAAGATGGATATATAGGCTCTTGGGACGAACCCATAACCCAGTATATTCCAGAATATAAAATCCCGGAGGGGGTGTCTATTCCAACGCTACGTCATTTTTCTACCATGACGGCAGGGATGCACATCAAAGAAGATTACAAAAACCCGTTTTCAAAAACCGCAAAACTGTATTACCATGACGATGTCGCTGAGGTGGTCTTAAGTACGCCGCCAGGTAAGTTTGAGGCGGGCACAGAATGGGAATACCAGAGCGCATGTACACAGATGCTGGGGATAGCTTTAACCAGAGCGGTAAGTGAAAGTATCTCGAGCTATGCAAATAGAGAGTTGTTTACCAAGCTGGGTTTTGAGACCGACGCAACATGGCACCTAGATCACGAAGGGGGTATCGAGCTTGCGTTCAGCAGTCTAAACGCAGCCACGTTGGACTTAGCGAAAATTGGTCAGTTTGCCTTGAATCACGGAAGAGTAGGGGAATTTGAGGTGGTAGATTCTACATTCTTGTCCATGGCGGTTCAGGGCTTTAAAAGCCCGAGGTATGGCCATGGGTATTGGATATACCCGGAAACACAAGGAAAAATTTACGGGTCTAGAGGAATGCTTGGCCAGATTATCATGGTGGTTCCGGAGCACAACCTTGTTGTCGCTCGAACCGGTCAAACGTCTGGTCCAAAATGGATTGAGGACTTCAACCAAGTGGAAAAGACGCTACTCGAACAAGTTAACGAGTGGACAAATAATTGATATGTCTCACCTGTTGGTTGACATAAAAGCACTCAATATTACCTTTGGAGACAAGCATGTGCTGAAGGATTTCGACTTCAGTTTAGCGAAGGGAGAGATTGTGTCTGTTGTGGGAGAAAGCGGCTCAGGAAAGTCTATTTCCGCTCTAATGTCCATGGGCCTTCTTGCCCCAACTGCTGAGGTAGTAAACAAGCAAGCCTTGCTTTTTGGACAAGAGTTAGAAAGCTACACGCAAAAAGAGTGGCTTCAAATAAGAGGCAAACGTGTGTCCATGATCTTTCAGGATCCGATGACCGCCTTACATCCTTCCATGAGGGTGGGCAAGCAGCTTGACGAGGTCCTTGTTCAACACACATCACTCTCATCAAAGGAGCGTAAGAAATTAATTATATCAGCACTTACTGAGGTAGAACTGCCCAGCCCAGAGACCTCCCAATTTAAATATCCTCATGAACTCAGTGGAGGACAAAGACAGCGGGTGGTTATCGCCATGGCGATGCTCCTTGAGCCAGAGCTGATTATTGCAGATGAGCCTACGACAGCACTGGACAAAGAGGTGGAGGCCACGGTACTGGCGTTGCTAGAAAAACTGGTTAGAACGAAGGGCTGTGCTTTGTGGTTCATCTCCCATGACCTGGAGGTTGTCGCGAGATTTTCTGATAAGGTTCAGGTGTTATATAAGGGAGAAACGGTAGAAAAAGGCAGCGCGAAGCAGGTTTTTGACAACCCACAACACCCTTATACAAAGGGACTTTTAGCGTGCCGACCACCTAAGCACGGAAGACCATACCCGTTGCCAGTTTTAGCAGATTTTTTGGATCGATCAGGCCCTCCAATTCAGCAAGAGTTACATCCACCTTCAGGAGATATTAACGTGTTAAGTATTCGCGGATTGAACTTAGGATACAAGACTAAAAAGGGACTAAAAACCACGATGGACTGGGTGGTCAGGGACCTTGACCTGAAACTATTAAAAGGGGAAACCTTAGGGCTGATAGGCCCTTCGGGTAGCGGAAAGAGCTCTATAGGTCGAGCAATCGTTGGGCTTAACGAATATTCTTGCACATCGTTCGACTACGAAGGCAATCCACTGAAGATCCAATTCATTTTTCAAGACCCATTCAGTGCCTTGAACGGCAGTCATCGTATTGGCAGGATTTTAGGAGCTGTACTAAAAAGACATCAAGGTGAACTAAGCGCTGAGGAGCGCCATAGTCGCGCTGGAGCATTACTGGAAGAAGTAGGTCTTACGGCAGAGGACCTAACTAAAAAGCCTGCATCCTTTTCAGGTGGTCAGCGCCAGCGGATCGGCATTGCAAGAGCTCTTGCAGCGAACCCAAAAGTCTTGATTTGTGACGAAAGCGTGAGTGCCTTGGATGTTAGCGTCCAAGCACAGGTCTTGAACCTGTTGAACGGAATTAAAAAGAACCGGGATCTCAGTATGATTTTTATCTCACACGACCCCGATGTTATTAACTATATGTGTGACAGGGTGATGATACTCGCTTCCAAGCATTAGGCTTCTTCCTGTCCTGACTTCTTTTTGTCAGAACAAGACCTACTACTTAATAGACCCAAGAACCCGCTTCATAAATCCGTTTAGAGCATCTTTTTTTGACACTCCTTTAGAGATTTCTTTTTGGACTTCAATGGCACCATACATGTTCGAGATGAGTTCTCCAATAACGTCTAGCTCTTCATCTTTTAGGGTTGGCACATCTGCTAAAGACTCCAAAACCTCTATGGTTTCATGGATAAAGTCTTCGTCATTATTTTCTACAAAGTCGACCAGGTGTTTGATGATAGGGATTTTCATAATGGTGCGTTTTAACTCGGACAAAGTTAATTGACGAAAGCTATAGGTTGTTGTTGTCCTATATAGATATCTCTGATGTCTTGTTAGTTCTTTTCTACTGCGCAGTCATTTTGGTAATAGCGGAGTAAGACCGGTCAAAATCCGATTCAAACCGCCACAGATATGCCCTAACTTTGAGAGTCTGTCATTAACGACGATATTTTGAGATGATGCGTACACTATTCCCTTGTTTGTTTTTCTTCTTTGCTGCAACGGCGATGACCGCACAGGTTCTTTCTGTTACCCCAGCGTTTCCCTCGCAAAACGACACGGTAACCATTATTTATGATGCAACACAAGGAAACGCGGCCCTTACGGGAGTGATACCCGTCTATGCACATGCAGGATTAATCACGAATCAAAGTACATCTGCCACAGACTGGAGGCATGTCCAAGGAAACTGGGGCACGGCGGATGTAAGCGTATTAATGACACCACTGGGAAACAATCTACATAAGATTAGTTACCATATGCCCACGTTTTACGGCTTTGGCAGTGGCGTAGCGGTTCAAAAAATGGCCTTTGTATTTCGAAATGCCAACGGCACGACCGTGGGTAGAGCCACATCGGGGTCTGATATTTATTATGATGTATATCCTGCCAATGCCGGGTTAATTGCTCAATTTATGTCTCCAGAATCTACGCAGTTGATTGCGATGAATGATTCTTTAGAGTTTGTCATTGCATCTACAGCGAAGTGTGACATGAAAGTCTACGACAACGGCAACTTAGTTTACCAGGACTCTACCAAACAAGACTCCTTCTTCCTGAGCGACACCATACCGGGAGTACATACGGTCGTTCTAGAGGCGTCAGACTCAAGCTCAACAGTATATGATACAGCCTACTACTCTGTTGCACCCGTGCTTAATGTAGCCGTCCTCCCAGGAGGAATGGAAATGGGAATTAATGAGCTGAATGACACCACGGTGTTTTTCAAGCTTTATGCGCCTGGTAAAAACAGGGTTTTTGTATTGACCTCGCTGAATGACTACATGCCTGACACGCAGAACGCGATGACTCGTACTCCGGGAGGCGCCTGGTGGTTCACAGAATTCACGGTTCCTGCTGGCCAAACCTTTAATTATCAATACCTGATAGACGGAAATCTTCGCGTAGCGGATCCCTATTCTACGCAGATTTTAGACCCTTGGAATGACGGATATATATCAGCGGCCACCTATCCCAACATGCCGAGCTATCCTTCAGGAAAAACCACCGGAAACGTCACGTTATATCAAACCGCGAAGACACCCTATCAATGGAAAAACACGACTTTTCAAGCTCCAAACCAGGAGGAACTGGTCATCTACGAACTGCTCATTCGCGACTTCGTAACCTCACGTAATTATCAAACATTGATAGACACGTTAGACTACATAGATAGGCTGGGTGTTAACGCTATAGAATTGATGCCTAATTCTGATTTTGAAGGCAACTCATCTTGGGGGTATAACCCTATGTTTCACATGGCGCTGGACAAGTATTACGGAACACCAGACAAGTTTAAGGAGTTTGTAGACAGCTGTCACAGTAGAGGAATTGCCGTGATTGCAGACCAGGTCTTCAACCATGCCTATGGACTAAACCCTATTGCTCAAATGTGGTGGGACGCAACGAACAACCGACCGGCGGCGAATAATCCGTATATGAACCAAACATGTCCTCACCCGCCAAACTGCTGGGGTAATGACTTTGATCATTACGTGCAGCCTACAAGGGACTACATGGATCGGATAAACACTTTTTGGATCAACGAGTACAATATTGACGGCATCAGGTTTGATTTCACGAAAGGCTTTACAAACAGCTCAAATGCTGACAGCTACCAAAGCACAAGAATCTCAGCACTCAAGAGAATAGCAGACACCCTATGGGACATAAACCCTGATTTTTATGTCATATTAGAACACTGGGGCCCAGACCAGGAGGAAAAGGAATTAAGCAACTACGGCATGATGTTGTGGGGAAACGTGGTCCATGCATATTACGAGGCTGCGATGGGCTATACCGCGAATAGTGATTTTAAGTGGGGCATCCATAAAGAGCGAGGATGGAATGACAAGCACCTGATCACCTACATGGAGAGTCATGACGAGGAGCGTACCGCTTTTCAAATTAAGAGTTATGGCAATTCTAACGGGAGCTACGACACTAAAACACTCGCAACTTTGGCAGAGCGAAAAATATTGACAAGCGCATTTATGTACACGATTCCAGGTCCTAAAATGTTATACATGTTTGAAGAACTTGGATACGATGTTTCAATCAACAACCCCTGTAGAATTTGTGAAAAACCCATTCTGTGGAATTATTACCAGAACCAACATCGTCAAAAAATATATTTCTATACCGCGGCGATGATTAACATGCGCAAGAAGTATGGTGTTTTCAATACCAACAACTTCAACTACGCGCTCAATGGAGGCGCGAAACGTATTAATCTAAACAGCACAGATACGAATGTCACGGTTGTGGGGAACTTCAGGGTTACCCAAGGCGCGGTTTATCCTAACTTTCAGCATACCGGAACTTGGTATGATTACTTCACCGGAGACTCCGTCGTGGTTTCTAACGCTACTGCTCCAATCACATTCGCGCCCGGCGAGTGGCACATTTATTCCGATGTGAAGCTTGAAAAAGCAGCCTTTATGGAGTTAGAAGAGCTGAGGGAGCCACTAAAGCCGTTTGCGCTCTACCCAAACCCTTCAGAGGGTGAGCTAGACTTTTTGGTAGACTTTGCGGAAGGCGTGGAGGTGCGCTGGGAGTTGACAGACTTGAATGGAAAGAGCGTACGTAAAGCTCAATTTGTTTCAGAGCTCCTTGAGGTTAAAAAACTTGATTTCACACAATTGCCAAGCGGAGTATATATGCTGAACATACAAGCAGGCTCAGAGTGGTTTGTGGAGAAAATTATACTACAATAAACGTAGACGACGAAGGGATCAAGTAGCGTGTTGGAAAGCACGCTAAAATTTTGATGTTTGAGTTCCGGGATGTTCATTTCGTTGATTTCTAGGGTGTAATGAATGTAGAGCTTAGTTTGGTGCTAACCTAAACTGTCCTTCAGCTTCGCCATGGTAAAAGGCTTTTGTAGGAAAGTAATCGTAGGGTCCTCCATGATAGACGAAGAGAAATGACTCTTGTCGTAGCCGCTTATTAAGACAAACCGGAGGTCCTTGTAATCGACACGTTCTTTACACCAATTAATTATTTCGATACCCTTTCCATCGTCTAATGTATAGTCAACGATAAGAACATCAAACAAGCTCCCTTCCTGTAATAGGTGGATGGATTCCTTTATACTTTGTGTCAATTCAGACTCGTAGCTCAGCAGCGCTAAAAACGCTGTTAAGACAGCTCCTAGATCGGGATTATCTTCTACTATAAGGACACGTTTCGACATTGGCCTATCAGCTTTAAATAGAGTTCATGTGCAGCGGTCTCCAGTGTTGAACCTGCCTTGTCCATGGGGACATCTTTTTTTGAAAAAACACCTAATCCAGTAGTGTCAAGATCAATAAAGGAAGCTTGAGCAATACAGTGCAGTGTTGCTACAGGATCATGGGCATAAGCCTCATAGCTTAATAGGTGTACGGTTTCAAATTCCTGCACATAGGTGTAGTAACTGACCCAGCGTTTGAGCCAATACGCTAAAGTATTAGGGTCCCCAAGGTGTAGTTCTGCCTCACCCTCTTGAAGTAAAAAAGGGCGCTGATTAGACCCAAATTCATGGTGCCCTAACCAGTTCATATAATCAATAACGAACGGATCTTTTTCTTGCTTCGCTAAGAATTTTTGATGCTGTTTCATTAAGCTGTAAGCGTGCTGTAAAGGATCGCGAAGCATGACAAAAACAATAAGATCAGGGTTGTGCTTTATCAAAGAAGGGAGCCGGGTAATAGCGTTGTTGTTCTTCGCGAGATAGACTTTACCAGGCCCTGAAATACTGTTTTGATATTTACGATACAGCGCATTCTCTTCTTCAGAAAGCGCGTGCTTCTGTAGTCCGGTTTCTAGAATATAACAGTCTTGTTTCAACACCTTAAAGAAGTATTCTTCTAAAGCCTCTACACTTGCTAGGCCAACTTTAACACCATCGCCATGCGCACGCTCCTTATTTTCAACCTGTTTAGGCCTGTAGAACTTTCTCCAGAGCCGAGGAGCTAATAAAACCGGCATATTGCTGTAGTCTAAAGACGCAAAGGGACCTCTTTTTTCCAGCTCTTTGGTTAAAGCGGTGGTCCCTGATCTTGCTAAGCCGGTAATGAGCACCCGGCTAAACGGACCGCTATAATGGCTCGAGACCTCGGAATTTTTAACCTGACGTTCCAATAGGCGCTTGCCTAAATGATAATTGTCTAAAACTAGGCGGTGAAAGAGCTGCGCTATATCACTATAGTCGCTCGTTTGTTTGCGCGGAATAACGAACGGCACAATACTGCCCACCGCAAGAATTCCCATTTTAATGCCAGAGCTCAATGTTTTTTCAAAAACGAGGCCAAATACTCCGGTATATACAGCAGTACTGAAACAGATGACCACTATAGACATGCACAACACAAGGGCTAAAGCGCCCATTGTTTTGAATACCTGCGCATTGACAGCTTCAAACTTTTCATCTTCATCTAGGTCGGAAACTAGAGTGTTGAGCAGCGAGACACTGCGCTTTGCAAGCTTAAAAAAGGGACGCTTCATCCACAACACCCCTATCGCGAGTAGCAGTCCAGACAAAAAAGGCAGCGTATAAATCAGGGTGGTTGTCAAGAATTATTTTTTACGTGTGGCTCTTTTGATGCGGTACCAAAGCAGGTAGCCAAAAGAAGCAACAATGAGTAGTAAAACAAGTACAATCAAGATTCCGGCACCCACACCAAGTCCAGGCCCAATGTATAATAATGGTGTTGTCATAGTTGTTCAGATATTAATGGTGAAAAATAGTGATGTACAAATCTAATACAATTAGGCAGAGCCCGTATTTGTTTGTCTTTAAACCCGACTAAAAAGTACACATCTAAACGTATATTTACTGGAATAACGCTAATTACTCTCCATAATGATATCAGAATCCCCAATACTAGAACTTCTACTGCGTTTTGCGTTGACACTAGGGTTTAATATGGTCCAAATGCGTATTATCGGCAAGCACAGCGAGGATTCAAAGAAAAATGTATACAGCTTTTTTATCATTTCTATTGTGGTGTTCTTCTTGTCTCACACCCTGAGCGCGTTTGAAATGCAGATCGGAATGGCGATCGGAATGTTTGCTGTTTTTGGGATTGTACGTTACAGAACGGAGCCTCTGCGACCTCAGGAGATGACTTACCTGTTTTCGGCAATAGGGATAGCCGTGATTAATGCGTTATCTGCAGATAGCATGGGGTGGCTGCAGTTGAGCTTGATTAACCTGACAATTCTTGCTTTCGTCTATATCTTAGAGAGGTTCTTGATTATAGAACAGCCCGTAAGCAGCACCATCAAAAAGCTTTCGGTTGTTTTAGACGTTACAGACCTGTCTAAGTCTACCATTGAGGAGAAAATATCAGGTCTCGAACAAAGCCTAAGCGTTGTTGTGGTTCGCCACCAGTTGGCAAAAATCGATTACGCAGCTGGCACAGCTCAGTTAATCGTGTTTTATGAGGTTTAAAAGTCTGGTATTTTTTTGTGCGATATCCGTGTTTTCTAACGCCCAAAATGTCACGGAATACCGCACTTGGACAAAGGTTTCGGTAGGCTTAAAACCTGCGAAAACATATAAGCTAAATGTGAGCGGAAGGTTTCGGACAAACTCAGGAGAGGGTTTTGACAGGTTCATCACGGCAGCACAACTCTCAAAAAGCCCCTCTAAGAACTTAAAATATGCTTCTGAACTTAGGCATTACCTGATATTTGATGATGCTGGTGCTAACACAGGGTTACGCCAACGGGCAAGGATAAGGCTAACTATAGAGCGTAGATATAAAACAGCGGTGGGTGATTTTTTCATGAGGTATGGTGTGCAACATCGTGAGGTGATTACAGGCCCCGGTTCACGCCGAACAGATTTTAGAGCGCGCGCCTCTTATGCCTACAACATCAAAAACTTCAAGTGGGATCCGCAATTCAATGTAGAATACATAGGTGTTGCAGGAGGCAACTTTGATAAAAGTATTCGTGCTGGAATCTCTACGGACCACAAGCTGCTTTCTGGAAAAATAAAAATTGGATATTTTTATGAGCACAACCCCCAACTCCTTGATTCAGACTGTCACACCGTAAGCATTGGCTTTAAGTTTTAAGCATGCATGAATGACATGGTATAAAAGGGTAAATTGAGTCAACAACGAAAACCACCGTTATGAGATTACTTACCAGTTCTGTGATTGCCCTTTGTTTTATTGCTTGTGCCGCTCCCCCAGTTGAATCGGGAGATCAAGAGTCATCGTATTTAGACTATTCAATGCTTGCGGATAAAGATTCAGGCGGAGCCAGACTCATCCCTATAAAAACACCCCTAGGTGAGTTTAACGTGTGGACTAAACGAGTAGGAAATAACCCTACAACGAAGGTCTTATTGCTGCACGGAGGCCCAGGAGCTACACATGAGTATTTTGAAGCAGCAGACTCCTATTTTCCTGATGCGGAGGTAGAATACTACTACTATGACCAGCTAGGATCAGGCAACAGCGACAATCCTGAAGACCCTTCACTCTGGGAGACGGAGCGGTTTGTGGAAGAAGTAGAGCAAGTTAGAATAGCGCTAGGTTTAGACGCGACCAATTTTATTTTGCTCGGACATTCATGGGGAGGGATTCTAGCGACGGAATATGCGCTTAAATACCAAGACAACTTGAAAGGGTTAATCATCTCTAACATGGTAGCGTCGATACCAGAATACATGAAATATGCAGAAGAAGTACTAGGCCCCCAAATGCCGGCTGAAGTACTTTTAGAAATTAAAACCTTAGAGGCTGCGGGTGAATACACTTCAACGCGCTACCTCTCTTTGATTGAGGAACACTACTATCCTGAACATGTCTTGCGCCGCCCACTTGACGAGTGGCCAGAACCCGTTAATCGGAGTTTCTCTAAAATGAACTATCCGCTCTATCTAAAAATGCAAGGGCCTAGTGAGTTTGGCGTTGTAGGTGATGCAACGCTAAAAGATTGGGACAGGACAGGAGACTTACACCTCATTAAAGTTCCCACATTAAGTATCGGGGCTCAATACGACACCATGGATCCCGAAGGCATGAAAAGGATAGCGGACGCTGTTCAAAACGGCACTTTTTTGTATTGTCCAGAAGGAGGACACATGACGATGTACGATGATGCTGACCGCTACTTTAATGGCATTATAACGTTCCTAAGCGCCCTCTAGCCCTTCTAGCAACTCTGCCAGCTCTGCGCCAACGCGAGTGCCAATAGCAACCCCCATGCCGCCTAATCGCGCAGCAACACTAATACGAGGGCTTACCTTTTGTATAATGGGCTTTTTATTCGCGCCAAAAGCCATTACTCCCGACCAGGCGTAATCTATTTCTAAGCCTTTACCGGGCGCGATAAAGTCGTGAATATCGTGCTGTAGTTGCTCGAAGATGCTTGCGTTTATTCCTTGTTCTGTGGTGGCTTCTCCTTGAAGATCTAATTGGCGACCGCCGCCTAAAAGCAACCTGTTCCCAACGCCACGGAAATAATGATAGCCTCCATGGTAATGAAAGGTACCCTCCAAAGAAAAGTCCTCTACAGGTTTTGTTACCAGAACCATTCCTCTGCCTGGCCGCAAGTCTACGCCCGGTAGAAGCGCCTTTGTAAAAGCGTTAGTACAGAAGGCAATTTGCTGGGCCGTTAAGGTGATTACCTCTGTTCCTACCTGAACGTTTAGCTTAGCTGAACCCTCAAGGTCGTCATAGTCTAGTACGATTGTTTGGGTAAAGAACTGGACGCCAGATTGGGAACACTTACGCTGAAAGGCACGGATCATTTTACCGGTATCTACACTCCCTTCAAAGCTGTTTTTTATGAGCCCTTTAACCTTACCTGAGCGAAACCCAAAGTCGTTAACGGCTGGTGTAACATTTGAAAAAACATCGGCATTAAACAACGGTTTTAGGAGTTCATTGAAACGTTCTATTTGCTCATGAGTCTGGCCACCAAAGTCCAGCTCAAAACCTCCTTCAGGCTTGTAGCCTATTGCGGCATCACCTAATAGACGACGTAGTTGTAGCGCCCCCTTGTAGCGGCTTTCAATAAGGGTTAATAAATTATCCACAGAAGTACTCTCAAGATCTTCAGATAGTTCACTTATGGAACCAAAGCAAGCAAAACCAGCGTTTTTTGTACTTGCGCCAGACGGAAACAGTCCGCGTTCAACGATCGCCACAGACGCCGTCGGGTGCTTCAATTGATAATGAAGTGCTGTGGACATTCCCACAATGCCACCACCAACCACGATTAAATCGTAGGCGGAAAGCGTGCTTTTTTCCCAATAACTTAATGACATGGATTTATTCTAGGGTTGGTCTAGCGACGTTAACGATAGCGTTTCAGCGCAAGAAAGATACACATCAATTCACTCACTTATTTAGGTGATATGGAAATTGAGTAGCCGAATGTTTCTACTCCAGGATGAAGTGTCGATAAGTTGATACACGCTACGATAAGTTTACCAAGCAGATTAGTTGGAAAATAATTAGATTGTATAACCAATCCACAGAAGCTATGAATAACCACCAAGAATTAGTTCAAGAAAAACCAGGTCTTAAAACATGGAAGCATCAGCCTATCCCTATTACCATCAACGTACTTGAAATAATCAGCGATATTAAAAAGTTGATTGCTCAGCGTAGTTAAAATGCACTTATTGGTTCACGAGTTTTGAGATCAAGCAGCTTTAATACAAGAGATGAACCTTGTCTTTATTTCGCCAGCCTGCCCTTGATTCGTATTCGACGAAGTAGACTTTTAAGTCAGCTTGAGAGGCATACTTGACAAAGTAAAGCGTCTTGTCGGCCCTTGATTCGTAGTCTACGAAATGCCAGTGTCCGCTATTTCCTTTTGCGCGAGATTCGTACTTCTCCTTGAACACAAGCAGATCAGCTTGAGATTCGTACCCCACTACAAAGACGGTCACATCTGCTTGAGACTCATACTTTGCTGAGTAAACGGATTGTGCACTCATCTTGAAAGACAGCAAACAAAAGAGGGACAATAGAAGTAGCTTGTTCATGGTGGGCGCTTTGTAGACCAATATATAAAGAGTATTCTGTAGTAGAGACAAAACACTCCGAAGTGTTCTCCTACTTACCTTTCTGTTTGTCAGAATGAGCATTATAAAAAAAGCACTTGCTATTTCTAACAAGTGCTCTGATTCTTCTCGGAAATTCATTGCTAAAACGCAACTAAGCCGCTAGACGACTTAAAAGAAATCTCCGCATGTTTCTACGACAGAATTTTTTTTATTTATTAAAGTGCGAACCATCACAATATCCGTCTTTGTCTTGTG
>MEHZ011500177.1_pt1 | contig 51960 bp, 47 predicted proteins | sample 897221 | NCBI WGS metagenome assembly MEHZ01 (sample SAMN05514161, study PRJNA337945) | marine metagenome | isolation source: marine surface water | place: Arctic Ocean | collected 2007-12-13 | reverse complement strand
CAGAGATTGAGGATAGAACGCGTTAGTCGTTCACTGTTACTTGAAGCAACGAATTTGGTGATAGACAATATAGAACTACAAAAAGGCGCGACCGTAGGTTTATATCACTTGGATGAAAATGAAATGAAACAATATAATTATGAAACACTGGATTCTGTCTATATGCTTTTTGATCAGCGTTAATACAGTCAATGGCTGCGGGGGATGGTATCCCCCTCAAGGACGTGCGCATTCGCCCGCCGCTTCCCCGGCCGGGCAATATTGATTGCATGGCGGTGAATTACATGGAGAACGGCACGCTGGCGGCGCCGGCGCAGATCAACGCGTTCCACAAAGCGAGCAGCACGATCATCGGCGAAGGCGACACCATGGTGTTGCAGGATATTCCGGCCTCGATCTTTGAAGGTGAAGCCGAATTGGGCATGGTCATTGGTAAGCGGGCGGACAATGTTCCAGCTTCCGAAGCGATGGATCATATCTTCGGGTATTTCAACTTCATCGACGGCTCTGCCCGCGAGATGCCGACCGCGTTCAATGTTTTCTTCGAAGGAAAATCCCGCGCCACATTCGCCCCGATCGGGCCGTATCTTGTGACGGCAGACGAGATCGAGGACCCGCAGAGCCTGGACGTCAAACTCTGGGTGAACGGAGACCTGATGCAGGACTTCAACACCGATGACATGGCGCACAAGATTCCCCGGATTATCGAGTATCTGAGCGCGATCCATCCGCTGGAAGTTGGCGATATTGTTGCCACGGGCACTAACCATCGTGGGCTGAACCCGTTCCAGGGCGGTGACAAGGTCGAGCTGGAAATCGAAAGCTGTGGTCGGCTCACGATCAATGTTCAGGACGATCTCAATCGGACCTGGGCACGGGTCACGCGCCTCGACCATACCTCGCAGGGGCTCGAGGGCCGCTTCACGCCGCAGCTGACCGGCAAATACTCGCCGGGCAGCTGACGCTTCTGAACGTTTTGAGAAAAGGGCGTGACCGGCAGCGGTCACGCCCTTTTTGTATCTAGAACAGGTTCTTCACGTCGGAGGCAAAGGTCGGGAACGCAAACGGGGTATTCTTGACCTCGCTCGCGGTGATCCCGTGCGCCATCGCGAAAGCGAACAGACTGATCAGTTCCTCACCGTTATGTCCGACCATCTGGGCACCCAGGAATTTGTCGCTTTCCTCATCCACCAACACTTTCGACCAGGCGACGGTTTCGCCGTAACTCTTGCCTGAAAACCAGCCGGTCATGTCGTTGGTGGTGACCTTGGCCTTGAGGCCCTTTTCGCTGGCCTCGGCCTCGGTCATGCCGACGCTGGCCAGGGCCGGTACGGTGTAAACGCAGTTCGGCACGATGTCATAGTTCGGCGTCTCCACAGGCCCTTCCAGGATGTTGCGACCCACGATACGTCCTTCATAGGTGGCGAGCGGGGAGAGCTGCGGCGAGGTCACCAGCGCATCACCGCAGACCCAGACAGACGGGTTGGAGGTGGAACGGAGATATTCGTCGACCGCCACGGCTACCCCGTCATGGGTGACATTGCCGGCTTCGAGGTCGAGGGTGTCCACATTGGCGACCCGACCTGCGCCGTTCACGACCCGATCGGCAGTGAGGGTCTGTTCGGCCCCGTCATGCTCGAAGGTAACGGTCAGACGGTCTCCATCCTGACCAATAGATTTAACGTTCACACCGGTTTTGACCGTGACCCCGATGCGTTCGGATTCCGCCTGAATTGCAGCCACCGCATCGGAATCCATGCGCGGCAGTAATTGCGGCATGGCCTCGAGGATCGTCACCTTGGTGCCGGCGCGCGCGTAGACATGGCTGAATTCCATGGCGATTACGCCGCCGCCGATGAAGACGAGTTCTGAAGGTTGTTCGCGCTCGGACAGGATATCGTCGGAGGTGATCATGTGTTCCGCACCGGGGATCGGCAGCGGACGCGGTTTCGAACCGGTCGCGATCACGATGTTCTTGGCTTCGAGGATCGTGCCGTCCACATCCACCGTGTTCGGGCCTGCGAATTTGGCATGCCCACGGAATACGGTGCCGCGCTTTTCCGCGACCCCGGCCATGGCGTCGGGAATGAACCCGATCATGTCTTTTTCCCGATCGATCAGTTTGCCCCAGTCGAGCTTCGGCTTGCCCACATCGATCCCGTGGATCGATGCCAGTTCGATTTCGTGCAGGGCGTGGGCGGCGGCGACCAGAACCTTTTTCGGTGTGCAACCGCGGTTCGGGCAGGTGCCGCCAAAATCCCATTCCTCGACAAACGCGATGGTTTTCCCGGCTTCCTGGGCGACGGTAGACACGCCAAAGCCTGCATTGCCGCCTCCGATGATGACGATATCGAATTTGTTGTTCATGATTTCCCCCGTTTTGCTGCGCTGCGCGCGCTGTGTCTTGATGCGAGGAACCAAAGGTAGGGTTTGATTCTCGGCAGGAGTATCCGCACGTCATCACGTTTCGGTGCGATGGTGCCGACAACAAGGCTTTGCTTCCGCGCTGTAGCGGATAGAATACAATCAAGAACGCATACAGGCCGCAAAAAGCAGGGCCGAGGGGAACACAATGAACAATAAGAAGATTGCCGTGCTGGGCACCGGTGCGAATGGAAGCTCAGTGGCTGCCGATCTGATCCGAACCGGACATGACGTGGTCATGATCGACCAATGGGCCGAGCATGTGGAGAAGATGCGCGCTGACGGGCTGACCATCAACATGCCCGATGAGACCGTCCATGTGCAGCCCGACGCCTATCACCTGAGCGATCTCGCCACGATGAACATGCAGTTCGATTATGTGTTCCTGCTGGTGAAAGCCTATGACACGCGCTGGGCCTGCGAATTGATCAAGCCCTATCTGAAGGATGACGGGCTGCTGGTCGGTATCCAGAACGCCATGATGCTCGACGACATCGTCGACATTCTCGGCGCGTCACGCACCATCGGTTGCGTCGTTGAACTGTCCTCGGAAATCTTCTCTCCGGGCGTGGTGCAACGGAACACGACCCCGTCCCACACCTGGTTCGGACTGGGCAGCGTTGATGAATCAACGGCTGGCCGCGAGGTCGAGATCAAGGAAATGCTCAAACACGCGGGCAAGGTTGCGATCTCGCCGGAAATCGTCGCGGCAAAATGGATGAAGCTGGTGGTCAACACCATGTGCCTCGGACCGTTCGCGATGCTGGGCCTGACCCTGTATGAGGCTGTGAAAATGCCGGGTATGCGCGACTTTGCGCTGCAGGCTGGTACGGAGGCGCTCGCCGTCGGCCAGTCCCTCGGGCACACCATCCAGCCGATCTTCGGGCTGACACCCGAAGATGTGAAGGATACCAATCGCCTGCTGGAGAAGATGCTCGACAAGCTAGCCGCCGATATTGGTCCGGCCGCGCGCGATTGCGTTCTGCAGGATCACCTCAAGGGCCGCTATAGCGAAGTTGATCTGATCAACGGCCTGGTGGTCGAGGAGAGCGAAAATCTGGGACGCACGGCCCCGGTAAATAAGGCGATCCTGGACATCACTCAAAAAATTCAGGCTGGGGAGCTCGAACCTGATCCGTCGAACCTGGCCCTGGCTCAGGAAATGGCACGCGCCTAGTTACAACCGAAAAGGCTGACCTATGACCAACGCCAACGATAACGCGCCTGATGCGTCGACGGAATTCGGCGCTGTTGTTGTCGGAGCCGGCTTTGCCGGGATGTACATGCTCCACAAATTGCGTGGGCTGGGATTGCGTGTGCGGGTCGTGGAAGCGGGCGGCAGTGTGGGAGGCACCTGGTACTGGAACCGTTATCCTGGTGCGCGGGTCGATACGGAAACGATGTTCTATTCCTACCAGTTCTCCAATGAGCTGCAGCAGGAATGGGAATGGAGCGAGCGCTACCCCTCCCAGGGCGAACTGCACGGTTACGCCAAACATGTCGCGGACCGGTTTGAGCTTTGGCCGGACATCCAGTTCGATTCTCCGGTCGAAAAAGCGACCTGGGATGAAGCGACCCGACGGTGGACAATCGAGACCGCCGACGGAACGCAGCTGATCAGCCAGTATTGCGTTATGGCCACGGGGTGCCTGTCATCGGTCAACACGCCGAAATTCAAGGGGCTCGAAAATTTCGCAGGACCGGTGCATCATACGGCGCGCTGGCCCGAAGCGGGCGTTGATTTTACCGGTCAGCGGGTCGCGGTAATCGGAACCGGGTCGTCGGGGGTGCAGTCAATCCCGGTGATCGCCGAACAGGCCGCAGGCCTCACCGTGTTCCAGCGCACTGGAAATTACGTGATCCCGGCACATAACCGTCCGATCGATCCTGCCGAAGCGGCGGAGATTAAGGCCAACTACCCCGCGTTGCGTGCCAAGGCGAGCGCGTCCTTTTCCGGAAATTATTTTCCGGTCGGTGGCCCATCCGCTGTTGAGGCTTCTGAAGAGGAGCGCAACCGTGAATACGAAGCCCGCTGGGCCACGGGTGGACTGGCCTTCATGGCGGCCTATGCTGACTTCATGACCAGTGAGGAAGCCAATGAGACGGCCTCCGAGTTTATCCGAAATAAAATACGCGGGATCGTCAAGGATTCGGCGACGGCGGAACTGCTGGCGCCCAAACAGCTCTTCATGTGCAAGCGGCTCTGCGTGGGGATCGACTATTACGAGACCTATAATCGCGAGAACGTCTCTCTGGTGGATGTCAGCGAGACCGTGATCGATGAAATTCTGCCCGAAGGCGTGCGGGTGGGAGACCAGGTCTATGAGGCGGATGCGATGGTGTTGGCCACGGGCTTCGATGCGATGACCGGGGCGCTGAAGCGGATTGATATTCGCGGCGTGGAGAACGCCTCGCTGCGTGATCTCTGGGAGGATGGCCCGCGCGCCTATCTGGGGTTGGCGATTTCGAAATTCCCGAACATGTTTATCATCACCGGTCCGGGTAGTCCGTCGGTGCTGACCAATATGATTCCCTCGATCGAGCAGCATGTGAACTGGATCACCGATTGCCTCGCACATATGCAGGGACAGGGTCTGTCACGGGTTGAGCCCGAGCCGGAGGCGCAGGAAACCTGGGTGGCGCATGTTAACGAGATCGCCGATCTGTCGATGCGCTCGACTTGCTCGTCCTGGTATCTCGGTTCGAATGTTGACGGAAAACCACGGGTCTTCATGCCCTATATTGGCGGATTTCCCGCCTATACGCGCAAATGCGACGAGATCGCGGCCGCCGGATATGCAGGGTTCTCGTTCGGTTGACCCGGTAACCTTTCGTTCATCCAGGCAGGCCAGAATGGCGGCATTGGATATCTTGCGAGGGGAAACCATGTCTCGATTTTTGGTCACGGATGACAATCCGGACGGCGATAAGCTGGAAAACATACTGACGATGATCCGCAATGAGATCATGCAGCGCGCCACGCTGATCATGGAGGACGGCCGCCCGGAGGCGACCACCGTGATTAACAACAACATCAAGATTTTGAATTATCTGGCCGAAAGCATTGTGCTGGCTGAGAACAGCACATCCGTGCTCAATAAGGCGTTTGGGCAACACGACCCGGACGTCCCGCGTATCGGCAAAGCCTGACCGTTCTGCCTATTCCGACGGTTCGCTGATGTGACGGGCCCACGCCAGGGCCGCGGTTCCCAACGCCGCGAGTATGGCGACAATGATGAAAGCGTTCGAAACGCTTCCCATGACATCGGCCAGCAGTGATAATGCGGCCGTTCCAAAAATCACCCCGGCATAGACCGGGACGCCGATCCCGCCGACCACCGTGCCCGAATAGGCCGGTGGCGCACGATTGACCGTTGAGGTCATGAATATACCCGTCCAGCCATAAGCACTTGCCGCAAAGCTGACGAAGAATACGTAGATCGCCCAGATCGGCCAATCGGGGCTGATCCGGATCATCACAAGCGCGCCGATCACGTTCAACAGACCCATGACGATCAAGAGCTGGTCGCCGATACCCCATCGGTCGGCGAACCAGCCCCAGGTGAGGCGGCCGACAATACCGGCGGCCTGGACCGCCGCCAAAACCGCCCCGGCAGCGATCAGGCTGAACTGTGCTTCGGTCACCAAAATGGTAACGGCGAAGGCCGAAATGGCGAGTTGGATAAACGCGTAGTTGAACCCTGCAAGCCCCATCCAGCGCAACGCCGGAAGCCGCCAGATCATGGTCATGGCGACGAATGCGGTTGAATCAATCCGCGCGTTGGGGTCGCGTTCGGTATCCCAGCCCTTGCGCCAGGGCTGCAGCAAGAAAGCCAAAAGGATACAGCTCATCGCCCCGATCAGCGGTGCGGCTTGCCATCCGAAACCCTCTGTTGCGCTGGGGGCAATGGCGCCGGCCAACATGCCGCCCAGGGGAATCCCGGTCTGCTTGATGGAATAGACGATGTTGCGGCGGCGTTTGGGGGTGATCCGCATCAGCAGTTCAGCGCCGGACGGATTTGTCATGCCGTAGCCGAAACCCATGAACAGGGAACCGAAGGCAATGACCGCGACAGAGGGTACAGCCATCAGGGCCGCACCGATCCCGCACATGACGAGGCTGATCTGGCTCATGCGGCCTGGGCCCCAGCGGCGTAACAAAAACCCCGAGACGGTGGAAATCAGTGAGGCGCCTGCATAGACCAGGGCGATCTGAAACCCGATAAACTCTACCGGTACGCCGATTTTCGCGGAGACCACTGGCGCGGTTGCGGCGAGAGTCAGGCTCGAAAATGTCGAGATCGCCTGGACCAGCGTGACCGCAAGCAGGACGAACCAAAGCGGGGTCGAGGATTTGCCGTCGCGCCTCATTCGGTCGAGTTAACAATGCTTGAGGGGGTCCAGCCGATGCGGCGGCGGGACCGCCTCTCATCTTCATTCTCATTGGTGCGCACCACCGGGACCGAGGGGAGCGTGAACGCGGCATGGTCATCGAGAACATGGGCCATCACGTTGCCACAGGCGCCTTCACCATCGGGCATATGGGCGCCCACATAGACGCCACAGGTGCGACAGATCACAAAATCGGTAATCCCGCTGCCGAGGCGGTAGAGATGGGTCTGGTCTGGATCCTTAATCACGAATGTCAGGCTTCCCGCCGGGTCAGAGACCGCGCCCGTGGCATGTTTGATGCAAAACGAACACTGACAGGAGCGGGGTTCCATCTGAGCGGGCGTCAGCGTGGTCGTGAACGACACACGCAGGTTTCCGCAATGGCATCCGCCGTCATAGGTGTTCATGAGAATTCCTCACATCCTGGTGTGGTCTGTCTGCCGGACAGATTTGGCCGGTTCTTCCCCCGTTATCGTCCTGATCCTATAATGGATCAATGCCTGCTATAAGAAACGGCACCGATATCAATTCGTCGGACACGCTCTCGTGTCGGACAGGGGGAGAACCAAAAAATGTCAGACCTGAAAACAGCCACCAAACGCCAGCTCGGCTCGAGCGATCTGAAATGTGCACCCATTGGATTGGGTTGCATGTCTTTTTCGGGGGTTTACGGCGCCGCTGATGACGATGAGACCGTCGACTTCGTGCGGGCCGCGATTGATCAGGGGATCGATTTTCTCGATTCTTCGGACATGTATGGCTGGGGCCATAACGAGGATGTTCTCGCCCGTGCGCTCGCGGACGGCTACCGCGACAAGGTCGTGCTGGCCACCAAGTTCGGCCAGACCCAGCTCGAAGGCGGTGGCATGGGCGTAAATGGTCGTCCGGAATATGTCATCGAAGCCTGCGAGAAGAGCCTGAAGCGTCTCGGGATCGATGTGATTGACCTCTACTACCAGCATCGCGTCGATCAGGATGTTGCGATCGAGGAAACGGTCGGGGCGATGGCCAAACTGGTTGAGCAGGGCAAAGTCCGCGCCATCGGAATATGCGAAGCCAAGCCGGACACGATCCGGCGGGCCCACGCCACGCACCCCCTGGCCTCGGTCCAGAGTGAATTTTCGCTGATGTATCGTGTCGAGGCAGAGCAGATTTATGAGACGACTGGCGAACTCGGCATCACCTTCGTGGCCTACTCCCCGTTGGGCCGCGGCATCCTGACCGACCAGTATGTGAAAGCCGAAACGGTCGACGAGAGCGATCCGCACTACCGGCATCCGCGGTTCAACAAGGACAACTTCCAGGCCAATCGCGAACTTATTCTGCGGGTGGCAGCCTATGGCGACAAGAAGGGCTGCTCGCCGGCACAGCTCGCACTGGCTTGGCTCATCGGGCGTGGCGACGACATTGTCGCGATCCCGGGCACGAAGCGGGCGGAGCGTCTTACAGAGAATGCGGCAGCCCTGGGCGTGACACTCACTGCGGGTGAGGTCGAAGAGATTTCGGCCATGGTTCCGGTTGGAGCCGCGGCGGGTGAGCGCTATCCGGAAGCCCAGATGAAGAAGGTCTTCGTCTAGCCGAAACGAAAGTCAGGTTTAGCCACGCTCCGCCGAAGGCGGGGCGTCGGCCACCCTGCGATAGGCGAACAAGGCAAACACAAGAGCGACGGCCAGCACCCCGAACATGGTGCGGTAGGCAATCGCCGGACTGCGCCCGAGTTCATCAACGGGAAACAGATCCAAAATCGCCCCGGTCGCCATTTGCATCAGGAAAACTCCGGTCCACGTGAAAACGTTGATCGCCGTAAAGGCACGCCCGGTATGGGTTTCGGGAAACAGGCTGCGGGCATGGGCAAAAATAGGCGAGGCCATCGCCGCGAAAAGGGCGAACGCTGACAGCAGGATGGTCGCGACGACGACGGAATCGCTCGAATTGACGGCGAGCGCCACAAGGGTGCCGGTGAAGATCAGCATGCCGCCGGTCACAACCCCACGGCGGGTGTCGAACCAGCGGTCGAGCGGCCCATACATCAGCGCACTGCACAGCCAGGCCACCGAGACAATGAAAATGACATTGCCGCGCGCGATGATGTCGAGATCGAAAACATCGTTGAGATAGGGGCCGATCCAGAGATTGCGTATGGTCACCAGGCTGCCCACCGAGACCCCGGTCACGGCAGCAAAGGAATAGATGCGCTTATCCGCGAGAACCTGGCGGAGGCCAAAAATGGTCTGCAGCAGGGTCTCACCACCTGGTGGTGCCGGCGCGTCCTCAGGCCGGTCCCGAACCATCAGGGACACCACCCCCGCAACGGCGATGGAAAACAGACCAACCACCAGGAGTGATTCCCGCCAGCCATAGAGTTCGACTGCCGCAGCGAAGGGTGAGGCAGATAACAGCATTCCTGCGCCCCCGACCGAAATGGAAATCGCGGTGCCTGTCGCCAGACGGTCCCGGGGAATCCAGCGGGCCAGCAACACCATCACACCCATGAAGACCGGTGCCGCGCCGCAGCCGATGAGAAAGAGGCCCAGCGAAAGCGTGGGGACGCTGTGGGCCTGGGAAAAGGTGATCGAACCCAAAGCCGCGAGGACGAACAGGAGCGAAATGGTGCGTCGGGGACCGAACTTGTCGAGCAGCACGCCGACCGGGAGCTGCATCATGGCAGCGCCGAGAAAAATAGCGGCGGGCAGGCTGGAAAGCTGGCTGGGAGTGAGCCCGAGTTCGGCGCGCAGGTTTGGCGCGATCACCGCCGGCGCTGAGCGCAGGAAATGGGCAAGGATGAACGTGACCGCCAAAACCGGCACCATGCGAATGATGGCCGCGCGGCGATTATAGGGCCGTGTGGGGCTAGCATCGGAACCGTTGGTGTTCATGGGTGGGGGGCCAAACGAAATGGCGTTGAACGAATGGAAACTGTCACCTGAGTCTTTATGCCATTGCGGTCAGGCAGTCTAGAATGAGGGTGAAACCAGAGGAGAGGTCCATGGCCCAACGTGGAGAAGATATCGGACTTGCGGTGATCGGTTGCGGGCCGATTGGACGGATACGTGCGGAGCTGGCGCGGGACTATCCGGGGATCGGCTGGCTTGGGGTCTGTGATATTCGCGAGGAGCTGGCGCGCGACCTGGCGCAGGACGCAGAAGCTGATTTTCACACCACGGATGCGGCTGAATTGCTGGCGCGGCCCGAGGTTAACGCGGTGATCATTGCGACCCAGGAATCTGCCCATGTGGTGCCGATTTTGCAGGCTCTTGAACACGGTCACCGCCTGTTCATAGAGAAACCACTGGCCGTCGATGTGTGCGATTCCGAGAAGGTTGCAGCGGCGATCGAAGCCGCAGGGGTCGATGCGGTGATGGGGTACACCCAGCGGTTCCGTCGCCGTTTCCTAACCATTAAGGAGCGGGTGATGCAGGGACAGGTCGGGGCCGTTACTGCGGTGTCTGCCCGGGCCATGCTTAATCGCACGATCGCGGAGATGTGCCTGTCGCGGGCTAACCAGCATGACACCACCACGCCGGTGGTGATCAGCGGCACCCATGTGCTCGATATGTGTCTGTGGCTGATGGCCGACCGCAAGCCGGTGTCGGTTTACGCCCATTCGACCGATCACATCTTTGGTTCGGCGGGCAGCAAGGACACGACCTTCGCGATTGTGGAAATGGACGATGGCTCCATGCTTTCGCTTAACCACAGCTGGGCCGCTCCCCATGTCTGGCCCGGCGCGGTTTATGGCATGCAGATCGGAATAACCGGGGACCGGGGTGTCATCGATATCGAGGATATGCATCGCGATCTGGTGCTGGCGAGCGAGATTCCTCAGGGCGCGGGCTACAAGAAAGGCAGTGCTGACGATATTCCCCGACATGTGGATTTTCTCAACAGCATCCCGTTCGGGGAGCACGCTGTCGGTCAGTTCTGGGGCCCCGTGCGGGAAGAAACCAATGCCTGGTTCCAACGCCTCTATATAGGACAGGAAACCCCTCACACGACGACGCGTGAGGGGCACCAGAACCTGTTGCTCTGTATGGCGATTGACCTGTCAGCCAAGCGCGGTGAGAAGCTGTCGCTCCCGCTGGAGATTGACGACTTCTACCGCTAGGCGGCGCGCCCTTCGCGGATCTCCGCGCGGCGCGCTTCGGTGGCCGCGATGTCGGGTTCGAGGCTTTCGTCGTCGATCTCGCCGGTGAAGACCACGCCGTAGACGTCGCGTGCCTTTTCCCGGGTTTCCCAGCCTTCGAGAACATCGACGGTCACCCGTTCGAGTTCCCGATCAAGCGGGTCACCATAGCCGCCGCCGGAGGAATCCCGACCGCGAACCCGTTGGCCGGGCTCGAGGCGAAGCTGGATGACATTGGGCAGACGCTCGGACTGGACCCCGTCCTCGATCCGCCAGGTCTCTCCCGGCGTGCCGGGCAGGCCACCGACCACACCGCGGGGGGCGGTGTGCTGCCCGTCGCAGGAGATCACCGCCATCATGGCCGCACCGGTTGGCCCGTATTCGATTTGCTGTGCCGGGGCTCCTCGGCGTCGCCCGGCTCCGGAGGAATCGGTAACGATGCCGAGAGATTCGACCCGGATCGGATGCTTGAGTTCGTCGACCTCGACGGAATCCCGATACATCAGCCCGGCGATGACGGGGATCGCGTAATTGACCCAGCCATCGGCAACCGGACTGGCCGGTCCACCATTGGTGGAGAGCATCAACCGGTTCACGTAAGGCTCGCCGCCCCGGTTGTCATCGTTGCCGGAGATCACCGCCATACCGGCCCCAAGACCGGCGCCGCCTTCCGACAGGCCCATGCCATCGCCCAGCTGGGCAAAGGCCGACTGGGTGATGTTGACCAACCGCTCGGAGACGTTGGTGGTCGCCACAGAACACGAATGGGGGAATTTCGGTGCAGCCACGACGCTGTCTTCGGCGTAGTTGAATTTTAGCCTCCGGAACGCGCCCTCGTTACGTGGCAGATCCTTGTCCAGAGCGTTGAACACAGCCCCGACCACGGCCGAAGTGGCAGCACCAAGTGACGTGTTCAGTCCGACATCCACTGATGGCGGGTTGTCAGACAAATCGATGCGAATTTCGGCCTCATCCGGGTCGATTTCGATCTTTACGGTGAGTTCAAGACCGTCGGGCAGAACCCCGATCAGCGGATCGGACCAGCCCTTGTTGACCAGCTTGGCCTTGGGCAAGCGTTTGATGTTGTCGACGATGCGGCGCTCGGAATAGTCGAACCATTCTTCGAAGAAGGCCTTCACGGTCTCCTTGCCGTATTTTTCGCAGAAATCCTCGAGCCGACGCTCGGCGACGCGGGCCGAACCGAGCCCGGCGAGATAATCCCCGTACCACTGGTCGGGCACCCGGATACGGGCGCGGCACATGCGCATGATGTCTTCGATATTCTCAAAGTCCCGCTGGATGCGAACCCCCGGGAAGACAAGCGCGCCTTCCTCGTAGACATCCTTGGCCATGACGAAATAGCTCGACGGGATCGAGTTGCCGATATCGGCCATGTGACATTTGGAAACGGCGGTGAAGAGATGCTCACCCTCAAAGAAAACCGGCACCATGAAGGTGTGATCGGCGGGGTGGGTGTTGCCGCCATAGGGGTCGTTGTCGAGATAGGCATCGCCGCGCTTGATGTCGCCAGCGTGATATTTGCGCATATTCGCGGTTTGAATGTGACAGCCGAAGATGTGCACTGGCAGTCCTTCAGCGGGGGCGAGAAGCTTATCGTCGCCGGTCACCAGACAGCACGAGAAGTCGCGCGCCGAGGAGATCACCGCGGACCGCGCGGAGCGCAGCAAGGTGTTGGTCATCTCGCGGACAATGCCGTCGAGACGGTTGGCCATGACGGAGATCAGGACGGGATCAAGTTTTGTTTCGGTATCGCTCATGATTCTTTCTCCCCTCAACGGCAGTCGAGAATGTAATCGCCCGCTGCGCTCAGACGCGCGGACATGTCCGGATAAACGACGATCGTGGTTGTCGCTTCCTGGATGATGGCGGGGCCTTTGACGTCGTCCCCGATGGTTAGATTGTCGCCCTGATAGACCGGCGTTTCGACCCGGGTATCGCCGCCGAAGAAACAGCTGCGTGTTTCGTCGGGGTTGGGGGTCTGGGAGACGGTCGAGGGTTCCGGGGCGACGGGCGGACTGAACGGGCGAATGGATATCCGGCCCTTCCAGTTCACGCATTCCACCGGGCTGCCTTCGTCGCGTACCGCGTGGATCCGTTCATGGGTCTGATGGAAACTTTCCGTTAGCGCGTCCACATCTGCCTGGCCGTCCAGGCGCTGCTTGGGCAGGGCGGTGTCGAGTTCCCAGACCTGCGCCTTGTAGCGGGCCTCGACGAAGAACTCGATGGTGGTCTCCGCGCCAGCCGCTGTGGCCAGGCTGCCCTTGAACGTCATGAGGTCGGCCTCGATCTCCTGCAGGGCCTTGTTGACCCCGTCGATGTCGAATTCGTTCGACGCGGTGAACCGGCTCCGCGTCGCTTCGAACACAATCGAGGAATACTGCATGCCGCAGGCCGAAAGGGCGGAAGCGGTCTTGGGCAGAATGACCGTGTCGCAACCGAGTTCACGGGCAATCGGCATGATGTTGAAGCCGGCCGCACCGCCGCCTGCGACGATCACGCTGTCGCGTGGGTTGAGGCCATCATTGACTGTGATTTCGCCGATCGCCTTGATCATCAGTTCATTTGCGATGACCATGATGGCGTGGGCCGTATCGTCGAGGGTCTTCCCGATGATTTTGCCGAATTCACCGATCACTCGTTCGGCGGCTGCGCGGTCGAGGGTAAGACGCCCCCCGTTGAAATAATCCGGATCAATATAGCCGAGCACGAGCGCGGCATCGGTGACGGTCGGCTCGTTGCCGCCGTTGCCGTAGCAGGCCGGTCCTGGAACCGATCCCGCGGATTGGGGGCCAACCCGCAGCAACCCGCCCGGGTCCTGCCAGGCGATCGAGCCGCCGCCGGCGCCGATCGAGCGAACGTCGACCGTGGAGGCGCCGATAATGTCCCCGAGCCATTGCGGTCCGAGCCAGCTGTCACGCGAATAGACCAGCTGGCCGTCACGCACGAGGCCAACATCGAACGTGGTGCCGCCGGTGTCACAGACTATGACGTCGCCGCCCATGTTTTCGAGTGCTGAATAAGCCCGCCCGGCGACCGGCGCCATGGCGGGGCCGGATTTCAATGTGTTGATCGGACGGTCGACAAGGGTTTGGACTTCCTGGCAGCCGCCCACGGATGTGGAGACCAGCAGATCCCCGGAAAATCCGGCTTCGAGCAGATCACTCTGCATGCCGCGCAGATGCGCCTGCATCAGGGGCTTGAGGGAGGCGTCGATGGAGGTTGCGGACGCACGGCGATATTCACGCAGGATCGGTGCCAGCTGATGGGACAGGGTGAAGGGCACACCCGGCAGAATTTCCTCGATCAGCTCTCCAAGCCGTAATTCATGTGCGCTGTTCGCAATCGACCAGAGGAGGGAAACGGAAACCGCCTCGAACTTTCGTTCCTTCAGGGTCTCGATCACCTTGCGGGCATGCGGCTCGTCGAGTTCGCGAACGACCTCACCGGCACTGCCGATCCGTTCGTTGATCTCGAATGTGTGGCGACGCGGAATATATGGCTGGGGATAGTCGTAACTGTAGTCATGCGGCCCGTGCTTGCCACCCTCCTTGAGCACCAGGATGTCGCGAAACCCTGTGGTGGTGAGGAACGCAGTTCGTGCGGTCGCTTTGGTGACCACGGCGTTGGTCGCGCGCGTCGTCCCGTAAATCAGAATTTCGGTGTTCGCTAGCAATTCCCGCGCGCTCATATCCGCGACTTCGGCGACAACATCGAGGGCAGAGAACATGCCTTCGGAAATTCGGTCCGGTGTGGTGAGAGCCTTGCCGACGTGGAAGTTTCCCTCTTCGTCCACCAGGACCATGTCTGTGAATGTGCCGCCGGTGTCGACGGAAATACGAAATCCCATTCTGAACTCTCCCAAAACTCAAAAAATGCCATCGTCTTTTTCGCGTTCACGCGATCTGCAATTTGCACCGATGCCGGATATTCCGACACCGGGCGCGTGGACGCAATGGGGCTCGAAAGATTTAGGAGTCTATGGAAATCCAACCCGGAAGCGCTTCGCACCGGGAAAGCCAGGCGCGGATCGCGGGATAGTCGTCCAAGGGTAAATCGCCTTCGGGGGCACGCTTAACATAAGGGTAGCAGGCGATATCGGCGAGGGTTGCATGGCCGAGTGCGAGCCAGTGGCCAGACTTGCTGAGCTGGCGTTCGAGCACATTGAGTGCGGTCCGCCCGTCCTCCAGATATCCCTCGAAACTCTCGGGGCGGCGGTCATAGACCGTCACGCCTCGGGCCCATTGCAGGCCGAATTGCACTTCGTTCTGGGCGAAGGACATCCACTGCATGATCTCGGCCATCTGCAGAGGCTCCGTGGGTAGCCAGGCGTTGCCACCGTATTTGCGGGCGATATAGACGAGATGGGCGGTCGAATCCCAGAGGACCTTGTCCTCTACCTCCATCACGGGCACCTGGCCGCGCGGGTTAAGTTCCAGAAAGTCGGGGGATTTGTGGGCGTTTTTCTCCCAGTCGATGCGGACGTTCTCGTAATCGACCCCGAGCATTGCGGCGAGGACGCGGACCTTGAATGAGTTGCCGGACATCTCCGTCATATAGAGTTTCATGTGTAGACCTTGTTGGGTGTGCCGAGACGCGGCTTTTGCATCGTGGCCGGATACTCTGGTACGCAGGGATGCGACGCAATGGAGTTTGAATAATGGATTACGCAGAACGTGGATATGGTGACCGGGCGGTCGGCTGGGGCCGGCGCCCTGGTGTGGTGGTGGTGGATTTCCAGCGCGGGTTTACCGACGCAGATTTTCGTATGGGGGGCGCCCCGATGATCGATGCGGCGGTTGAGCGCACGGTTGATGTGATGAATGCCGCCCGTGCTGCCGGCTTTCCGATTGCCGCCTGTGTGATGGGATATGATTCCCCCGCGGCCATGCCCCATTGGAAGATCGAACCCCTGCGGGAGGATTTGATCGAAGGTCATCCGTCGGTGGAGCTGGACCCGCGCATTGCGGCCGCCAAGCCGGATCTCGTGGTGATGAAGGGCGCGCCGTCGATTTTCTTCAACACCCCGGTGGCCCCGTTCCTGATCAAGCATGGCGTGGACACGGTGATTGTGACCGGGTGCATTACCTCGGGCTGCGTGCGCGCGTCGGTAATCGACAGTTTCAGCCTCGGTTTCCGCACTATTGTTCCCGAAGACTGTGTGGGCGATCACGAGGAAGAGCCCCATCGGGCCAATCTGCGCGACGTGGAACGCCGCTACGCCGATGTGGTCGACGCGGCAACCGTGATCGATACCTTCGAGAGTCTGAGCCGTCGTAATGCGACCTAGTCGTCGAGTTCCCTGAAAGGTGCTTCGCGCTCTTTCAGGAATTCCTTGAGCGATTTGTCCTTGAGCTTGCGCATCCACTTGCGACCATGTTCGGACGCGTGAAGTGTCGAAATAGTCTCCACATTGTACTGCCACGAGCTGGTCAGTCCTGCGGTCTCCTGCTGATGGTTGATCGAGGCCTTCGCGAATTTGATGGCCGGTCCCGGCATGCGTGCGAGCTTGCGGGCAAGTTTTTGCGCTTCGGCCATCAACTGGTCGGGTGGGACGGCCCGGTTCACAAGATGGATGCGTTCGGCTTCGCGGCCGTCGATCATGTCACCGGTATACATCAGCCAGCGGACGTGCCGGATTGGCACAGTCCAGGGCATCATCAGGGAGGGCGGGCCCGACGCGTGGCGCACTTCCGGTTCACCAAGCATGGCGTCCTCTGAAGCTAGCGCCAGGTCACAGCACATGGCCAGCTCCAGGCCGCCGGCCAGGGCGTAGCCATTGATGGCGGCGATAACCGGCACTTCGGAGTTCCAGATCACCCTCAGCCGCTCACAATTGGCGGTCATGTCCGCGCGCCAGGCTTCGGTGTCCATTTCGAAATCGTCGCTCACGAGATCAAAGCCAGTGGTGAAAGCGCGCCCGGCACCAGTCAGAATAATGGCGCGTATATCCGGGTCCCGCTGGGCATCGCGGACCGCAGTGTCGAGGGCTTCGAGAAGCTCCAGGTCAAGCGCGTTCAGTTTTTCCGGACGATTCATAATCAACGTGACGAAGGCATCGTCGAGGTCGCGCTCGACGCGCAGCACGGGTTCATCGGTCATGGTGAGGCCTCTGGTGGTTCTTGCAGGGTTGTCGCGTTGTCCGGGCACAGGACTGTTGCAGCTAAGGGAAACGCGTAGAGCTGGTCGACCAGTGTGGTGCGGTTTTTCAGACACCGGGCTTGCGCCAAATGGCCTTTGTCGGTGATCTCACCCCCTTCCCGGTCGGGTGGGTCCCCGGCAATAATCGCGCGGTAGATCGATGTCGAACTGCCGGGCAGGGCGGTGTTGTGGCGGGCGAGAGATGCGAGCATATGGGAATCGAGCGCTTCGGGATCGAGCGCATCCCGTGCGGCCGGAGTGGGGAACAAAATGACGGCGACCCGGTCACGCGCCGATCCCGCGATGGCCACGTCCTGCAAATAAGGTGCGCAGGCTGCCAGAAGGGTGTGGCGCAGGGCACCGACTTTGACCCTTGTGCCGGTGGTGAGTTTGAAATCCTCGGCGATCCGCCCATCGAAGCAGAGGCCTTCTTCTGGAGCTCCTTCATGGCGTGCGCGGGCCAGATCTCCGGTGCGCAGAAAGCCATCATCGTCGAGATCGATGGGGCGCAGACCTTTCGGGCCGATATAGCCAGGGGCGACATTGGGACCCTGGAACCGGACCTCATGAGTGTCATCTACGGGCGCGAGACGAAGCGTGTGGCCGGGCAAGGGCAGGCCGATCTCGCTTGTTTGTGTGGCGGGTTCATGACCGAGGCACATGGTCGAGGCGGATTCTGTGGCACCGTATCCTGAAACCACAATCGGCGGATTGCCGCTGCCATGCGGCCCGGCAGCCACCGCGGCCCGCAGGCGGCCCCATGTTTCGGCACCCATCCCGGCGCCGGCGAAGAAGATCAGGTCCAGCCGTTCGAAAAGGGCGGCACGGGTTTCCGGGCTACGGTCCAGGTGATCAAGCAGCAGGTCGATTCCAAAAGGCACGTTGATATGGATGGTCGGTTGGACGTCCCGAATGCGACTTGCCATTGCGTCCATATGATCGGGATGGGGCGGCGTCTCGATGTGATAGGTGCCGCCGTTCCAGATCATCTTGTAGAAATTGTCGAGGCCACCAAAAACATGGTGCCAGGGGAGCCAGTCGATTAGGACCGGTCGCTGGTGGGTCAGGAACGGCCAGTGGGCGGCATAGGCGCTTTGGTTTGATGCGATCATTCCGCGGGTGATGGAGACGCCTTTCGGGTCGCCGGTGGAGCCGGACGTAAAATAGATTGCCGCAGGATCTGAGAGGGTGTGAGGGGCGGGCGCGAAAGTGACCCGGTCGGTGGACGTCTCGGCGAGCGTGGCGAAACTGATCCAGTTGCCACATGCCGTGTGCAGCTCTTCCGGTGCCGTTTCGGCCAACCCCATTGTGAGTGTGGGTTTGGCAATTTTAAGCAAACCCGCCAACCGCGCCCGGCCATAGGCGGTGTCGAGCAATAGGGGGGAGAGCGGGATATGCACAAGGTTCGCCTTCAATGCTGCGAGTTTAAGTGCCGCGTGGGTGAGGCTGGCGCCCGCGATCACGGCCAGACGATCTCCGGGTGCAGCCCCGGCTGTTTGGAGTTGCAGGGCGTATCCATCAGAGAGCCAGTCGATGTCACCATAGCTGGCAGTCTGGATTTCATCATCAAGGCGCTCTCCGACAAATACAGCATCGGGGTCCTCGGTGATCCAATGTCTCCAGCGGTCGAGAATGTCGGTCAGTGGGTCGGGGAGCGGCGTGCAGTTCCGCAACACGATTGAACCGTCGGCCCAGTCCGCACGCTCGATCACGGGCTTGTTCAGTCGGTCCTGTGGGTTCACAGCGGCTTCCTCTTTCTACAGACGGAGCGAGAATGACAGAGGCGGGGGCGTTCCTTCAACAGCTGCCCGGGAAAAGAGCACCTCGCATTTTCTTCCATATCGGGGTAAATCCGGGGCTAGCTTTCTCCGGAGGCATTCCATGACCGCCGTCATTACCGTGATCGACCATCCGCTGGTTCGGCACAAGATATCCTTGCTGCGTGATCGTGACACCAAGCCCATGGTGTTTCGAGCACTCGTGCGGGAAATCGCTCAACTCATGACCTACGAAGCCACCCGTGATCTGGCATTGATGGACCGGGAAATCGAAACGCCGGTCGCACCCATGGCGGCCCAGTTTCTCGCCGATCCGGCGCCGGTGCTGGTATCCATCATGCGGGCGGGGAACGCGATGCTCGATGGCGTACTCGACCTCATCCCCACCGCCTCGGTTGCGCATATCGGCGTTTACCGGGACCACGAGACCCTGGAGGCGGTTGAATATTATTTCAACGGCCCACCGGATATCGCCGCGCGTCACAATCTGATTGTTGATCCGATGCTGGCGACAGCAAATTCCTCGATTTCGGCAATTTCCCAGCTCAAGGCGCGGGGCGTGCAGGATATGCAGCTGGTTTCGATCATTGCGGCGCCCGAGGGCATTGCGGCGCTTTCCGCGGCACACCCCGATGTGCCTTTGATCGTCGGTGTCATTGATGAACGTCTCAATGAGAAGGGCTATATCATCCCGGGTTTGGGAGATGCCGGAGACCGGGTTTACGCCACCTGAGACAAACTGTTTACCGGTTTTGTCACAGATCGCGGTGATCGCGGAGTGCGGGGCTTTGTGCCTGTTCGGCAGACGCAAATCGCCCGGATCGCGAGTTTACTTGTCTTATATAAAACCTCTACTGTGCGTTCTTACGTATTCGTGATCCCGTCGTTGAAGCGGGCGCAAAAAAGGGTGCCGGTCGAACTGGGCCGCGCCAATTGGGAGGACCAAACCTATGAAGAGTATTACCAAGCGCATCACCGGTCTGTCGGCTGCTGCGATGTTGGGTATCGCTGCCGTTGCGGGAGCCACATCTGCCAATGCGGACACCATCAATATCCGGATCGCCTCGGGCCATCCGCCGACCGTCGTTTATGCCGGCCTGATGAAGAATTTCTTCCAGGTCGAATTGAAGAAGGCGATCGAAGCCAAGACCGACCACACGGTCAACTTCATCGAGGGCTATAGCGGCTCGATCGTGAAGGTTTTCGACACGTTCGAAGGCGTCCAGAATGGCGTCGTTGATATTGGCGGTTTCTGCTACTGCTTCGAAGCTTCCAAGCTTCCCATGCACGCCTTCCAGATCATGCTGCCCTTCGGCACCATGGACCCGGTCCAGAGCGTTGCTGCAGCAGCCGAGATTTATGACACCTATCCAAGCCTGGGCGAGCGTTTCCAGGGCTTCGATCAGACCCTGCTCGCGATCATCGGTGACGGTGGTTACAACCTCGGCACCAACTTCGAGTGGAAGAAGCTCGAGGATCTCAAGGGTCACAAGATCCTGGGAGCAGGCCTCAACCTGAACTGGATGGAACAGGCTGGCATTGGCATCGTTCCGGTAACCGACGGCCTTCCGGGCTGGTACCAGAAGATTAAAACCGGCGTTGCCGAGGGCGGCATCATGTTCCCGAGCGCCTGGGGTCCGGTCTTCAAGCTGCATGAGGTTGGCAAGTACTACACGACCATCGGCTTTGGCTCGATCACCTGGCACGGTCTGACCGTGAACAACCGGTTCTGGGATCGTCTGCCCGCAGACGCCAAGCCGATTGTCCAGGAAGTTGCCAAGCGTTTCCAGGCCCTGACGGGTACGGGAAACAAGGCTGGTTACGAGAAGGACATGAAGTGGCTGCGTGCGAACATCACAGTCACCGATCTTCCCGCAGACGTTCGTCTGGGTTGGGCCAAGGGCCTGGCGCATTGGCCGCAGAAGCACGCCGATGAGCTGGAAGCCAAGGGTTTCCCGGCCAAGAAGATCCTGAACTCCTATCTGGCGGCAGCTGAGAAGCAGGGCTACGTCTGGCCTGTCCGTTACGAAGTCAAATAGCACCGAACTTTCGTTTGATGCGTTGAATGGGCCCTCCGGCTGGATACCTCATTGTAGGTGTCCAGCCGGTAGCTCTTCTGGGCCGGGGAATGACCGGCACATACCAATTAACCACCCTCGGAACTCTGGCGTTGGCGCCGGTTTGAGGGGAGACCCACATGAACCTAATCACTTTCAGCGATCGTTTGTCCAAATTTCTCATGGTCGTAGCGGCCGTCTGGGCATTTGGCCTTACCTTCATGATCCTCGCCGACATTATCGGGCGTGGCGCGTTTGACGCGCCGATCAACGGAACTGCCGAGTTGGTCACCGCTTCGATCGTGATCATTGTTTTCCTGCAGGCCGGTTACGCCATTCGCAGTCGCTCGATGTTGAGAGCCGACTTCCTGGTCGTGCATTTGCCGCCCAAGGTGCAGAAATTTCTGTTGGCGGTCGGCTATTTGCTCGGTGCTGCGTTCTTCCTGATGATTATCACCGGCGGTTGGGATGAGAGCATTCGTTCTTTCACCGAGGGTGAGTATGAGGGCGAGGGCGCGCTTCGTGTGCCGTCATGGCCTGCCCGCTGGACCGTGATGCTCGGCAGCGCCGTGGCTCTGGTCAACTATCTTGTGTTGGCGTTTGTTGACGTCTTCCAACCTGAATTACCGGATTCCGATGTGGATTCGGACGCGCCGCTGCACTAGCCGCGCGCCGCCACAGATAAGGAACGAAGCTTGTGTTCGAAGTAAATATTGCCGTCCTGCTGATCGTCTGCCTGATCGCCCTCGTGGCGATCGGCGTCCACATCGCTGTTGCCCTGGGGATGACCAGTGCGCTGGGTATTTTCCTTGTTACCGGCGCGGACATCTACGCATTTCGTACCGTTCAGACGATGCTGGCCGCGACCGCCTATGAGGCAATTCGCGACTTTGTCTTTGCGGTGATTCCACTGTTCCTGTTGATGGGGGAATTCATCAGCAAGTCCGGGACGGTGACCGACGTCTATCGCGGGCTCAATCGATTGCTGCGCCGTCTGCCGGGCCGCCTTGCTGTGGCCACGGTGCTGGGCAATGCGCTGTTCTCCTTCGTGACCGGCGTCAGTATTGCGTCCGCCGCGACCTTCTCGCGCATCGCCTATCCGGAGATGAAGCGGTTTGGCTATCACAACGGCTTTGCTCTCGGCGCGGTGGCCGGATCGAGCTGCCTGGGCATGCTGATTCCGCCGAGCGTGTTGATGATTGTCTGGGGCATTCTCACCGAGCAGTCGATCGGTCAGCTCTTCGCTGCTGGCGTGCTGCCGGGCCTGATGCTGATGTCCATGTTCATCGGCTACATCATGCTCATGGCGGTCCTTAAACCTTCTGTCGTCGGTGCCGGCGTCGGGCAGGTTGAAGAGGTCGACGAGGACGAAGAAGAGGTCTCCAACCTCCAGTTCATGATCAGCCTGTTTGGGATCGTGGCGGTGGTTGTCGCGGTGCTTGGCGGCATCTGGTTCGGAATCTTTTCACCGACGGAAGGTGCTGGCGCGGGCGCGTTTATCGGGCTGATTCTCGCGCTCATCAAAGGCATGCGGTATCGGGAATTCATCGATGCCATCCTTTCAGTCGGACGGACGTCGGCTCCGATTTTGCTGCTCCTAGTCGCCGCATCGCTCTATTCACGTACTCTGGCCATGACGGGCATGGCGAATGCCATTGAAAGCCTGTTCATCGGTTCCGGGCTGGAGCCGTGGATGATCATCGGCGTGATGGTGCTGATCTGGTTCGCGCTCGGCATGATCATTGATTCGATTTCGATCATGCTGCTTACCGCGGCGATCTTCTCGCCGATTGCGGTGAAGCTCGGCTTTGACCCGATTGCCTTTGCAATCATCGCGATCATTGCCATCGAGGCGGGACTTCTTACCCCGCCCTTTGGGTTGCTGGTCTATACGGTCAAATCGGCGATATCTGATATCGATCCATCGATGAATGTTATGACGATCTTCAAGAGCTCCACCCCCTATTGGGTGGTGATGCTGATCGGCATGACCCTGATCGTGATCTATCCGGGTATCGCGTCCTATCTTCCGAACAAGCTCTTTCCCTAAAGGGAAATCATCGTCGATCTGTATCGACGACCACGCTGGGGGCCGGCTGGGAACCGTCAATCGGCCCCATGTGCGGCTTTAATCGGAACTAGAAGCCATAGAGCTCCGCGCTGTTCTTGGCGTTGATAGCGCGCACGGCCCGGAGCAGGCAGATCTGATTGGTGCCGTCTGAGTGCAGGAAACTGGCGGCATCGCGCATGTATTTCTCCACCGGATGTTCGTACATGATGCTGGCACCGCCAAGGACTTCGGCAGCCAGTTTGCACACCTCAAAGGCCACTTCGGACGCGTTCACCTTGGCCAGGAGCCCGTGCACCCGAGCATCGTCGTGGTGTCGGTCCGCAAGCCATGCCGCTTTCCAGATTTGTAGCCGCGAAGCGTCTAGCAACATCGCCATGCGGCCCAGCATGAGCGCAACCGCTTGGTGTTGGATGATCGGCTGGCCGCCCTGGACCCGGTTCTTGGCGTATTCCAGCGCGTATTCGTAGGCCGCACGTCCGACGCCGAGCACGGTGGCGGCGGCTTCGGCCTTGCTGCCGGGCAGGTACTTGCTGCGCAGCTCGGTCAACATGCCTTCGCCGACCATGAGGTTTCCTATTGGCACCCGGCAGTCTTCCAGATGGAAGGTGCCGTTGGTGGCCAGGCGCTGGCTGCTTTTCTCGTGGAAGAAGCCGACCCGGAACCCTGGTGTGTCATGGGGTATGACAAACACCGCACCGCCTTCAGACAGGCTTTTGCTCATGTCGGTCCGGGCGACGATGAAGTAGAGCTTCGCCATCGAGCCGTTGGAGATGTAGCGCTTGGTGCCGTTGAGTACATACTCGTCCCCATCGCGGACGGCGGACATGTGCAGGGCGATGTCCGGTGTGTCGTGATAGCCCTGATGATCAGATCCGACGCCTTCTTCGGTGATGCCGATGGCGGTGGTGGCTTCCGGGTCGGCTACGAAAGGGGGGATGAAACGTTGCTGCTGTTCGGGGGTCATGGCGTCCTTGAACAGATGTGCCGTCTTCCAGCACTGGTCCATGATCACCGCAAAACCCAGGTCACCGACACCGAGCTCCTCACCGACGACCGACATGGTCATGATGTCGGCCCCTGCGCCGCCGAATTCCTCGGAGATGCCCAGGGTGCGCAAGCCGAGCGCGTCGGCCGCGCGGATCCAGTCCCACGGAATGCGTTCTTCTGCAGTGGGCAGGCGGTCGCGCCGCAATACGTCGGGGCGGATGACCTGTTCGACAAAGTCGCGCGCGATGTCGCGCCAGCGCAGCTGTTCCTCGGTGAGATGGAAATCCATGGCATGCCTCCTTGTTGATGTCCGCCGTCTATGGGTGCCTACAACGCAGGGCGGTTGAATTCATTGTCGATCCCGATGGGTCTCAACGCAAACCTGGATTGGGATAATTCATCCACATGGGCATCGACAGATGCTTCGGATCGCGCGACGCTTATAAAAACACGATACGGGGGAAGCTTTCATGGCTGAGTTCAAACAGATCAATGTCGCGGTGATCGGTGCCGGCTGGGTCGGGGGGATTCGCGCGAATGCTTGTGCCCATCATGCGATCGTCGATGAACTGCACATCGCCGAGATCGATCCGAAGCGTCAGACCGAGATCATCGCGGAAACCGAGCCCACTTCGGTGACCGATGACTGGAGAACCCTGGTCGATAACGACACGATTGATGCGGTGATTATCGCCATGACCCCTGAAACCGCGCGGTTTCCGATCGTGATGGCGGCGCTGGAGGCGGGTAAGCATGTGTTTGTCGAGAAACCTATTGCGCCCAGTATCCCCGAAGCCGAACAGGCTTATGCTCTGGCCGAAAAGAACAATCTGAAACTGTCTATCGGTTACTCACGGCGGTTCGATCCCCGTTACGTTTATGTCCGCAAGGCGCTCCAGGATGGGGCTATCGGAGATCCGGTGACGGTATTGATTTCGCGTCACTCCACCCGGGAGTTAGGGGAGAAAATCACCGGACGCTCGAAAATGTCACCGACATCAATCGGCGGCGTGCACGATCTGGATTTCGTGCTCTGGTGCCTGCAGCCCCGTAAACCGGTGCGGGTGTATTCCCAGACCGCGGGCAAGCTCTTCAGCCAAAAGAGCGATACCCCGGATCACCAATGGGTCATGGTGACCATGGATGACGGCACCACGGTGACGATCGGGATCGGCTGGATCCTGCCCATCGGGTATCCCAATTTCGTCCAGGCCTGGATCGAAGTGATCGGCACCGAGGGCGCGCTGACCATCGATGACACCCATAAAGAGGTGCAATACAACACCGTCAAGGATGGCATCCGTTACCCCATGTCATCGATGCCCGGTGAGCCGGTCGATCATGTCTTTGCCGGTTCGATGTATGACGAGACCCGGCATTTCCTCGAGGCGATTGTCCATGACCGCCCCGCGATGGTGACCGCAGATGAAGCCAAGCTGGTGATGGAAGTCTACAATGCCGCGGACTTGTCCGTGGAGCGCAATGAGCCGGTGTTGCTGCCCCGCAACACATAGGTCGGCACCACCGCAGGCAAAGAAAAGCGGCAGCGCGAAGGGGCGCTGCCGCAGGCGCTCCGTCAGGCATTGAGGGAATCGGTCAGCGGCCAGCCCGGCCCGGCACATCTCGATCTGGATGGGATCATCGGTCAGGATATCGAGACGGCCGAGGCTGATCTCGATGTGATCGTGGAAGCCCCATTCACTGCGGTGCCGGCTTTCCGTCCGGAACCTGATCCCGACAGTGTGTCCGCCATGGCTGCCGTGATCGCTAACGCGGAAAAGCCGATCATCGTTTCTGGTGGCGGGGTCAAACATAGCGGGGCCGGTGCTGAACTTGTGAGCCTGGCTGAGAAACTCTCGATCCCTGTCGCGACGTCACTCAATGGCCGCGGAACCATCCCGGACGACCATCCGTTATGTGTCGGTGTGGTCGGTTTGTACTCACGGTGGTCGGCGAACCGGGCCGTCTCGGAGGCCGATCTGGTGATTTATGTCGGGTGTGCCGCCGGCGGCATGGTGACCAATGAAGGGCAGGTGCCGGGCCCCGGTGCACGGGTCGTGCAGATCGATATCGACCCTCGTGAGTTGGGCCGTAATTACCCGGTGATTGCTGCGATCCAGAGCGATGCCCGGGCTGCCCTGATTGCGCTTGCGGCAGCGAGTACGGCGAGGACGGGACAAAACGCATGGGTCGATCATGTCGCAAGTCTGGTCGCGGACTGGCGTGAGGAGGCGGAGCCGCTTCTCACATCAGACAGTATGCCGATCCGCACCGAGCGTTTGTGCCGGGAACTCACCAGCCACATGCCAGAAGATGCGATTCTGGTCTCGGATACCGGGCATTCGGGAATCTGGACCGGGACCATGATTGAGCTGCTGCACCCGGGTCAGGATTATATCCGTTGTGCAGGGTCCCTCGGCTGGGCCTTTCCGGCCGCCCTCGGCGCGAAATGCGCCGCCCCGGACCGCCGGGTGATCTGTTTCGCCGGCGACGGTGCAATCTGGTACCACCTGACCGAAATGGAAACCGCCGTCCGGTGCGGAATCAAGACGGTCACGGTGATCAACAATAACCACTCGCTCAATCAGGAAAAGCATATCAACGAGGATTTCTATGGTGGTCAGACCGCCGGCTCGGACGAGCTGTGGATCTTCCCGGAATCCGATTTTGCGAAAATCGCGGAATCCATGGGCGGGCTGGGCCTCACCGTAGAGAGGCCAGAGGATTTTGCCGGGGCGTTGGCCCAGGCGCTGGCCAGCGGACGGCCTGCTATCATCGATGTGAAGACTGATATCGAAAGCATCACACCACCGCCCTGGGTCCCGTAGAAACCGGCACTAATCGTCCCCATATAGAGGGTCCGTTCAACACTTACACTTCGCGTGACAGGACAGACCCATGGCATCGACAACCGCAGCCTCTTCGGATTTCAACCCGGCAATTGCCGCCTGGAACGGGACGTTGGGCCTGCCGGAGTTCGGACGTATTGCGGATGGTGATTTCGCTGCTGCGTTTGACGTCGCGCTGCCAGCCCATCTGGCAGAAATCGAGGCGATCGCGACCAATCCCGACGCGCCGACCTTCGAGAACACAATTATTCCTCTCGAGCTTGTGGGCGATCTCCTGGATCGGGCATCGGGTATTTTCTGGAATCTTTCCGGGGCCAATACCAACGACGTATTGCAGGAACTCGAACGGAAGTTGTCTCCGGAGATGTCGCGCCACTATTCGGCTGTGATGATGAACGCGGCGCTGTTTGCCCGGGTCGATGCACTTTATCAGGGCCGCGCCAATCTTGACCTCGATGGCGAAGCCGCGCGGGTGCTGGAGCTGAGCTGGAAGTCCTTCGTGCGATCAGGGGCGAAGCTCGATGCGGCGGATCAGGCGCGGCTGGCCGCGATCAATGAAAGACTGGCCAGTCTGGGGACGACGTTCTCACAGAATGTGCTGGCCGATGAGAGCGAGTATGCGCTGGTGCTGGAGCGCGACGAGGATTTGGCGGGGCTGCCTGATTTTCTGATCTCGAGCATGGAGGCTGCCGCAGAGGAACGTGGTCATGGGGGCAAACACGCGGTCACCCTGTCGCGTTCGATCATCGAGCCGTTCCTGACCTTTTCGACAAGGCGCGATCTGCGGGAGCAGGCCTTTATCGCTTGGGCCGCGCGTGGCGAGGGTGAGGGTGAGCGGGACAATCGTCCGCTCGTGGCAGAAATGGTGAAGCTTCGCGCAGAGAAGGCGGCTTTGCTGGGCTATGAAAGCTTTGCTCATTTCAAACTCGACAACACCATGGCCAAAACCCCTGAAAATGTCCGTTCCCTGCTTGAAACCATGTGGGAGAAAGCGAGAATTCGGGCCGGTGAAGAGGCCGAAGATCTGGCGGAACTGATCGCCGCAGAGGGACAAAATCACGACGTCGCCCCATGGGATTGGCGGCATTATTCGGAGAAAGTACGCGCCGCGCGGTTCGATTTCGACGAAGCCGAGGTTAAGCCGTATTTGCAACTCGAACAGATGATCGATGCCGCCTTTAATACAGCGCAACGCCTGTTCGGGATCACCATCCGCAAGCTGGAGAATGTGGCCACCTACCATCCCGACGTTCGAGTGTTCGAGGTGCTCGATGCCGACGGTAAGCATGTCGCTGTTTTTCTCGGCGACTATTTCGCGCGCGCCTCCAAACGGTCGGGGGCCTGGATGAGTTCGTTTCAAGACCAGCATCGATTAGAAACGACATCCGGTAAAACCGGCCAGACACCCATCGTTGTGAATGTTATGAACTTTGCCAAGGCGGCGCCGGGTCAGCCGGTGCTGATCACCATGGACGATGCCCGCACGCTGTTTCACGAGTTCGGACACGCCCTGCACGGCATGTTGTCGGACATCACCTATCCTTCGATTTCGGGCACGTCGGTTAGTCGGGATTTTGTCGAACTGCCCTCACAATTGTTCGAACACTGGCTGACTGTGCCCGAGGTACTGCGCCGTTTCGCGGTACATCATGAAACCGGCGAGCCGATCCCCGACGCGCTGTTGGAAAAAATGCGCGCCGCCCAGAGGTTCAACAAGGGCTTTGCCAATGTCGAGTTCACCTCTTCGGCGTTGGTCGATATGGCCTTCCACGCGCTCGACGCGAAGGCGGCTGCAAATATTGATCCGGCGGCCTTCCAGGCCGAGGTCCTCGAGCGCATCAACATGCCCGCCGAGATCGTGATGCGCCACGCCACGCCGCATTTCCAGCATGTGTTCTCCGGCGATGGCTATTCGGCCGGCTACTATTCCTACATGTGGTCCGGGGTGCTTGATTCCGATGCCTTCGGGGCGTTCACCGAAGCAGGTGATCCATTCGATCCCACGACCGCCGAGAAGCTCTACCGCCATATCTATTCGTCAGGCGGCTCAATGGACCCGGAAGACGCCTACCTCGCGTATCGGGGCAAGCTGCCGACTCCGGATGCCCTGATGGAAAAGGAAGGCCTGGCCTAGCCGGAGAATTGACTCCGGGCCCGTTGCGCGGCACGAACATACCCAACGAAATGATAAAAACACGGGGGGTATGGATGATGGGTGACAAGCTTGGAATGATCGGGCTGGGAAAGATGGGCTTGAGCCTGTCGCAACAGATGATCGCTGATGGCCACACCGTCTGTGGCTACGATATTGATCCCGCGCGGATGCAGATGCTGGCAGATGCAGGTGGCACGCCTGTGGCAAACGCCCGGGAAGTTGCTGAAAACAGCGACATCACCTTCTCGATCCTGCTCAAGCCCGAACATATCGAAGAAAACCTGTTCGGGCCGAACGGCATCGACAAGGCCGGAAAGACCGGATTGATCCATGTCGAGATGAGCACCATGCCGCCGGCCTACAGCAAGGAGCTGGCGGTGAAATTGGCCGGATCGGGCATTGATATGCTCGACGCGCCGATTTCCGGATCCACACCCCAGGTCGACGCACGCACCATCACCTTCATGGTGGGCGGTAGCGACACGGCCTACGCCCGGGTGCAGCCGATCATCACGCCCCTGTCTGCCGATGCGACCCATACCGGGCCGTCAGGCAGTGGTGGGGTGATGAAGGTCGTCACCAATATGTATGTGAATGCCAGCACGGCCCTGATTGCCGAAATGCTCCTCACAGGTGAGAAAGCGGGACTGTCCCAGGAGGTCATGCGTCATTGTTTACCGAAAGGTTCCGTGCGCGGCGCGATGCTCGATATGAGCCTGGACCCGGTGTTTAACCGGGATTTCACGGCGCGCGGTGCGGTCGAAATCTTCGTCAAGGATATGGGGATTGCCATCGATCTGGCGAAGGATAACGGCATCGAGTTGCAAGTTGTTCCTGCCGCGCGGGCCATGTTCCAGAAAGCCGAAGCCGCGGGCTGGGGCAAGGACGACGCGACCCGGGTACTCGAAGTCTATGAGGGGAACGCCTGAGGCAGACATGACAAATTATACGATCTGCGTTTTGCCGGGAGATGGCATCGGGCCCGAAGTGATCAATTGCGCCCGCCGAGTTCTCGATACGCTGACGGCGCGGGGTAGACCGGGCTTCACTTATGATGTGCATAAGGCTGGCTATGACCTGTTTCTCGAAACCGGTCATTCCATGCCCGACAACGTTCTGGTGGCCGCGAAGGCCGCGGACGCGGTACTGCTCGGCGCGATGGATGTGGCGCAGATCCCACCCCAGGGCGGTGATCCTCTTGGGGGCCTTCGGATCGGGCTTGAAGTCAGCGCCAGCGTCCGCCCGTCCCGCACCATTCCCGGCATTCCGTCCCCGGCGGCCGATATTGACTGCGTGGTCGTACGTGAGGTGACCGAGGGGCTTTATTCCCGCGACGAATATATGGGGGACGATGATTCCGCCTATGCAGTCCGCGTCATCACAAGGGACGCTTCGACCAAGACCGCGCGGATGGCCTTTGCTCAGGCCATTGCCCGCCAGCAGGCATCGGGAAAACCGGCGCGGGTCACCGCCGTGCACAAGGTCGGGGTCCTCAAGCTGAGTGACGGGCTATTCCTGGAGGCATGCGCGGCTGTGGCAGAAGAATTCCCGGACATCGAGTATGAGACCCGTAATATCGACGCCTGCGCCATGGAAATGGTGCGTGAACCGGGCGAATTTGATGTGATCCTGGCGACCAATGCCTTTGGCGATATCCTTTCCGATGTTGCCGCAGGGCTGGCCGCGGGGCTGGGCCTGGCCGCATCGGCCTGTATTGGTGATCGCTGGGCGTATTTCGAGCCGGTGCACGGCACAGCGCCTGATATTGCGGGGAAAGGTATCGCCAACCCGTGCGCCACGATCCTGAGCGTGGCGATGATGCTGCGCTATCTGGGCGAAGATTTGGGCGGGGATGCGGTCGAACACGCTGTGAATGCGGTTCTCGCCGATGGCGCCGTGCGGACCGGTGATCTGGGCGGGTCGGCAACAAGCGCCGAAATGACCGATGCGATCCTTAGCCAATTGAACCCGTAGCAGTAACCTTTCGATCAACGGAGAATATTGTCGTGGCCATCATCACGGAAGACATCGAGATATTTCACCACGGCGACAAGCCGATGATTATTCGTTTGATCCACCCAGAAGGAGGCGCGCCTTGTCCGGCGATTGTGGATTTGCATGGCGGCGGCTGGGGCAAAGGACACCCGAGCGAATGCACGACGCGGGGTGAAGTGTTCGCCGAGAACGGGATGGCGTCAGCGGCGCTGGATTTCCGTCAGGCCGCCGACCGGTATCCATCATCTCTGGAAGATATCAACTATGCGATCCGCTGGCTGAAAGTGAACGCCGCGGAGCTCAACATCGATCCGGCGCGTATCGGTTTGCTCGGCCAGTCGAGCGGCGGCCATCTGGCGATGCTGTCTGCGATGCGCCCGAACGATCCGCGCTACGCGGCACTGGAGCTGCCAGGGGACGCCCCTGACGTGGATGCGTCCGTGTGCTGTGTGGGCATGATGTGGCCCGTGATCAATCCCCTGTCGCGCTACCGCCGTGTGGTCGGCTTGCTCGCGGCAGGTGATCCGCCCGCCTGGGTAGGTGATCTGGAGCAGCGTCACGACACCTATTGGGTGACCGAGGACAATATGGAAGAGGGAAACCCGATGCTGGCTTTGGAGCGCGGCGAGGATCTGGTGATCCTGCCGTCGATCTGGATGCAGGGGCAGGTGGATCCGGTGCATGACTATCGGGACCCGGGGTCACCCCTCGATCTCAACGAGCCCGAGCGCTTCGTTGAGAATTATCGCAAGTGGGGTGGGGCGATGAGCATCTATCATGTGGAACAGGCGAACCGATCCGACCCGGCGTTGCTGGGCCCGATGGTCGAGTTTTTCAGAACCAACCTCGTCGTACCAAAGTAGCTATTCGATCCCTTCGACGAACCGAAGATCGCGGATCACACCACCATCGAGTGCGACCAGGGCGGCCTGATAATCCGCGCCGTCATGAGTGGCGATAGCAGCTTCGAGAGAATCGAACAGAATGATGGTCGTCCGTTCCAGGATGCCGGCTTCGTAGACTTTCGCGGCGGCCCCCCGGGTCAGGAATGTGCCGCCACCCTTGGCGATCGCCGGTCCGGCGAGTTCGATATAGGCGGCAAATTTGTCGGCGTCGTCGATCGCGCGGTAGGCCGCGACCCAATATGCTTCTGCCATGATGTTCTCCTAAAAAAAGCTTTGAAAACAGCTATTTGTACCTAGATAGAGGCTTCGGCCTTGTCGAGGAACTCCTGTACGGTCGTGTTCCATTTCTCGGGATGGCGTCGATAGGAATAGTGCCCGCCATCATCGAAGAACTGCACTTGCGACCCCGGGATGGCCGCGTGCAGGTCCTTCGCGAAATAGTAGGGGATTGTCGCGTCATCCATGGTGCCGATGATCAGGGCAGGCTTGTCGATGCCGAAAATTTCGCTGGTCCGATCATGGGCGAGCATCATGTCGAGGCGCGCAGCGAGTATTTCGACAGAGCCAATCGTCTCAAGCGCCCGGCGCTCCAGTTCCATGACGGCGTCGAAATTGTTGCGAAACTGATCGGCGCCCGAAGTGAACATGCTCGAGACCTTCACATACTCTTCCGGGCCGTAGGATTCCGCGATCCGTTTGCGGGTGAGCGCGACCCGGGTGATGAACTCGTCGGCCGTGACCCAGGTGTTATTGAAGATGCAGGCGCGAACCCGGTCCGGGTGGTCGAGGGCCAGGTTCTGCAGGATGCATCCGCCCGTCGATGTGCCCACGATATGGGCTTTCTCGATGCCAAGCGTGTCCATCAGCGCGATGACGTCGTCGGCGATAGCCTGGGTCGAATAGGCCCCGGGACCGGTGGGTTTGTCGCTTTCCCCGGTGCCGCGGTGGTCGAAGGTGACAGCGCGATAACGCTGAGCGAAGTGGTCCAGCTGGAACGACCAGGCGTCATAAAGACCGACAAGGCCGGGGATGAAGATGAAGGCTTCCCCCGTTCCCGCGTCAGCGATGTTCAGGGTGATGTGTCCAATATCGATACGGGCCATGGGGCTAGTCCTTGTCGAAAGAGATGGTGCTGGCGATTTCGAGCATTGGTTCCTCGAGGGGTACGCGGAGACCGTCATTGAGGCTGTTCAGCAAGCCCATCGTTGCGGCCACGATGGTGACCTCAACGCGTTCCTGATCGGTTGTATGGGCGACAAACATGTCGGCCACCTGTGGCGGAATTGTACCGGCATCGATCGTCAACGCCTCCGCATAGGCCAGGATTGCGCGTTCCTTTTTGCTGAAGGAAGCGTGAGAGAGATAATCGTGCATGTTGTTGATTTTCTCTTCTGCGACACCCTGGCTCATCATGACGCGAACCTGATGGGCTGAGCAGTAGAGGCACGCATTGATGTTGGAAACCTTGTGGCGGATCAACGCCTTCAGGGGCTTGGGCAGCTCGCCTTGATCCCAGACATCATCGAGAAACTGGCGCATTGTGGCGCCCAGCTCGGGGGAATTGGCCATCGCGCGCACATTGTTTGCGGTCATGCCGACCCGCTTGGCGACCCGTGTTGCGGATTTTTGAAAAGCCGGTGAGAAATCCTCATCGCCCACCAGTGGTACCAGGCAACCATGTCCGGTTGCGGGCTGAATATTGTCCATGTTTTCCTCCCAAGTTCTGGAGGTCATAAGCGAAATTCTTGGCGTGATGTCAATCCGGTGTCTTTCGTGAACCGGCGCGCCATAATGGACCTCTACCTGTGGCTGATGATTTGCCGGAGTTCTCCTGATGCCTTCCGAGGGCCGTTCCTCCACCCTGGCGCCGTTTGCGGTGCGCAGTTTCCGGTTTCAATGGCCGGCCGATCTGACGACCTCCTGGGCGTTCGAAATGGAGACGCTTATTCTTGGCTGGTTTGTGCTGGTGGCAACGGATTCGGTCCTGCTGCTGACCCTGTTCGCCTCGCTCCAGTATATGGGCACGCTGGTGTCGCCACTGTTCGGCGTCGTAGGGGACCGTCGCGGTGCGCGTAACGTGTTGTGCTCGATGCGCGCCTTTTACGTGGTCCAGGCCGCAGCTCTGACCGGGTTTGCCTATTTCGACGCGCTCGGCCCGGTGGTGGTCTTTGCGATTGGTGCCCTGATGGGCATTGTGCGCCCCTCGGACAACGCCATTCGCTACACGCTTGTCGGGGAAACGATCCCGTCAGCGCAGATGGTGGCCGCGGTCGCCATTTCGCGCACGACGACAGATTCCGCGCGGGTTGCTGGCGCGCTTGCGGGGGCGGGGCTGGTTGCCACGGTGGGCATGGCGTCGGCCTACACGGTTGTGACGGTGCTTTATGCGGTTTCGGTGTTTTTGACGCTGGGGGCGACCCAACGTCCCCCGCTCCAGACGTCTACCGGGGCCTCGATTGTCCCGACATCGGCGTTGCGTGATCTGATCGAAGTGTTTGTCTATGTCTGGCGGACGCCGCATCTACTCGCGGCGATGACTTTGGCATTCCTGGTGAATTTTTGTGCCTTCCCGCTGATGGGCGGGGTGCTGCCCTATGTGGCCCGTGAGGTCTATGGCACGGACCAAACCGGGCTGGGATATCTCGCCGCGAGCTTCGCGTTTGGCGCGTTATTGGGCTCTCTTGGCCTGACCGGCAATCGTCGTGGGATTTGGCCCGGGCGCATGATGATCACCTTCACCTTCGCCTGGTTCGGTTTTCTTCTCATTTTCGCGTGGGTCGATGTGATGTTTGTCGGCGCTATTGTGCTGATGCTTGCCGGATTAAGTCAGGGGCTGGCGCTGGTGCCGGTCTCCATAATGCTGCTGAAGACTTCGGACCCGCGCATGCGCGCGCGGGTGCTCGGCCTGCGAATGCTGGCGATTTACGGATTGCCTATGGGCTTGCTCGCTTCGGGGCCGCTGATCGCAAGCTTTGGCTATAGCGTCACGGCTACAGGCTATGGGGTGTTTGGTTTGGTGGCGACATCGCTCATTCTGTGGCGCTGGCACGCCCATATCTGGCGCCTCGATGCGCCGGCAAATGGCGGGTAGCGGGTTAGGAAAATACCCCGGGTAGCCGCAGCGCGAGTGGGTATAAACTTCGACCCTATTGCCGTCGGGGTCGCGGAAATAGAACGACCACGCATTGCCGTGGCAGGTCGTGTACATGATTTTATGCCCTGCTGAAGTCGCACGTTTATGCATCGCGCGCAGTTCCGCAAGGGAATCGACCAGGAACGAGATTTGCTGGGCTGAGCCCACGCCCTCTGTTTCGGGCATTGCCTCGGCCAGGACGAGCTCATGATGCTCGCTGAGCTGGTCATGGACATTCCTTCCGATGGAGCGGCCGCTACGGCCGCAGATTACTCTGCGGCCTCTGCCATATCCAGGGCTTCGACAACTTTCGGCGGTGACATGGGCAGATCGTTGAAGCGGACGCCCAGCGCGTCATAGACCGCGTTGCGCACCGCCGCGAGACCCGGCACCAGCGGAACCTCACCGACCCCGCGCACACCCTGGGGATGGTTCGGGTTCGGAATTTCGATGATGTAAGTGTCGATCATCGGCAGATCCGAGGCCACCGGCATGCGGTAGTCGAGGAAGCCAGGATTATCGACGTGACCTTCCTTGTTGTAGATGTATTCCTCGTTCAGCGCCCAGCCGATAGCCTGAACAGCGCCGCCCTGCAATTGACCCTCGACATAGCTCGGGTGAACCGCCCGGCCGACATCCTGGAGCACGGTGTAACGGAGCACCCGCACGATTCCGAGTTCGTGATCGACCTCGACATCGCAGATATGGGTGCCAAAACCGCCCTCTGCGCCTTTTGTGTTGAGCTGAGTGCTGGCACCGATGGGGCCGCCAGACTCATTGGCGCGTGCCGCCAACTCTTCCAGGGTCAATGGCGGGAACTGGCCGGCATTTGCACCTGCCGGGCGCGCTTCGCCATCCTCCCAATTGACCGCATCCGGATCGATGTCCCAGATCTTGGCAGCCAGTTCGCACAGGGTTCCGATCACCTTATTGGTCGATTCGGTGACCACCATCGCCGAAGCGAACAGAACGCGGCTGCCGCCGGTCAGGTTCGAGAAGCCAATCGTCGCTGTGTCGCCGATCAGCACCGAGATTCGGTTGTAATCAATGCCGAGAATCTCTGCGCAGATATTCGCGATTCCGGCACGTGATCCGCCGACGTCGGGATGGCCCGTGGTGATGACCACGTTGCCGTCCTCGGTGATATTCACCTGAGCCGAGGATTCGCCGGCGGCGTTAAACCAGAATCCGCTGGCAACACCGCGTCCCTGGTTAGGCCCCAAAGGCGCCTTATAGTGGTCGTGGACCTTCGCCGCTTCGAGTGATTCGACGTAACCCATCAGCGGGTAGGTCGGGCCGTGGACGGCTTTTGTGCCCTCCTTGGCGGCGTTCTTGAGCCGCAGGTCGAGCGGGTCGATGCCCAACTCTTCGGCGATTTCGTCAAGCACACACTCGACCCCGAAGGCGCCGATTGGGGCACCTGGTGCACGGTATGCGGCGACCTTGGAGCGGTTGGAGACCACGTCGTAGGCGAATGTGCGTCCATTGGGGATGTCGTAGGGAGCGAGCGCACAGCCGATCGCGCCGCGAATGGGCGATCCGGGAAGTCCGCCGGCCTGCAGCCAGTAAACACCTTCGGCTGCGGTGATGGTGCCGTCTTTCTTGGCGCCGATCTTGACCGTGCTCTTTGAGCCCGACGTCGGACCCGAGGCGCGCATCACATCCTCGCGGCTCATGATCATCTTCACCGGGCGTCCTGACTTCTTCGACAGGATTGTGGCCAGTGGTTCGAGATAGACGATCGTTTTACCGCCGAAACCGCCGCCAATTTCGGCGGGGATGGCGCGGATATCGCTTTGCGGGATGCCGGTCAGCATGCCGGTCATGGCTCGGACCATGAACTGGCCCTGACTTGAGCTCCAGATGGTGGCTTTGCCGTCGGCGGCAACGCTGACCAGGCAGGCATGGGGCTCGATATAGCCCTGATGTACCGGACGGGTCGTGAAGTCCCGTTCGATGACAACGTCAGCTTCGGCAAAGCCCGCTTCGATGTCGCCCTTGATGTGTTCGAGGGTGCCCGCGATGTTCGAGGGCTTGCCTTCGAACTCGATGAAATCGTGCAGGATAGGGGCGTCGGGCGCGAGGGCGTCGTCGATCTCGATCGTGTGCGGCAGGACCTCGTACTCAACCTCGATCAGCTTGCAGGCTTCCGCGGCAATGGCTTCAGAAGTTGCCGCGACTGCGGCGATGGGGTGACCGTGGAAGAGCGCTTTTTCGCGCGCCATCACGTTGCGGCACATCCAGCGCATGTCCTGAATGCCCAGCGCGACAGGTATGTCGAGCGGAAAGTCGACAATGTCAGCGGCGGTCACCACGGCCTTTACGCCGGGATGGGCTTCGGCTTTGGAGGTGTTGACCGACTTGATGCGGGCATGGGCGTGTGGGCTGCGCAGCACCGAACCCCAGATCATGCCGGGCATGGTGGTGTCGGCGGCAAACGCGGCGCTGCCGGTGACTTTTTCGGCACCGTCAGGACGGATCGTACGTTCGCCGATCCACTTGTTGTTTTCGGTCATTAGGCTGCCCCCCGCATATCCGCAGCGGTATCCAATACCGCGCGAATGATTTTGTCATAACCAGTGCACCGGCAGAGATTGCCAGCGAGCCAGTAACGGACTTCGGTTTCGGTCGGATCCGGATTTTCTTCCAGCAGCGATTTCGCCGCGATCAGCATGCCCGGTGTGCAGATGCCGCATTGCAGCGCGGCGGATTCGAGGAATTTCTGCTGCAACGGGTGCAGCTTCTCGCCCTCGGCCATGCCTTCAATGGTTTCGATCTTTGCGCCATTGGCTTCAGCGGCCAGCATCAGGCAGGAGCAGACCAGCCGGTCGTCCAGCGTGATGCTGCAAGAGCCGCAATCGCCTGAACCGCAGCCTTCCTTGGAACCGGTCATGTTCAGCTCGTTGCGCAACACATCGAGCATGGTGTCATTCGGCTCGCAGAGATACTCGGTCGGCTCGCCATTGATGGTGGTGGAAATGTGCATTTTACCCATGGTCTTAAACCCCTTTGGCGCGGTCGGTGGCGATGCCGATACTTCGTTTAAGCAGAACGCCGGCTACCTTGGTGCGGTAGGTGATCGTGCCGCGTTTATCGTCGATGGGATTGCAGGCTGCGCTGCAGGCCGCCGCGGCGGCATCGAGAGCCGCAGCGTCGAGAGTGCTGCCGATCAGGGCGTCTGCGGCCTCTTGAACCAACAACACGGTCGGCGCGACGGCACCCAGTCCCACACGTGCGGCAGTGCAGGTACCGTTCTCGATGGTCAGGCTGACCCCGACCCCGACAACGGCAATATCCATTTCCGTGCGCGGGATCATCCGCAGATAGGCATCGCTCGAACCCGGCGCCCGTGGCGGCAGGATGATATTGACGAGAATTTCGCCCGCTTCGAGATTGGTGCGTCCCGGTCCGGCGGGAAAATCCTGCACAGCCATCTCGCGGCGGCCGTTCGGTCCCTGGATCGTGAGGATTGCGTCTGCGGCGAGCATTGAAGGCACGCTGTCACCAGCCGGTGATCCGTTGCACAGATTACCGCCTGCCGAGGCGCGTCCCTGCACTTGGGTGGAGCCAATCAGGTTCAGTCCTTCGAGCACACCGGGCCAGACTTTTCCGAAAGTCGGATGCTCGGCCAGAACGGCGCCCGAAACCGCGGCGCCGATAATAAAGCTGCCATCCGGGGTTTCTTCGATGCTGTTCAGCTCGGCGATCTTCTTGATGTCGACGATGACACCCGGTTCCACCATGCCGGCGCGCATTTGCACGAGAAGGTCGGTCCCTCCGGCGAGTATGCGCGCGGTGTCTCCTCCGGCGGCGAAGGCACTCACGGCCTCGTCCAGCGTCTGTGGTGCCATGTATTGTGTATCGGTCATATTTGTTCCCCTCGAACCTGTGTGCCTTGCTGTTGGTTCAGCAACTGTTCACAGACCCAAAAACTACACGCCCAGACGGAATTGGAACAGGCCCTAAGGCCCAATTTTCCGCTTGCGAAGTAACTATCTAACCCGTGGCTGTGGGCAAGGGTGGCTTCCCCAGGATCATATCAGCGGCTTTTTCCGCGATCATGATGGTTGCAGCGTTGGTGTTCGCGGAATGAGACGTCGGAATCACTGACGCATCAACCACCCGCAAGCCTTCCACGCCATGCACCTTCAACTCGTCACTGACGACCGCGGTGGGGTCATGGGGTGTTCCCATTTTGCAGCTCCCCATCAGGTGGAAGATGGTTGTGCCGTGCTCGCGGGCGTAATCGAGGAGTTCGTCATCGCTCTGGATCGCCTCTCCCGGGGTCGTCTCCCGATCATACCAGGGCGCCAGTTCGGGTGTTTGCAGCATCCGGCGGGCCAGGCGCGTGCTTTCCACAATCAGACGACGGTCGGCCTCGGCCTCCAGATAGTTGGGCTGGATGGCGGGTTTGTCCCGTGTGTCGGCAGTGCGAGCCCGCACATGGCCACGGCTTTCCGGGCGCATCGGCCAGGACCCGATGGTCATGCCGGGAAAATCATCGAGCTGGTAGGCGGCGTCTTCCTTGTAGCTCGCCGGTGCAAAGATAACCTGCAGGTCGGGATGTTCGAGGGCCGGACGGGATTTGCAGAGGGCCAGCGCCACTCCCGGTGACTGGGCCAGAACGCCTTTGCGAAACAAGAGGTATTTGGCAATTTCGCCGGCCAGCGGCATCCCCTGCGCCCGTTCGTTCAGGGTGCGGGCGTTACGGACCCGAGCGGCGAGCCGGACCCCGAAATGGTCGGACAGGTTTTCGCCCACGCCGGGTAAGGCGTGAACAACAGGGACATTGATCCCCCGCAGCATGTCCGGGTCACCGATGCCTGAGACCTGAAGTATCTGGGGTGAGGCAATCGCACCACCGGCCAGCAGGACCTCCCGGCGTGCCCGGACCTCGTGGGTCTGGTCGCCACGTCGGTACACAACACCGCTCGCGCGGCGCTCGGAAAAGACAATGCGGGAGACATTGGCCCTGGTGCGGATTTCCAGATTGGGTCGTCCCCGGGCAGGGTTCAGGAACGCCCGGGCCGCACTCATCCGGCGGCCCTTGTGAATGGTGCGTTGGAAATAGCCCACACCTTCCTGCGTGGCGCCGTTGTAGTCCTGAGCGCGTGGAATGCCGAGATTGGCCACGCCGTCGATAAACGCATCGCAAATCGCATCCGGGCGATCGATATCCGTGATGACCAGTTCGCCGTCGCGGCCACGATACGCGTTGTCGCCATCGCCGACCCGCCGTTCGCTGCGTTTGAAGTAGGGCAACACGTCGAGGTATCCCCAGCCGCGATTGCCCATCTGGGACCAGGTGTCAAAATCCAGTTTTTGGCCACGATTGTAGATATGGCCGTTGATCGAGCTGGAACCGCCAAGGGTTTTGCCGCGTGGCGTGGCGATATTCCGGCCTGCGGTTCCTTCGCCGGGCTCCGTTTCGTAGAGCCAGTTTAGATGAGGGTTCACAAGGGTTTTGAGGAACCCTGCCGGAATGTGGATGAAAGGATTGAGGTCCCTTGATCCGGCCTCGAGCAAACAGACGGTGGCATCGCTGGCGGACAAACGGTTGGCGAGGACCGAGCCTGCCGACCCGGCACCGATAATGACATAGTCAAATTCCTCTATCATCGGGGGGCCTGTCCGTACCGTCATAAGTCGAACGGAATGTACCGTCTGGGGAATCAGGCGGGCAAGTCGCACGCGTTCTGCGCGTTTTCATCGCGTGCGGCGGAAATGGCAAAACGCGCTAGGATACCGCTTCACAAATATCCCAACTATCGAAACGCTGATCATCCGTGTTTGCTTCCGCTCCCACTATGCGACAGGCCGCTGCATTGCCCTTTGTTCCTCTTGAAACGGGACTGCAAGTGCTGTTGATCACCTCGCGAAAAAGCGGCCGCTGGATCTTGCCCAAAGGTTCGGTCAAACGGGGCGAGGGCCTGCCTGAAGCCGCCGCGCGGGAAGCCCAGGAGGAAGCCGGTGTTGTGGGCGAGATACAGCCCAAGCCGATCGGAGAACTCACCTATCTAACGAAGATGCCACAGGGCTATCGGGTCGGCTGCCACGTCTTTGTCTATCCGTTGCTCGTGCGCGAACAACACCTGGATTGGCCCGAGCGGGACCAACGAGAATTCCACGGGGTCTCCATAGCGGATGCCGCTGTGCCGGTCTCTGATCGTGGCCTGATGCGGGTGCTCAGAAATCTTTCAAAAAAAGATAATTATACAACGTTGTAAGCACCCCGAATCGTCGCGGAATTTTGTAAAGAGACGCGGAATGACGGAATTTTACCATGCCGGTGAATTTGGGCAGATAATGAAGGACTTGATATGAGCCAGACCAAACAGTCGCTCGACAAGGATCTCGAAAAAATCGTCCATGTTGAGGCGGCCACGCGAACGATGGCCGGAGGGCTCCGGTCGCACGGTATCGCGGTCGTTTTCCTCGCCCTTTCAGCGGTGTTGGCAAGTGTCTTTGTCGGGGTTGAGTCCGATACGACGATGATTGTCGTCGCGGCCGTCCTCGGTGGCTACATGGCCCTTAACATCGGCGCTAATGATGTCGCCAACAATGTCGGCCCGGCGGTTGGCTCGCGCGCTCTGACACTGTTTGGCGCGCTGCTCATTGCAGCTGTTTTTGAAAGCGCGGGTGTCTTGATTGCCGGCGGCGATGTGGTCGCCACGATTTCCAAGGGCATTATCGATCCCGAGTTGGTGCCGGACTCCAACATCTTCGTGTTGGCGATGATGGCCGCACTTGTGGCTGCGGCCCTGTGGGTCAATCTGGCGACCTTTGTTGGCGCGCCGGTATCGACGACCCATTCGGTTGTTGGCGGTGTGATGGGCGCGGGGGTTGCCGCGGTCGGGTTCCAGCTCGTCAATTGGGGCACCATGGGTGCGATTGCTGCGAGTTGGGTAATCTCACCGGTCCTGGGCGGCGTCATCGCCGCAGCGTTCCTGGCCTTCATCAAGGTCAATATCATCTATCAGCCCGACAAGATTGCAGCGGCCCGCCGCTGGGTGCCGGTGCTGGTCGCGATCATGGCCGGAGCCTTTGCCTGTTATCTCTCGATCAAGGGTCTGAAACGGATCTGGAAGCCGGACACCGCAACCGTCCTGCTGATCGGACTGGCCGTATTCGCCGCCGTCTGGATCGTGATGCGGCCGCTCATCCATCGGCAATCCGAGGGCATGGAGAACCGCAACCAGTCGCTTCGAACCCTGTTCCGGATTCCTCTGATCTGCTCGGCAGCCCTGCTGTCCTTTGCCCATGGTGCCAATGACGTGGCCAATGCGGTTGGGCCGCTGGCCGCGATCCTGTCCAGCGCCCAGTCTGGCGTCATCGCGGGTAAGGTCGAAGTGCCGATCTGGATCATGCTGATCGGGGCGTTTGGTATCAGCCTCGGTCTGTTCCTCTACGGGCCTAAACTAATCCGCATGGTGGGCGAACAGATCACCAAAATGAACCCGATGCGCGCCTATTGCGTGGCCTTGTCGGCGGCGATCACGGTGATCATCGCCTCGTGGTTTGGGCTCCCTGTCAGTTCGACCCATATCGCTGTGGGTGCGGTCTTCGGGGTCGGGTTCTTCCGGGAGTATTACACCAAGCGCAGCAAGCGCCGGCGTGAGATGGTGACCCGGACGCGCGGCGATGTCTCCAAGGGTGATTCCAAGCGGGAAGAGACCCCGGTTGCACCCGAGCAAATGCGCTATCGCAAACTCGTTCGCCGCTCGCATTTCCTGACCATTATTGCCGCCTGGGTCATCACCGTCCCGGCAACGGCCCTATTGTCGGCAGCCGTGTTCTTCGGGCTCAGCCAGTTCTTCTAAAAAAGCGCCTGGTGGGGACAACCAAGACAATCGGTCTAATTTCAAAGGATGTGAGATGTCTCAGAAACCCATCTGCCTGATCATCGGGGCCGGAGACTATATCGGCGCAGCGATTGCCAAACGTTTCGCCAAAGGCGGGTTCCACGTTGTTATGGGGCGCCGTCGAGGCGAGCTTTTCGCGCCACTGACCGCAGAGATCGAGGCCGCAGGCGGCACGGCCCAGGGGTTTACCTGGGATGCCCGCAAGGAAGAGGCCGCGATCGAGATGTTCGCCATGGTCGAGAACGACATCGGGCCGATCGAGATTTGCGTCTTCAATGTCGGCGGCAATGTCCGCTTCCCAATTCTGGAAACAACCGAACGGGTCTTCCGCAAGGTGTGGGAGATGTGCGGCTACGCGGCTTTTCTCTCGGGCCGCGAGGCGGCGAAGTACATGGTCGAGCGCGAGAAGGGCTCGATCTTCTTTACCGGCGCGACCGCGTCCATGAAGGGAAGTTCGGGGTTTGCCGCTTTCGCGTCGGGCAAGTTCGCGATGCGGGGCCTGGCGCAATCCATGGCCCGCGAACTGGGTCCGAAAAATATTCATGTCGCGCATCTGGTCGTCGACGCCGGGGTCGATACTGAATTCGTGCGCGAGCGCCAGCGTGATGCGGGTCTTGATCCTGACGATTTGCCGCCTGACACGCTGATGAACCCGGACAGCATTGCCGCGGCGTACTGGTCGCTCCACCAGCAAACCCGCGACGGCTGGACCCACGAGCTAGATATCCGGCCGTTCGCTGAAAAATGGTAATCACGTGCGCTTGTGTGCGTGATTTTTTTTGAGTCCCCAAAGATTAGGTTTCCGATGAATGATACTGGCGCGGCTTCCTGGCCGCATATTCTCTCCCCGTTCCGTCTGGGTTCACTCGACCTGCCCAACCGTTCCGTTGTGGCCCCGATGACCCGGATCAGCGCGGACGTGGATGGCGTGCCGACCCCGCAGATGGCCGAACACTACGCGGCGTTCGCCCGTGGCGGTTTTGGTCTGATCATCACCGAGGGCACCCACCCCGACACGGCCCAAAGCCAAGGCTATCTTGACCAGCCCGGGATCGCGACACCGGCTCAGGTCGAGGGCTGGCGCCAAGTCGTCGATGCGGTGCACAGAGCGGGCGGGCGTATTGCTCTCCAGCTCATGCATGCCGGCGCGCTGGTTCAGGACAATCGCTACACAGGCGAGACACTCGCCCCCTCAGCGATTCAGCCCGCTGGCAATATGGCCGCACGTTACTATGGCGATGGTCCGTTTCTGATGCCGCGGGCCATGACCGGTGATGAGATCACAGCGGCGGTGGAGTCGTTTGGATCGGCGGCGGCGAATGCCATGGAGGCCGGCTTCGACGGGGTCGAGATCCACGGGGCCAATGGTTATTTGCCGGTTCAGTTCCTGACCCCGGAGACCAACACCCGCACGGACGAATATGGCGGGTCCCTCGAGAACCGCCTGCGATTCCATCGTGAAATCATGGCCGCCGTGGTGCGTGGCGTGGCGGGCAGGGGGCTTGCAGGAATGCGGCTGTCTCAAAGTCGCTCGAGCGATTTCACCTATAAATGGAGCGGTGGCGTCGACGACGCGCGCACTATCTTTGGTGCGATGGCTGCCGAAGGTGCGGATTTTCTGCATGTCAGCACACATCAGGGTCTGGGGGAGGAGTTCGGCACGAGCCGTACCCTGGCCGGGCTGGCACGGGATTTCACCGATTTGCCCGTCATCGCCTGCGGCAAATTGGAAACCCCGGACAATGCCGAAGCGATATTGAGCGGGGGCGAAGCCGACCTGGTCGCGATTGCCCGCGGCGCGATTGGTGATCCGTCCTGGCCGCAAAAACTGGCGGATGGTGTCGACCCCGTCACTTTTGATCCAGAGATGATCAGCCCGTTCGCGACCCTCAATGCCACCGCCCAATGGCGTGCGGCCAACGGCGTGATGTTTGCGGACTGAGAAATTTTCGGTCTCCAACCGGACATTGTCGGAAAATAAACAACCATTATTGCGCTTGACCTTCCGGTTACTAGAAAGTGTAGGAAATGATCTGCAATTGGTGAGCAGGTGCAGGTATATGTCCAAACGTAGTCTGGTGATAATCGTTTTCGTGATCGTGATAGTTGCTGCGGGCATCTATCTTGTGATTGGAAAACCGACTGCTGAAGCTACGCTTTCAGCGGATTTTTCAAATGCGAAACTCGTGGCGATGGGGCGACAAGTATATGCGTCCCAATGCGTGGCTTGCCACGGTGCAAATCTTGAAGGACAGGAAAAATGGCGCGAGCGCAAGGCTGACGGCAAGCTTCCGGCTCCCCCCCATAACGCGTCAGGCCATACTTGGCATCATGACGATCTGACCCTGTTCAACCTTACGAAATTTGGATTAGCCGCAATCGTCGGGCAACCCGTAGAGACGGATATGCCAGTTTACGAAGGAAAACTTTCGGACGAGGAAATCTGGGCGGTGCTCGCCTATATCAAGTCGCGCTGGCCCGAGAAAATTCAGCAGCGGCAGGAAAACCTCAACGGACGCGCCAAAGGTTCCTGACCATTGTGCACTGCATTTTCAATAGTCCCGGAAGTCCGGTTGGCCTTTGGCGTCAAGCCGGTTCAACTGTCTGACCAGCTCGGATCATGACGAGGTTGAGTTTGCGCAACGACCTGATCAACAACACTTTTCCAGGAACAGCGCCGCTGTGGATAGCTGTCGCTGTCGCATTGTTTCTGTTCCTGGGCGCCGCATCGACCGCGCACGCTCATGCCGACCAGGGAAAGCCATCAGAATATACAACGCAAGCTATTACTGGAGCGCTGAGCCAGAGCAACCCGCAAGACGACCAGGAAGAACCGCCAACCTGCCATCACGGCACTGTTCCCTGTTACACTGGTTATTCGATGTCGAATGCAGGTCTGGCCAACGCGCCTCGATCTGCCAACACTGTGCCATTCTCCATAATGACCGGGTTTCCGACCGCTTCGTTTCTTTCGATTGATCCACCTCCTCCCAAGCAGAGAACAGCTGAACTGCACTAGCTGACTTTGATTCAATGTCTTTGCTGTCGCGTTTCCTGCCCACATGAGGCGGGAATGTGACTCCTGCAAAGCCAACGCTCGGAAGTAGGAAGTGAACATGCACAATTTCAAACTCAAGGTTTTGGCTTCGGTCGGAGCACTGGTCATCGTGGCGTCAACCAGCCTGGCTCTCGCGCATGGTGGCGCTACCGGGATCGTGAAAGATCGAATGGACCTCATGGCTTCGGTCGGTAAGTCCATGAAGACCATCACGCAGATGTTCCAAGGCGATAAACCGTTCGACCCGGAGACAGTTCGCAAAGCTGCGGCCTTCATAGGGAACCATGGAGGTGACCAAATGACCCGTTTGTTTCCCGAGGGCAGTATTCAGGGCCCGAGCGAATCCTTGCCTGCAATTTGGCAAGACTGGGAAGGTTTCTCGAAACTCGCAGATGATCTGACAAAATATGCCGGAGCCTTGGCCAAGGCAGCCGACAACCCCCGCGGTTCGGGCATGGGTTCCAGTATACATCAGGGACGCCAGGGCGCCACGGGGTCGAGCCCAATGGGCCGCCGAAACCCGATGATGGGACAATCTGCCGACGGAATGCCGATGAATGATCCCGCGGCCCTGGCTCGGATGTCACCCGATGCGGCGTTTGTCCGCGTCGCCCAGACATGCAGTGCCTGTCACACGCAGTTCCGCAAAAAGCAGTAGGCCGGACCCATGAAAATTTCTTATTTGGTGGCCGCCGCGGTGATCGTGGTGGTCGCGACCGGCAGTGTTGTGACCATTTTTCGTGGCGATCCGGTTCCGGAAGAGGTTATCGCATCGCTCGATGGTGATCCAGATCGGGGGGCATATGTCGCGCGCCTTGCCGGCTGCATTGCCTGTCACACAAACGAATCTGGCGGCGGCAAGCTCCTGGCGGGTGGCCCGCCTCTCAAGACGCCGTTCGGTACGTTCTATGGGCCAAATATCACGCCGGACCCGATAGCAGGCCTGGGTAGGTGGTCAATAAACGACTTCGCGCGTGCCCTGCGGCATGGCATTTCTCCAGCAGGGAATCCGTACTATCCGGCGTTTCCCTACACGTCCTACTCAAAGTTCACGGATCAGGATATCGCCGATCTTTGGGCGGCCCTGAATACTGTTCCAGAAGTGGATAAGCCGTCGACCTCGCATGAGCTCAGTTTTCCTTTCAACCAACGTTGGGCACTGCGGGGATGGCAGAACCTCTTCTTTGACTCCGAGACGTTTCGGGATGACCCCAACAGAAGTGAGCTATGGAACCGTGGCAAGTATATCGTCACGGGGCCTGCCCATTGCGGAGCTTGCCATACGCCCCGAAACCCTCTGGGTGCTAGCGATGCCAAACGGGCTCTCCACGGTGCAGGAGGATTGCCGGGTGATGAACGTTCACCACCGATAACAACTGCAAAACTTCTCGAGAAAGGCTGGAACGAGCGAAACCTGGCATTCGGTCTGCGGTTCGGCACCAAACCCGATGGTGATGTGCTTGGCGGCAGTATGGGCGAGGTCATTCGTGATGGCACCTCATGGCTGTCTGATGAGGATCTGCGTGCGATTGCCCATTATCTTCTGAACAACAAAGATACTGAATAAGCGACAGAGATTATTCTTCGTGGCTTGTGCTGCATCGCGCCGACCCAAGTCAGGCTTTGAGCCTTGGGTCGGCCGTGCATTCATTCAGGCATCATCCATGCGGGTCTTCGCCCTTCGCGACCATGAGGTGATGATCCTGGTGATGCATGCCGAGCGCCATGACCCCGATAAAGCCGAGACCTTCGAGCTTCGACAGGTCTTCCGGCGCAGCAACCGTTACGGTCATGATCGTTCCGTCCGGGACGGTTTCTGCCGAAATATTCATCCCGTTTACCCCATTCATGGTCTCGGCGTGCCCGTTGATCATGCGGTCGATAGAGCCACGGATCGCACTTTCTCCCGTCACGAAATAACTCTTTCCGCCTTCAATGCTCGTGGCCGTCACATCAGCGCGCAGTGTCACATTGTCCATGTCGATCAGATGCTGACGCAGCCCGTTGATATTGACCTTCGTCCAGTCTGTGTCTGCATCGGATTCCAGTAAGGAGATGATCTCCTGAATAGCGGCAAAGACACCCTGGCCGGGCTCCCGGGCAGTGACGTCCATGGTGCGCTCAACTCCAACGCCTTGATCGACGTGAGGCATGCCGGAATGAGACATTCGATCAGCTGATTGCGCCTGCGCGGCAAGCGGCAGCATCAAAGTTGCGGCGGTTACAATGTACTTCAGCATTTCAAGCTCCTGAGTGTGAATTCGTCCCCGATCTTGCCAGCATCGCGAATACACTGACATGATATTAATCATGTCTTTCGAAATTTATGATTTGCTTCGATCATCGGGTGGTTCCCGACAGGCGCTAAATCCCGGTGAGTATCTTTTTCACCAGGGAGAATCTGTTCACCGCCTCCATTTGGTGCTTGAAGGCGAAGTGCATCTTGTTCGATACGATGAGACGGGCAGCTCAGTCATACTACAACGAACGAGGCCCGGTGACGTTGTCGCGGAGGCTTCTCTGTTCGCGAAAACCTACCATTGCGATGCCGTTGCTAGAGAAGGGGCAATTGTTCAGGGCATTCCGCGAGGCGTGTTGCGTAAACGGTTTCGCGAAGAACCAGATACGGCGGAAGCCTTTATGGCGCATCTGGCTCATGAAGTTCAGTACACTCGATTTCGGGCCGAGTTGCTGTCGCTTCGAACAATCGAAGCAAGGCTGAAGGCTTGGGAAAGCTGGTTTGGCGAGATCCCTTCGAGAGGCGAATGGAAAAATCTCGCGCAGCAGATCGGCGTTAGTCCGGAGGCCCTGTACAGGGAATTGGCAAAGCGGAAGCGTCCGGGCTGAAGTCGGAGAGCGGACGCCGCACAGTAAAGGTACTTGCCTGTTGCCCGGCTGACTTCGTGGTGTTTAGTAAAGCACCAAAGCGCGCATCTCGATGCTTTCGCGGATCGCTGCGTCGGGCGGCGTGTTCGGATCGTCGAACGCGGTATGCGCGGTAAAGCGCACGCCGGCTGAGGCGTCCGTGTCGAAGACCTTGAACACCAGCGCCTCGTCGCGCGTCATGTGCGGGAACCAGAACCAGCGGTGCGCCGGATTGTACGAGATGTGATAGGTCTCGCCGGTGCGATAGCGATACCGCCGCTCGTAAGGGATGAAGCCCTCTTCGGGGATCGTCCGGCCGTCACACAGCGCCAGGGGGTCTCGTTCGACACGCGGCGCGATCGACCGCCAGGTCTGGATAATAGCAAAGCGCCGCTTGAGCGCTGCCTCGGCCTCGGCTTCCGGCAGGAAGTCCCGTATGCGCTGAGGGGCTGAACGCTCCGTATAGTCGTTGTGCACCGAATAGACCGCTTTGCGCACCCGGTCGGCCTGCTGGCGTGCCTGCTCGGCGGTCCGCAGGGTGTGGTCGAACACTAACACGCGTTCTGCGCCGCCGCTATGAGCCTGGATCAGGGCTTCGGTCTCTCGATAGTAGACGGAACGCACCTCGTCCTCATCGTAGAAATCCCTCACCTTCGTGTCGTGGTCGACGAAGGCGAAGCCGTGGGAGGGCAGGGTAAATTGCGCTGGGTCGCCGCGGCCATTTTGGATGGGCACGAGGTGTTTTTGGTAGGCGGGCTTGTGGGCGAGATGTTCCATCTCTGGCCAGTCGAGGTAGCGCACCGCCGGGATGCCGTCTTCGACGATGTAGTCGAGTTCGGCTTCGACATGGTCAAGATCGGGGGAGGGTTCGGCGGTCTGGGCCATGGGTCGGTTCCTCCGTGGGGCGTTCGCCCCGCTTCGCGTCGATTGTCTTGGAGGCTAGGCTGATGGCCAATTCGCGGTCAAGCGTGGCCGATATACTGAGAAAAAAATTTGGCGGGGGGAGAGAGATTCGAACTCTCGGAACGCTTGCACGCTCAACAGTTTTCGAGTCCAACCTAATATACACAACCAACTGTTATCATTGAACTTTTTGACGCTGTTGGTAAGAGTGTTGGTAAGTCCAGTTGCATTATACGGTGGTAAAATGGCGGAGAGGGAGAGATTCGAACTCTCGAGACGCTTACACGCCCACTGCTTTTCGAGAGCAGCGCATTCAACCACTCTGCCACCTCTCCGCTGCCATGATGTTTATTGCAAAAAACCCCGATGCTCAAGGGACAGAATAGGTGTTCAAGAGAAAGGGTCATAGAGGATCGCCCTTCTCCACCAATTCCAATTCAGCAGGTTGCTCAGACGGTCTGGATGATTTCTGGTGCAAATCCTCCTCGTGATATCGGGGTGGTGCGTCTGTGCGCTCTTCTTCGGTCGTTTGGCAGGGTATTCAGCGGTGCTGGTCGGTATATGCGAGCAGCAGAGAAACACTTGGATAGTGTGTGTAAGGGTCAGTTCCCGTAAAAAATAGCGGGGTGTATTTTTCGCAGGGAAGTTTCATCCATACCCCTTCCAGTTTCAGAGAATGAGACTATTTGTCTCGAAGACACCTTATTGAATTTATAGATAGCGATTTGGAATGGAGTGATAGGTTTCCTATGAATGATAAAAATTTAGACGATTTTCTCACCGAACGATCTGCCAAGGCAATGAAAAGCATTGAAGAAGAAATATATAAAGAAGTCAGGGAGGGCATTTGCAAATATTTCGGCATCGGAGATATAACGAAATTAAATGAAGATCAGATAGTTCAAGTAATAAATGCTGAAGAAAAAAGAGACCGTGGGTTTCTAAAATTGGGTTACAATTTGGTGATAAAAAAACTGCGTGCACGAAAATTATAGTTCGGTTTCCTCTACAAAATTGTCATTAATTTTCTTCTACATCACGTATCAAAACTCATAGAATATGGGAGTAGGGAATGGTCGGAGGCAGGGGGTAACATCTGTATCATTTACGGGAGGTTGAACGCATGCCTCGCAGAATTAGACCCACTCGACACAACACCCTGGCACCTCTCCCAAAACCTTCTCGACCTAACGCAAAAGACCTCTCAGCATGGTGTTTGAGAGGTCTGTGTGGGCGTCATATCCGAGGGATGTTCGGGGTGTGACCTCAGAGAAACATATGACGTGAGGTCTTATTAAAGTTCTGGTTCAGGTTCAGGTTAGTGACGAACTATGGAACCGCCTCACTGAGAACTTAACTACCGCAATTCCAGCGCATAACCATTCCGCCACCTGTATGGCCAATACGACATTTGTTGTTTGTTTTTGTGAACAACCAAGTGCCATTTATAGTTCAATTTGACGGGAAACTATTAACTGAAATTTTATTGTCTCCTTCATCTTTAATTGACGACTGTTGATAGTTTTCCATCTGTCTTAAAATCCACTTTTCTGATTTTTTTATGACCTTAAAAGGACGTTCATAATGTCCAATACGTTCATACGTAATATTAGATCCATTCATCAGGTTCATGATATCTTCAAATGGAATAATCGTATCAGCACTCGCAGATGCCGGAAGCATTAGAAATGACAGCAAGGTAAAAATCCAAAACTTTTTCATAGTAGGCTTTCCTTTGATATTTTTTACTGGTGCTTGCTCTGCCTCCAACTCACCCCTGCACTTCCAAGAAGAACGGCAATCGTCAGGCAGATGGTGACGGTCAGGTTTCTCATGCGGGAAGTCTCGCAGAAAATATCTGGGATGAGTAGAGAGAATTTGGTGCACTCATACGGAAGACCCTCCAGTGGTGATCCAGACCCGTTACCCCACAGACTTAGACCCACTCGACACAGCCCCCCGACACCTTCTTCGGAACCTTCCCTGACCCTTCTCGACCCCAACGCAAAAGACCTCTCAACATGGTGACTGAGAGGTCTGTAAGGGGTAGGTAGCAGGCATTAGGCAGTCTGGGTGAGGTCTACTCAGGTGACCTTCTGAGCAACGAACCCTGATGCACCCTTACCCTTGGAGCGTTTCACGACATATCCCTTCGCACCCAGACGGAAGGTTTTGTTGTCCTTGAACTGATCCAGTGCAGCAACCAGTGCATCTGCAACAGGGTCACGGACGTCTTTGGGGGTC
>MEHZ011447800.1_pt1 | contig 51963 bp, 50 predicted proteins | sample 897221 | NCBI WGS metagenome assembly MEHZ01 (sample SAMN05514161, study PRJNA337945) | marine metagenome | isolation source: marine surface water | place: Arctic Ocean | collected 2007-12-13 | reverse complement strand
ATTGCGAACCCCGGCCACTTGGCCGGGGTTTTTTTATATATGGAATTTAGAATTGGACAACAGATAACCTTCAAAGATGCTGCTGGGAAAGCGGTAATAAAGGCGATTAGTGGGGATGTTATCACCGTAGAAGACATGTTCGGCTTTGATCGTGAGTATGACGCTAAAGAGCTTCTGCCTACACATACGATGGAAGTTGGAGAAATATATAAAAAGGACAAGCCTAGAAAAATAGTGCAACCATCCGCTCAGCAAGTTGATAGGTTGCTGGTAGATCTTCATTCACATGAACTTCTTGACACTACGCATGGGATGACCAAATATGAAATTTTAAACCTTCAATTAGATAAGGCTCGCGCGGTGATAAGTGAAGCAAAAAGACGTAAAGTTGGAAAAGTTTTAATTATTCATGGAAAGGGGTCTGGGCGTTTAAAGGATGAAGTGCACCACATGCTAGAGAGGATGAGTGGTTTAAACTATTATTTCGCAGATTTCTCTGAAGGTGGATATGGTGCTACAGAAGTGCAGATTTTAAATTCCAAGCACTAAATTTGCAACCGTTCTTAACATTTAGGTTTTCACATGTATCGTGCCTTATCGCTTCGTAAGAAGAGGAAAGTCCGGACAGCATAGGGTAGTGTGCTTCCTAACAGGAAGGACCTACGCAAGTAGGGACAGCAAGTGCAGCAGAGAGTAAACCGCCTTCGGGTAAGGGTGAAAGGGTGGGGTAAGAGCTCACCGTGCTTTAGGTGACTAAAGTAGCAAGGTAAACCTCACGCGCTGAAATGTCATGTATATCGTGTTCCTTAGGGGCTAGGCGACCCGTCTAGAGTTTACTGCACGAGGGGTAGGCAGATTGATCCTAATCGCGAGGTTAGGACTAGATAAATGATAAGGGCCCGTAAGGGTACAGAATCCGGCTTATAGCGAGATGTGAAACTCCTAAATGTGGGGAACGGCAAAACTAGAAAGGAATTGGCTAAGAAAAGATTTTCAATGACACCTGGGTTTATGCGCAAGTATGTGCTAATATTCAGGGAAAAGGGTTTAACAAGAGGATTAAAGGCAGTGGGTTGGCCTACAGCTATCGGTTTATTTCTCTTTTTTCTTATTAAGGGGATGACTCTATATATCATTTTGCCTTACATGATTGCGAAAGGCTTTTTCGCAGGATAGTGTAGCCTCTATTTGTCCTACATTGTACTTTGATGAAGGAATTCTATAAACATATGTCGCCTTGGCTGCTGGTCATAGCCCTGCTTCTGATAAATGCTTTTATCCCGGCGATCTCTGCAGATGAGGCCTATTATATCTCCTGGGCGAAAGATTTAGCGTGGGGATACTTTGACCATCCACCTTTAGTAGCGTGGTTTTCTAGATTAGCTCCAGGCTCTTTTTTCAGAATACCCTTTCTGGTACTTTCATTATTACTGGTTTTGTTATCTAAAAGACACAGTCTTTTATGGGGTTTATGTATTCCCGGAGCTCATTTATTCTTGGGATGGGCTTTGCCAGATACCGTAATGATTGTGGCTGGATTTATTCTAATCTCCTGTTTTAAACGATGGGACAAGGATACGAGTTGGTTGAATACTGTCGTATTAGGACTGTCTGTAGGTCTATTGGGTCTTTCAAAATATCATGGTTTTTTATTGATCATTGCGTTAGCAATAGGCTTTTGGCCTAAGCGCAAGGAAGTGAAATTATATGCAGCCATAGCATTGGGTGCTGTGGTTCTGATGCCTCATTTTATCTGGCAATATCACAATGATTGGCCTTCTTTTAGGTATCATTTATCGGACCGATTTATTCCTGGTGGAGGCATTGTCGCTATGATCCAATTTCTAGTGGTTTCCATAATCCTATGGCTTCCAATGTTATGGAACTACAACTATTTACCAAAATGGTCACGCTCCCTGGTGGTTCTTTCAGCTCTAGTATTCGGTTGGTCAGCATTAAATGGTAGTGCGGAACTACATTGGATGTTGGTCTTGGTCTGGATTATTCCAGAGTTACCTAGAGTTATTAATGTTAAATGGCTTTCACTTGGAGCTTTTTTAGCGGTGATTCATCTATTGATTTTTATCCCAGCGATTTCCGAGCGTATAGGTATTGCGGAACATTTTAGAAACGAGATCAGATCTATAAATGAATTGGACCATGTGATATTTCTAGATTCTTATCAGGATGCTGCTCTTTATGAGATGTATACTCGAAAGGAATCATATTCCTTAGTTCACCCTGGTATAAGAAGAAGTCAATATCAATTATCAACCTTTCCTTTTCAATCCAAACGCGTCTTGATTTACAACAGGATGGGTATGGGAAATACGGTGGAGAATTCACCGTTTCATAAGATCGAACAAGAGGTCTATGATTTGAGTGGAATTGAATGGACCTTTAATGAAGGCGTGTTACAATTAGATGTTTCTCTAGTACCCCTAGGGTACCGCTGGATACAATATAACTATGAAGACGGCGTCCAGGTTGAACGCATAGCTTTAGGTAAAGGTAACGAGCTACCTAGCTGTTTGGAGACTAACGAAATGCAACAGTCGTACCTCACTTTAGAGAAGAATTGGGTTCCTTCTCAACTTTGGATTCCGTTGAGCGAGTAAAATAAAAAACCCCCTAAAGCTATTGCTCTAGGGGGTGTATAGCTTGTGATATTTAATCGTTAGTCTTATAATGCAGCTAAGTACCTTTCACTTTCAAGGGCCGCCATACAACCTGTGCCAGCAGCAGTCACCGCTTGACGGTAAATTTTATCTTGAGCATCTCCTGAACAGAATACTCCAGGATAATTTGTGGCGGTAGAATCATGTTTGGTGATGATATATCCCGTTTCGTCCATATCGATCTGACCTTTGAATATATCTGTGTTTGGATTATGACCTATAGCAACAAAGAATCCTGTTGCAGAAATTTCCTTTTCGGCACCAGTTTGATTGTTCTTTACTAGTACTCCTGTGAGTCCCTTATCGTTCCCTACAAGATCCACCGTTTCAGTATTCCACAGAACTTCAATATTCTTTGTAGCGAGAACTCTATTTTGCATGGCTTTCGATGCGCGCATTTCACCGCGACGGATTAGCATAGTCACTTTGGGACAAAGCTTTGCGAGATAGGTGGCCTCTTCAGCAGCCGTATCACCAGCTCCTACGACAACTACTTCTTGACCCTTAAAGAAGAATCCGTCACATACGGCACAGGCACTAACGCCAAAGCCCATAAACTTTTCTTCTGCAGGAAGCCCTAGATATTTTGCTGATGCACCTGTAGATATAATGACCGTTTTCGCTTGAACCTGCGTAGTCTCATCGATGGTGAGCGTGTGCCATCCACCAACTTCTTTACTAAGTTCAGTCTTTGTGACCAGTCCAAATCTAATTTGAGTTTCAAATCGCTCGGCTTGATTTTTCAAATCTTCCATCATTGCATTTCCGTCTACACCATTGGCGTATCCTGGGAAATTATCTACTTCGGTGGTTGTGGTTAACTGACCACCTGGCTGAAGTCCCATGTACATTACGGGCTTTAAGTCAGCTCTTGCGGCATAGATGGCTGCAGTATATCCTGCGGGTCCTGAACCTATGATAATACATTCGTGTTGTTCCATTGTTGTGATATATTTGAGAGTTCAAATCTAGGATTTAAATGTCCATGATTTTATGTTGGAAGTCTATTCGATGATAGATTTTGTTAATGAGTTATTCACTATGAAATTTGGAATTCTTTTTTGGGTATTATTAACCGCTCTATTCACGTCTTGTGCCCCAACTAGAATAGTGGCTCCATTGGAAAAAGGAGTTACACAAATTGGTGCGACTTTGGGAAGACCGAGAGTGAATGACGGATCATTGCCCTTAGTAGGGGTATACGTCGCTAAAGGTCTTTCAGATGTAAAGACGTTCTATGATGGAGCGTACCTTACAAGCCTATATCTAGGGACTGTTCAATTGGATGGAGGCATAGTAAAAACGGTTATTACGCCTAATGGCATGATTCCGGGAGTCTCTTGGAGCTATGGTGCGAATTCTTTTGTTAGTTCCAGAGATGCTGCATTTAGGCTATACCCAGAGTCAGGGGTGAATGCCTATTGGAAAATAGGTCCACATATTCTAAATGTAAGTGCTAACACATGGGTGGATCCTACTTGGTTTTTATCTGAAAATAATAAAGGTCGAATTTTATCCCCATCGTTTGGTGTAGGTTACAGGTTTCGTTACAAATGGATAGAATTACAGGCAGAATACAAGCTGCTGAATCCAACTCGTGAAATGCACATACCCCAAGCTTCTATACCTTCTACGAATGGTTTAGGTGGAAAAGGATGGTACTGGGGAGCAGCTATGAATTTTTAAGAAAGGAATGATGAAGAATATTATAATTTTTGCGTCTTTATTACTGCTGACATCATGCTTGGATATCAGTGCTGTCATGCTTTATGGAGCTCCGGGTGAATACAATTTCACGAACTCTACGTTAGATGTTGTAGACCATGTAGATGAGTCTAAAATTCATAGGCTACAGACGTTCTCAGATCAGGATACCATAGAAATTTTATATGTTGGAGATTATAGTCAAATACAATCAGACACCATTATCTTGTATCTGCACGGAAACGTTCCTTCCATGGATAGTTATTGGAGTACGATCGCACACATAGCAAATCTTGGCGAGCAGCACCGGTATGGTGTTATGATGTATGACTACAGAGGGTATGGTAAAAGCACTGGGACATCCACGGATGAAACCTCTTTAGCAAGTGACTATGAATCTGTAGTGAGCTGGCTAAAGGGCCAAGGTTTAGAGAGTGATAGGTTGATTGTATTTGCGAATTCTATAGGTTCGTTAACGGCAGGACCCGCAGCCGCTGGTGGATCACTTATTCCGATTGAAAAACTAATCATGGAAACTCCACAGAGCTCATCCGCGAGCATTATGCAAAACTCAACGGGCCTAAGTTTACCTTCTTCGATGCTTACGAACTTTTACTTTGACTTGGCCGTAGACATGTCCAACTATCCTAGAGATCTCTTGTGGATGCATGGTGAGCTGGATGCCACGGCCCCCGTTGCAGATGCTGCATCAGCAATGAGGTCTCATGAGGGTAGTTACTTTGAAGAAGCCATATATCCTTCTGCAGGTCATGGATTGAGATGGGACATCGGTAATGAAGAATGGGACAGAGTGCTGTTAAACTTTATCCTAAAATAGCTCGTAATAAGTGGTACTCATCTCATTGATGTTATTGTTACTTACTCCACACGGTTGTCATTATTCTTATTACGTTGTTCTCAGGTTTGTTACTTAAATCGCTATCCAACCATTTTATAATTCTAAAATATTCTGCTTAGATTGTTTGAATATAAATCATCGCTATGATCAGTTCTACACTTCTTTGGGGAGTATTAATCGGGTTCACTCTCATTGGAATTTTATTGGGTCGCATGACGTCAACAAAATCAGTAGATGATTTTGCCTTAGGAGGACGTAACATGGGTTTCTTTCCATCGTTAATGACGCTGAGCGGTACATTCGTGAGTGCGGTCACTCTTATGGTATATACCAGTTTTGTATACATATATGGCGTTAGTGCTGCATGGATATTTATAGGGTATACACTTGGTTTCCTGTTGTTTATACCCTTTGCTTTAAAGTTGTATAGACTTTCTATAGAGCATCATTTTTTTACACTTACGGATTACTTTGTGTTCCGTTATGGCAGAAAGACAGCTCGGTGGGTCATTGGTGTGATATTCGTTTGGTATGTGGGACTACTGAGTACACAACTCCTCGTAGGATCTAATTTATTAAATGAATTAGGCGGTGTCCCGGTGAATTGGGCTAAGCTAGGAATGTTAGTGACTGTATTAACTTATCTACTTGTGGGTGGGTTTGGTTCGGTAGTTAAGACCGATATTTTTCAGTTCGCAGTTATTTTTTTAGTTCTCATTCTTGTGACCATGACATTGCAGCAAGGTGGTGAAGTCCCGGCGGAGATGTACGAACCGTTTAATGCCGGTCCAGTAAATATCATTGCATTTTTATTATTGGGGTTATTGACACCTTTTGCCACCCAAGATTATTGGCAGAAAGTTTTTGCTATGAAGAGCGAGCGCGTTGTTCGTGATAGCTTTGCGGTAGGAGCGTCTATTAATATACTACTAACAGTAGCTTTAACGTATGTGGGATTGATTGCACGTTCCTCATTCCCAATCTCTGGGGCAATTCAAAATGAACATGCAGAAATGATGGTACTAAGAACCTTTACGGAGCTCGTTCCTCCAGAGTTTCAGGTTTTTGTATTGATTGCTTTTTTTGCAGCAATCCTCTCAACATCAGATACCTATTTGTTCCTGCTGAGTCTTAATGTGACGAATGACCTATTTCCTAGGAAAAATGAAAGTGCTCAAAGTGGCATTCGAAGAATACGATGGGCTCTAGTAGGAGTGGGTCTTTTTGCTTTGCTCATTGCCTTCTTTTTTGAGAGAATTGAAGATATTGTCGTGACATTCAAAGCACTTGGTATTGGCATTGCTCCAGTGATCTTCTTTGATTGGGCTGGAAATCGAGACAAGAAAAGTGTGGTCAGAGCACTGATCGTGATGACCATAGTAAGCCTAGGAGTAAGTGTATTTATGATGAAGACGGTGGGTAAAATTGATCCTAGTATCGCATTTGTTAGTATAGGAACTTCTGCATTAGTCTATGGCCTGAGCTTTCTAACAAGAAAAAAAGGAGCATAAAAAAGCCCCTTTTCATTAAGGGGCTTGACTGTTAATTGAATAGCTCTTCTAACCAAGTATCTCCGGAGGTTGCCTCTGGTTTAACCTGAGGCAGGCCTTCTATAACGGAAACAGGCTTTTGAGCTGTTTTTAATTTATTAAACATTGATATATTAATTTGGTATAAAGATACCTATAATATATTAAATCACTCTTTATCAGTATAATAGGTGTTCTTATACACGGTTGTTTCCAGCAAAATGTATTACAGTTTCATGATTTTCTCCACCTTAAGAAATCCTTCTGATCCTTGAATTCGTATGATGTACATACCTTGAGACAGACCTGTTAGATCCAGATATAACTCAGCGGGTCCCATCGGCATAGGTCTACTCGCTAGATTTTGAACATATTGTCCATTTTCAGAGAAAAGTTCGGCCTGAACCTCTTGATCTTTCTCTAAATTAAACTCTACGGTAACGTTATTACCGTCTACACTTGGATTTGGATATACACGTCCACCATTGGGATGCAGCGGCACGATGGTGTCATTTCCAAAAACCTGTGCGATATAGGTACGGTTTTGCTGTGGTCCATCCCCATAGAATCCTGCCATCCATACTTCCGACGGTACTAGTTGACCTTCTTGATCGTACATGTTTTGAATGCTAAAGTAATCTCCCCAACGTTCGTAGCTGTCACTATGCCGATCGACATGGGTTGTACCAAGTTTTAAATCTAGTACATCTGAAAATGTCGTGTCATCTCCTAGTTGTACTGCTGCAACTCCTGGGTGACCATCCATAGAGGTAAAGTTGAAACCAATCAATGTTTGTATCTGGTTGGTATGAACACCAGACCATGCTAAATTTGGATATCCATAGTCTCTCGTAGGATGTGATAGGATTCGTGCCGTCACCTTGGGGGCGATACTCTGTGCATCAGAAATGTAGCCATGGTAAATTCCTGAATTAGAATTAGCTCCGTGGGCAGTAGTACTGACAAATTGAATCCAATCGTCCTTTTGAATAGCACCTAATACCCTTCCATCATTTGTTTGTAACCCCTTAGTGGCATCTGTGGTGTCTGTGTCACCCTGTTTTCCATTAGGTGGAACACCATAGGTAACATTACTTACTAGGGCAGTAGTATTGATGCTAGTGTCACTAGCACCTTCTAGCAGAGATATTAGGAAAACAGTATCGTTTTGTAGGTCAAAATTCCTGTTGGATATAAACTGAAGCTGGTCACTGATGTTGTCATGACCACGCACGGGGTGAAGGTTTCTTGTAAATTTACCGTCGTGCGAAATTTGGGTGTAGACGGATGCGTTGATGTCGCTACCAGCAAAACCAGCATTTTTATCTAAATGCCAAATTACAGATCCGTCGAAACCTACCTGCCAGTTTACGTTAGGGATGATAAGGTTAGCAGTGATCACTAACCCATTTTCGCTCAGCGCAATCGCTGGAAAATCTGTCCATCTGTTGTTCTTTAAAGGGTTACCGTCTAAACGGTAAATATTCCAAGGGTCTGATGGATCGTTGGTTGTACTGAAGCAAACAATGATCCTGCTATTAGCGGCATCATTATCTTTTAAAAATACCAGTATGAATCTGTCCAGTGTAGGGTCATAGATTAGCTTAGGATCATAAAAGTTCTCAAAACTGGTACCTCCAGCCATTTGTTGTAAACTCGAAATACCAATTGGTCCAGGCATCAAAAGCTCGTTTGTATTGAGATCTAAGGCCCAAAAAACAGAATTTACGGCAGCGCATAAAATTCTTCCCTTGCTGATGGCCATTGCATTGTCGTTAGGAATTCCACCGGTGAAGTCATAAGGATTTCCCTGAGGAGTCATCCTATAGATGGAAGTACCGAAACCAGTACTTGGTTTAGATGCTGTGGTCGATTTTTTCTGTATACTCTGTTTTGGAAAGGAACGATAGTCTTGATTGATTTTCTGCTCGAGTAAAAAGCTTTTATATGAATTTCCTCCAGGAATAGGGGCACCGGTGGGATACATGAACGAAATAACCTCATTCTGAGAAGACTTGGGATCAAACTGTCCAACATATTCAGCCTGTACCTTTCGTGACTTAAAGGACGTGTTCTGAGCATGCATACCAAGTGTAATTATACAAAGTAGAAATAATACTTTTTTCATTTACGTTTGAATTACACCCGGATTGTACCTCTTCATCTCGGGATTATTATTAGCCATCTCTAGACCATAACTTAGCCATTCCCGTGTCTTTGCAGGATCAATCACGGCATCCACCCATAATCGAGATGCTGCGTAATATGGACTCATCTGTCTTTCGTAACGGTCTTCAATATTCTTTTTAAGCTCTTTTAGTTCCTTATCTGACAACTCCTTTCCGCTGCCTTTTAGCCTAGAGGCTTCAATCTGTAGTAATACTTTGGCTGCTTGAGCACCTCCCATGACGGCGAGTTTTGCATTTGGCCAAGCCAACATTAACCTAGGGTCATAAGCGGTGCCATTCATGGCATAGTTACCTGCGCCAAAACTATTCCCGACGATCACGGTAAATTTCGGAACTACGCTATTTGCTACGGTATTCACCATTTTGGCTCCATCTTTAATAATGCCGGCATGTTCGCTTTTGCTACCTACCATGAAGCCAGTAACATCTTGTAAGAATACAAGAGGGATTCTTTTTTGATTACAATTAGCTACGAATCGCGCGGCTTTATCAGCACTGTCACTATAGATAACACCGCCGAACTGCATTTCTCCCTTTGCGTTCTTACTCATTTTTCGGTTATTCGCGACGATTCCTACAGACCATCCATCTATACGTGCATAGCCTGTAATTATAGTTTTACCGTAGGTTTCTTTATAGGCTTGCCAGCTTCCGTCGTCTACTATACACTCGATGATTCTCATGCTATCAAACGGCTTTCCGTCAAATGGAACATGGCCATATACCTCTTCCACAGGTCTCGTAGGGGCTATAGATTCTTTTCGGTCAAACCCAGCTTTTGGAAACGCACCCATTTTATCTACGAGGCCTTTAATCATCGATAGAGCCTCAGCGTCATCTTCAGCCTTGTAATCTGTGACACCACTTATATCGCTATGCGTATCTGCACCTCCAAGAGTTTCGTTATCTATGTCTTCACCTATGGCTGCTTTTACCAAGTAAGATCCTGCTAAGAAAATACTACCGGTTCCTTTCACAATGATGCTTTCATCACTCATGATAGGTAGGTAGGCTCCACCAGCTACGCAACTGCCCATAATGGCTGAAATTTGTGGGATTCCCAAGGAACTCATCACTGCGTTATTTCTAAATATGCGCCCAAAGTGCTCACGATCAGGAAATATTTCATCTTGTAGCGGTAAGAAGACACCCGCACTGTCCACTAAGTATATGATTGGTGTATGGTTGTCTAAGGCAATCTGCTGTGCCCTCAAGTTCTTTTTACCTGTGATGGGGAACCACGCGCCGGCCTTAACTGTAGCATCATTAGCAACAACGATACATTGCGTTCCTTTAATGTATGCCAAGACGATCACAACGCCTCCTCCTGGACAACCCCCGTACTCTTCATACATTCCATCACCAGCAAACGCGCCCATTTCTAGACAGGGTTTGTCTTGATCTACTAAAAACGAAACTCGTTCACGAGCAGTCATTTTCCCTGCATCGCGCTGTTTCTGGAGTTTTTTGTCTCCGCCACCATTTTCCACGACTGCTTGTCTGTGGTGCAATTCGCTTATTAGCAGCTTTAAGGCGTCTTCGTTTTTATTAAAGGATAGGTTCATTGACGGAGTCTGTGTTAATTTGTGCTTGTAGTTTTAGCTCATGGAGGTAATCCCAAGATCCACGCCCTAAGTTAAAGAACAGATCCAAACCACTCAAGTTATGAGCGAATCCATTTTTATGTTTAAAAACCTGATGGTATTCCGGAAAAATGACTGGAGTAGATAGTTTAGGATGAATTGCTCTAGCATCCATGGTACTTATGGTAGTTTGAAAACTGGCGGTCGTTACGAAACGTTCAGGAAGTTCCATCCATTCCATAAATAGAGCAATGGTGGCGGTATTTAATTCCCAGAGCGTCGCATACTTTTGGTATAATAGGGTACTCACATCTTCAAAGAGTACCTCAAAATAGGGCGCATTAGCATAGGCGGTTTCTATGGCTTTCAAGTGGTCCTTTACCCAGTTTTCGCTGTAAGAGATTTTAGTACGGGTGATGTCTTTAATACTGCGGTCTATGGGCACAGAAAGGAATTGGACTCCATTTGGCCCATGAATATGTGTTCTTGATCGAAAACTTTGCTTTTGAAAGTGCTCGTGAGCCTCTAATGCCCAATTACCAGACTGAACCACATACGATAGCCACTCAATAGGAGGGAAGTATGCCGTGCTCAGGGTAACTGTCATTATGCGGCTCTTTTACGTCTGATGATCTGAACAACCTGGTATAATGCAATAATCACCACGAAATGCCAGAAATAACTCTGACGTTCTCCGCTACCATTGACGGTCGTGAATACACGGTTGGTTCGAATTTTATCCATCCCTTTACCATGCTTGTCATAACTCATCCAAATAAACACGGGCTTACCTACGATATGGTCTTCAGGGACATAACCCCATTTTCGTGCATCTAGACTATTGTGGCGGTTATCTCCCATCATCCAATAGTAATTTTTCTCAAACGTGTACTTATTAGACTCAACATCATCTATAAATACAATTCCGTCTGAAGATATTTTTAGATCATGTCCTTCATACTCACTTATCACTCTGCGGTAAGAGTGGATGTTCTCATCCGTAAGAGAGATCGTCGTACCCGCCTGAGGGATGTAAATAGGTCCATAGTTATCCCAAGTATGATTGTAGGGACGTTCCCCATGTCCACTATCTGGATTAGGGAACAAAATCTCTTCAGCTTGACCGTTTTGTAGATCCACTAAACCCTGTGGTAGTGAAGTGTCAGCTGTATTGCCTGGTCTATTAGCCACTACTGGCCACACTTTGATCACATGAGGTAGATTTTCAATGTCATCTACATGCTGCGCTTGAAGGAACATGATGTATTCATCAGAGGTTCTTTGGTAAACATCCTGGTCGGTTGGATATTTACGTTGTTCAGTATTTGTAAGATAGTTGATGTCAAAGTCTCTTTTTAGCTGTGTCTTACTAAACCCTTGCCCGTTGGTTTTTACATAATACAAGAACTGAGGGTAAGCGCGATCAGGAAATTTAAACGCTTCACCGTTTACAAAAACATTCGTATTAATTATTCTTAAGCTATCGCCAGGAGTGGCAACACAGCGTTTGACGTAGTTTTCTTTTTTATCTACAGGCATATTGTCCATGGGATAATTAAAAACTACTGGATCACCTGCTTTTACGGGGTCTATTGCTGGCAACCTCAAGTAGGGTATTTGTGGCCATGATATATAAGATGGTATGCCTAAAAAAGGAACCTTATTGTGAACAAGTGGAAGGGTCATTTGGGTCATAGGAATCCGGACTCCATAATGCATCTTGGATACGACCAAAAAATCTCCTACCATTAAACTCTTTTCCATGGAGCTTGTAGGAATAGTATAGGCCTCGAAAGTACTAGAGCGAATCACAGTAGCAACGACAATGGCAAAGAAAATACTATTCACGCCTTCCCCTAAATTCTTTTTGATGAAAGCGTCATCTCTACCCCAATACTTCAGCTTCTCCTTGTAGTTTAAAAAAGCCAAGTATAATCCAAAACTCCCCATGACTGCGGCTGTTTGCCATGTCTTACGGAACTTAAATACATGTAGGAGCTCATACATCATAATAATCCCCATGACTACACCAACTACGGGTATACAATAGAGTAGCACCCAATAGGTAGGGCGCTGGGCTATTTTTACTAGAACATAGGTGTTGTAAACAGGGATAAATGCTTCCCAAGCCTTACGGTCAGCAGCGACATAAAACTTCCAAGAGATGGTTCCAAACCAAAGCGCTTGAACTACTATAAATATTATAAATTCCATGGGTGTAAACTACGTTTTTAATCTTGTCAATTTTGTTAGCAAAGTGTGAAAGATGATAGCGCTAAAGTCCTAAAACATCACGCATTCCAAAAGATCCACGCTTGCCAATAATCCACTCTGCAGCAATCAATGCTCCTATGGCGAAGCCATCGCGCGAATGTGCCTCGTGCTGCAATGAAATAGTGTCAATACTACTTTGGTAATGAACACGATGGGTCCCGCAGACAGGGTCTATTCTTTCGGAGGTAATTTCTATTCTATCGTTTTCTTTTTCCATCGTCCAACTACTTAAACTTGGGTAAGCCTGTGTAATACCTTCTGAAGTAGTGATGGCCGTTCCTGATGGTTTATCTTTCTTTCCGGTGTGATGAATTTCATGAACACTTGGTGAATAGTCTTGGTAAGGAGCCATAATATTGGCCAATTTTTCATTCGCGAGAAAAAATAAATTAACGCCAAGTGAAAAATTAGAAGCATATAAGAAACCAACACCTTTATCTAGTGCTAGAGTATCAATTTCAGTCTTTTGATCAAGCCAGCCTGTTGTTCCACACACTACTGGAATTCCAGTTAATAGGATGGTCTGAATATTAGAATATGCCGCGTTTGGATTGGTAAACTCTAAGGCCACGTCTGCTTTACGAAGCGCTTCGGTATCTAGGCGTTCACCGTTGTTGATATACACAATGGAATGGCCTTTTGACTCAGCGAGATGGGTAATTGCTTTTCCCATCCGCCCATTTCCTATAATAGCTATATTCATGGGAAGGTATAGGTTAGTGAAAACCCTGGGCTTGCCCCTTGATTTATGGATGGGCCATGGTAGGTTCGAATTTTAGGTGATATACTGAGATCATCACTGACATCAAAATCATAGAGATGCGCATCTATATTGGCATCAAGAATACTCAACACATAAATTCCTATGATTCCGAAAAAGGCATATTCACGTTGGGTTCTTAGCGCCTCCATAAAGCCAATAGCTTCTTGCGCTACTCCATCTGATGAACTTTGAAAGAAGGGATTAGGTACAGCATCAAATAGATTTGGAGCGCTAAATTCTAATTCGACTCTCGTGGTAAGATCTGGATGGTCAATGATATAGGTGAGTACCTCCTTGTAAGATTTGAAGTCGGAATTTAAATCTGAATAATAATAAGCAGAACCACCTATTGCTCCCCATACGAGTGGAATCTTCCAATATTTTCTGTTATATGCTTGACCGGCTCCTGGCAGTAATGCCAATGTAGTGGCCCTCTTAATATTGTGTTTTGCAATTTCAGTGTGTGCTGCAACGTTCTCCTGAGCATGAAGAGTTACTCCAAATAGTAAACAGACCAGTACGAGGACATGCTTAGTCATTAAGTTTGGCTATAATACGCTCCAATTCTGTATCAGAATTAAATGCAATTTGGATTTTCCCTTTACCAGATGGATTACGTTGAATGGTCACCCCTGAGGAGAAAAAGCTTGCTAACTGTGCTTCTAGATGTTCTAATGCCTCCGGTTTTTGTATCGTTTTTAAAGCGGGAGTAGGGTCCTTTAATTCTTTAGCAAGTCTTTCTGTTTGTCGGACACTCAAGCCATTCTTTAAAATTTTCTTATAAAGATCAATCTGAGTAATTTCTTCCGGAAGATTCAGTAATGCTCTGGCATGACCCATGGTAAAGACCAGGTTTGATACACCTTCACCAGTTTCATCTATACTTTCATTGCGATGTAAATCGCGCAATTCAGCCTGAATTAAAGCAGGAAGTTTTAAAAGCCTTAAAAAGTTCGATACGGTAGATCGACCTTTACCAAGTCTTTGTGCAACTTGCTCCTGGGTAAGCCCTAGCTCTTCCATCATACGTTTGCATGAATAAGCCATCTCAATGGGGTCTAAATCTTCGCGTTGTAGATTTTCAACGATCGCTAATTCTAACAACTGTCTGTCGTCTGCTAATCTTACATACGCAGGAATCTCAGTAAGTCCAGCAATTTGTGAAGCTCTAAAACGACGTTCACCAGAAATAAGTTCGAACTTCATACCATTCTTACGTACTGTAATAGGTTGAATGATGCCTACTTCGGAAATACTTTGAGCCAACTCTACCAGTGCGTCATTATCAAAGTTAGATCTAGGTTGGAATGGATTGGTTGAAATTTGAGCTAGGGGTATCATGGCAATGGTACCCACAAGCTTTTCGGCTCCTTTGTCCGTGATCTTGTTCACTTTAGCTACCTCATCTCCTAAAATTGCGGAGAGGCCTTTTCCCATCGCTCGCTTTGCCATTATTAGCTTTCTTTAGCAATTAATTCCTGCGCTAAAGTTAAATAATTCTCAGCGCCTTTACTGCCCGCATCGTAGGCTATGATGTTTTCACCGTGAGATGGTGCTTCACTTAATTTAATATTCCGGTGAATGATGGTCTTGAATACTACACCATCAAAATGACTGCGTACTTCATCCGCTACCTGATTTGACAGCCTTAGACGTCCATCAAACATCGTCAGTAACAACCCTTCAATCTCAAGATCATCATTGTGAATTTCTTGTACTCTCTTTATCGTATTCAGAAGTTTACCTAGACCTTCTAAGGCGTAATATTCACATTGAATAGGCACAAGCACACCGTGCGCTGCTGTTAATGCATTTAAGGTGATTAACCCCAATGAAGGTGCACAGTCTATAATGATATAATCAAACTGGTCCTGGACGGATTCAAGAGCTCGTTTTAGAAAAAACTCGCGTTTTGGTTGATCTATGATTTCCAATTCCACAGCAACAAGGTCAAGGTGTGCTGGAATAATGGAAACACCGGGTGACGTTGTCGATAGGATAAGTTCAGCCGCAGACAACGCTCCTTCGATCAATTCATATGTTCCTCGTGTGGCTTCTGCGTGTTGTATACCCAAACCACTGGTTGCATTCGCCTGTGGATCTGCATCAATAAGAAGTACTTTCTTTTCTAATGCGCCCAACGCAGCACTAAGATTTACTGCAGTTGTTGTTTTACCAACACCACCTTTTTGGTTAGCTATAGCTATTATTCTCGCCATTTCAGTGTGAAATTTTATCCTTTCTCAAATGTAAGCGAAGGGGAGGATTAATACTAAAAAAGTAATGAACAACGCAATAAGACTTATTCAGCTAATTTCCCGTCCAATTGAAGTGCTATCAATTCGGAATAATGCCCACCTGCATTTTCTAATTCTTGGTGGGTTCCTAATTCTATAATTGTACCATTGTCTAGACAAATAATCTGCTCACAATGCTTAACACTTGATATTCTGTGTGCGATAATCAGGGTAGAGATAGAAGTGGTAACGTTTTTGATATTCGATAAAATGAGTTCTTCGGTTTCGGTATCTACTGCGCTTAGACAATCATCAAAAACCATAAGTTTTGGAGATTTAACCATTGCCCGGGCTATGCTAATACGTTGCTTTTGACCACCACTTAAAGTAATGCCTCGTTCGCCAACTTTGGTCTGATATTTTTCAGGGAATTCATCAATGTTCGCGTGTACACCGGCGGCAACGGAAGCTTCAATTACTTCCTTCATATCGGTACGAGACATGCCAAAAGCAATATTATTAGCGATTGTGTCACTAAATAAGAAGGCTTCCTGCGGTACCCAGCCTAAAAGAGATCTAAGTGTAGGGAGGTGCCACTGTTTTAAGTCTACACCATCGATGAGTATTTCCCCTGATGAAGGGTCATAGTGTCTTACTAATAATGATGCGATAGTACTTTTGCCTGATCCAGTTTTCCCTAAAATACCTATACTCTGTCCGGGTTCAAGAACAAAACTCACGCTGTTTAAGGCTTGAATACCACTATTCGGGTAGGTGAAACTCACATTTTTAAACTCAACGCGACCTACAAAAGTCTTAGGCTTGTGAGATCCTGATTCAAAGTCAGGTTCTTCATTTAAGAATTCGTCTAAGCGTTGCATTGAGGCTGCAGCACTTTGCACTAAGCTGGTTACCCAGCCAATAGATGCGATTGGCCACGTTAGCAGGTTAACGTAATAAATAAATTCAGTAATATTTCCCGCACTAACCTCACCTGCGAAATACAACTGACCACCAACGAATATGGTGATTAGCGTACTAAGGCCTACCATAAGAATCATCAGCGGTTGGAATGTGGCATTTACCCTGAAAAGTTTTTCGTTAACAGCACGATATTCTAGAGCTTGATCTTTAAAGTTTTTGGAGAACCAAGGCCATTTATGGTAGGACTTGATCACCCGCGTACCCGAAAAACTCTCTTGCGCGAATGTGCTCAAACTAGAAAGCTGCTCTTGTACTTTCAGTGATCTTTTGTTGATAAGATTGGCCACCTTATAAACAAGCAAGGCGAGAAATGGTAGCGGTATGAGTGTTAAAAGAGTCAATTTAGGACTAACACTAATCATGATTGTAATCACTAAAATAATAGTAAACCCAGTGTTGAGGGCATACATAATAGCAGGACCTACATACATGCGTACTTTTCCTACATCTGACGAAATACGATTCATCAGATCTCCTGTATTATTCTTCTTGAAAAATCGTTGAGTTAATCGCTGGTACTGATGGAAGACGACGTTTTTAAGATCGTATTCTATATGCCTAGACATTACAACAATTGTCTGGCGCATGAAATACATAAAGACGCCTTGGAGAATTGCGGAAGCTATGATATAAAGACCATAACGCACTAATTGCCACCTAACGTCTGAATTCTGAACAGAACCTTCCTTGTAGTTATCGATAACTTGGGCGATGGTGTCAAAACTGTTTCTGATTAATAACGCCGGGAATAACTTGAAAACCACAGAAATAATAACGAAAAAGCCACCGGCAATCATCATCCATTTGTATTTCAGGAAGTATTTGTTGAGTTTTTTTAGTGCGTTCATTAGTTGTAATGCGTCAATGCGAATGTATATTTGCCACAAGAATAAAAGCTCTTTGCATGCGGTGCCACAAAAATAACACGACTTTATTGAAAACAGTTCTGTTCTGTGGTGAACCTGTGCCAAAATCCCTCTTTTTATGATTACTAGACGACACATTAGAATAAAAGTGTTGCACCATCTCTATGCCCACGCCGTGGATTCAGAGATGAGCGCAGCAATACTCTTGAAGAATTTGGAAAAGAGTATAGAGGAGGTACACACTCTTTTCGCATGGGATATAAATGCTTTACTACGCATTAAAAAGCTCGCAAAACAACAGTATGATCTGGTTGAAAAACGTAATGTAAAGGATCTTGATCGCTTAGACCGAATAGGCAAGCTTATCGATATTCCTTTCTTTGCGTTGTGTGAAGAAAACGCTGCCCTTACTACCTTAATGGAAAGTGCTCATATTCAATGGAGTGAATATGACCAGCATTTCATCACCATTGTCAATACCATCCTTGAAGGAGATCTTTTTGAGAGATATCTATCGAAGGAACCCACTTTACTCAATCAAAAGAGATTCATAAAAGAAATTTATCAAGAGCATATCGCTGAGAACGAATTCATTCATGATATTTATGAAGACCAGCATGCCCAATGGAGCGACGACTTAGATGCCGCGCAAATGATGACAGGTAAGGTGATTTCAAACTGGACTGAAGGTGTTCTATCTCTGTCTATTCCAAATTTGTTTAAGGATGAAAATGACGCTGTTTTTGGCCCGTTCCTAATGCGCAAGTATTTCGAATTCGCGGAAGACAGTGTTCATAGAGTAAAGGAAAAAAGTAAAAACTGGGAGAGTGATCGCATTGCGAAAATCGATGTTGTTCTGATGAAACTCTGTATTGCAGAATGGAGAGGGATAGACGATGTTCCAGTGAAAGTTTCTCTTAATGAATACCTCGACTTGTCAAAAGAATACAGTACTCCTAAAAGTTCTTCATTCATCAATGGTATTCTTGACAAAATCGTTACTAATTTGCAGGAAGAAGGCTTACTCCAAAAAGTAGGCAGGGGAATAATAGAATAATTTAAAAAAGTAACGATGAAAAAAGTAATTCTTTTAGCGTCTTTTGCGCTAGTGATGACGGCTTGCGGCAATGCGACAGATAGAATTGAATCCTCTACAGAGGTTGAAAATGAGACCATGATGGAGGTTCTTCCTGAAATAGTTTTCGAGGAGGAATTCCATGATTTTGGTGAAATTAATGAGGGACTCGTTGCAGAACATGTATTTTCCTTCAAGAATGAAGGTGAAGGCCCGTTAATCATTTCAAACGCTCAAGGCTCATGTGGTTGTACAGTGCCAGTTTGGCCACGTCAACCTATTGCTCCAGGAGCAACAGGTGAAATCAAAGTAAGTTTTAATTCAACTGGGAGAGCTGGTAAACAAGACAAACGAGTGACATTAACAACTAATGCTGTGCCACAAACCAAAGTCTTGAATATCACTTCAACTGTAATAGCAAAGAACTAATGACAAATCTATTTTTACAAGCGGCCGCTGGCGGCGGTATTATGAGCTTCTTACCCTTTATCATGATCTTATTGGTCATGTATCTATTCTTCTTTCGTCCACAGATGAAGAAGCAAAAGGAAGAAAAAACATTCCGAAGCGAAGTTAAAAAGGGAAGTAGAGTGGTTACTTCCTCCGGAGTCCATGGTAAAATTTTAGAAGTGGGTGAGACTACATTTACTCTGGAGTGTGAAAACTCTAGACTGAAAGTAGAGAAGACCTCAATAAGTAAAGAGCTTAGTGCTCAATATCAAGCTTCTGAAAAGTAAAAAAAAGCCGACCTTAGTGTCGGTTTTTTTATGAAGAGATTTAAGCAAATAATTCGCCCAGATGCCCTGGCCTTTGTCCTATTCGCAGGTTTGGTATGGTTAGTAATGACCATCACTGGGACAACGTCAACGAAAAGCTGTAGCATAAATGTTGTGGCAGAATCCGCTTTAGTAGAGGGGTATTATTTACTTGACACCATAGTTCCTTTAATGATTGATGTTGAATCTTCAGGAATTAATGCACTTCGATTAGGGCAGTTTGAAGATGTTCTTGTCGTGGTTGAAAAGGAATTATTTTTCGTAGATAAATCAGGTCAGCTTTCTATTCGATCGGAGGACATTAAGGCATTGTTGAGTCAGGAGTATGGGAATGAATATTCTTTTACGATTACTACCTCTAGGGTTATGTTTCCGTCAGAAAAGCTATCTTCTGTAAATGTCCCTGTGGTTCTGAAGGGCATTCGTAATGCCACGCTCCCAAATGGAATGCGGTGGAGTGAAGCCTTAAGAATTGAGCCTGATACGGTTGTTCTAACCGGTCCTATTGCCAGAATGCAAAGAACACAGGTTTTTGTTACCCTACCTGAGGTTATTTGGGAGGGTAGTATGGCCATTAGTTTACCCCTGGATCAATTGGAAAAAGGACTAGAATTATCTGTAAATTCAGTAGATGTTATAGGAACATCAGAATATTGGGTAGAGAAAGAGTTCATCTATCAAAGGAGAATAGGACAACGTGTATATGAAGTTAAACTTTGGCTCAGCGGTCCGTTTAGTATATTAAAAAACAGCGAGTTGATAGACTTATGTGAGTTAACTTTCCAAGACTTTGATACGTTTGAAATGGCCCAGGTAACCATTAGAAACAAAGACGTGGAGCTTTTGAGTATAACTCCACACAAATTAGAAAAACCTCTTCAATGAAACGGGTATTCTGTGTAACAGGCGGTATAGGATCTGGAAAGAGTACTGTTTGTAAAATATTGGAAAACAAAGGTATGCAGGTTTATTACAGCGATGAGCGTGCTAAGTTTTTAATGTCTCATAACGATGATTTAAAACGTGGAATTGTGGGGATTTTTGGCAATAATTCCTACACGAGTCATGGGACTTTAGACCGATCTTTTTTGAGTGCGAAGATTTTCGCTGACAGTTCGCTTAAGCTAGCTTTAGAAGAATTAGTTCATCCTGCTGTACGGGAAGATTTTGATCTATGGCTTCTTCAAAATGAGGCATCCATCGTATTTAAAGAAAGTGCTTTAGTATTAGAAAAAACGGATAGATCATGTCAAGAAATATTGGTAATCATGGCAGATCAAGAACGTAGGATTCAAAGGGTACTCGAAAGAAGCCCAGAACTTAGTAGGACTGATATTATACATCGTATTTCTAACCAAACTAGTGATCAAACAAGACGAGAAGGTTCTTCCTTTATAATTGAAAACAACTCGGATAAAAAGACACTGGAGCAGCAGGTTGATTATTTCCTAGCCAGTGTAATTTGAACTAAACCGTTCGGAAAAGACCTAGACCCAATGTTTTTCCAATCTTGAGAGGTATTATTTGATCTAAACAATGGAATGCCAGAACCTAAGGTTATGGGTATGTATGTCAATATCATTTCATCAATAAGTCCAGCTTCATGAACTCGAGCGTTGGTAGCACCTCCACCAATGATCCATGTGTTTTGGTCACTTAACTTAAGTTTCCGTAAAACATCTTCCGCCGCATCAGTGCTTACAACAACTCCTTTTTCAGATACCGCTATTTCACTGCTGCTAATGATGATACTTTTTTTACTTGCATAAGGGTAGTCAATCTCAAATTCCGACACCTGTTTATAAGTGTTATAGCCCATGAGTACAACATCTATACTATCGTAAAATGATCTGTAACCATAATCTTCATCAGGGAGTTGATACATAGGATCATCCAAGAAAGCAACGCTTCCATCACTTTTTGCAATGTATCCATCTAATGTTACGGCAGTATATAATGTGGCTTTCCCCATGCTAAATAATTTAAATCAAGTTTGACAATTATCATGCCGAGACGTACTTAGCTTAAAACAGCACTAGGCGCGGCCAAAAGAATTTCTTCCGATGCTTGGTTCTCAAATTGCTTGAAATTATTGGCAAATTTTTGGGCCAATTCATGTGCAGCTTTATCGTAAGCATCTGCGTTGTTCCAGGTAGATTTAGGATTCAACAGTGATGTTGGAACACCGTCGCATGAAGTAGGCATATCTAAACCAAAAATTGGGTGCTCATGGTAGTCAACGTTATTTAGCAATCCATTCATTGCAGCTGTAATCATAGAACGCGTATGAGAAAGCTTCATTCTTTTTCCTTCACCATATCCACCGCCACTCCAGCCTGTATTTATCAACCAAACGTTAACTCCTGATGCTTTCATCTTTTTAGACAACATATCAGCATACACGGTCGGATGTAATGGCATAAATGGTGCGCCGAAACAGGCACTAAATACGGCTTTGGGCTCCGTGACACCTTCCTCAGTACCAGCTACTTTAGCTGTATATCCACTTATAAAGTGATAGGCAGCTTGACCTGGAGAGAGTTTTGAAATAGGAGGGAGGACTCCGTATGCATCTGCCGTAAGAAAAAATATGTTTTTAGGATTATTTCCTATAGAACCGGGCTGGGTATTTGGTATGTGATGTATCGGATAACTAACACGTGTATTCTGTGTGATACTCGAATCGTCAAACTTGACTGTTAGATCTTTATTGAGTACTACATTTTCAAGAATCGCTTCTTCTCTGATTGCATTAAATATGTCAGGTTCCTTTTCTGCACTCAGGTCTATAACCTTAGCGTAACAACCTCCTTCGAAATTGAATATCGTATTGTCATTACTCCAGCCGTGCTCGTCATCTCCAATTAATCTTCTGTTTGGATCAGCGCTCAATGTAGTTTTACCCGTTCCAGAAAGACCAAAGAAAATCGAGGTATCGCCTGAAACTCCAACATTAGCGGAACAATGCATGCTTAAAACATTCCTTTGATGCGGTAAGATAAAATTAAGAGCACTAAAAATCCCCTTTTTGATTTCGCCGGTATATCCTGTTCCACCGATTAATATAGTTTTTTCTGTGAAGCTTAAAACCGCAAAATTTTCTTGTCGTGTACCATCTATATCGGGATCCGCCATAAATCCAGGAGCATTGATGACGGTCCATTCGGGAAGGAAGTTTTCAAGCTCTTGTATCGTTGGCCTTAGAAACATGTTTGAGGCGAAATGATTGGACCAAGGATATTCATTGATTACGGTTAATGATAATCGATAATCAACGTGAGCCCCAGCATAGGCATCTCTTATGTACACGTCCTTGCCCTCTAAGTAGGTGCAGATACGTTTTTTTAAGGAGCTAAAATTTTTCGGGTCAAACGGTTTATTCATTGGGCCCCACCAAACAGAGTCTTGTGTCATTTTGTCCTTTACGATGAATCGATCCTCAGGACTTCTGCCGGTATATTTACCTGTATTCACAGCGATGGCTCCATGGGCAGTTCTCACTGCCATGCTTTTTTCTAAACTGTGTTCTTCGAGGGTTTTAGGGTCTAAGTTGCTGAAAACAACCTTTGCCTTGATGCCTAATAAGCTCAAGGTGTCCATGTGGTTCTTGGAAATCATGTTGTGTTTGGTTGGTTTGTTCTATAATAGGTTCACCAAATATAATAACCTTGCTTTTACAGCAAGCTAAACTGATCACTAATTATCTGACGATATTCAAGATTTATCCACAGGTATATTTTTTTTGAACGCCACAGAGCCCCAGCCTGCAGCCAGTAAAAGACCCCCAATCGGTGTAAGAGGTCCCAGGAAATTTAGATTAAGGCCTATTAATTCGTCTAAAGTCAGTGCATAAATACTTCCGGAGAATAGCAGTATACCGACAATCCATAGACGGATTGTGCTTACGCTTCCAGTTGAATTATAAAGCGCGAGTATAGCCACCGTATGTATAAGGTGATACGAGACCGCTGTCTTATAGGACTGTATTGCAGTAGGTTCTAATAGATCTTTTAAACCGTGAGCACCGAAAGCTCCCAGTACAACGGCAGTAATGCCTAGTAGTGCTATGGTATATTTCATAAGATGAATGTAGTCCTAAATAAGGTTAAAATGCAATGTTGAAAATTGAATAACAACCTTTAGTTGTGTTGCATAACCTACAACAAAAGAAAGTGCTAAATTGGTTCCAAAGCCTATTGAATGAAGAGAATTGTACTAATTGGTGCCGGTTTGAGTACCAAAAGTTTAGTCCCATACCTTAAAGACCGACTCGTAAGTCACCAATGGTATTTAAGAGTTTTAGATAGAGATTTAACGGTTGCCCAGAATCGATTAGGTCATGAGACGGGCCAATGTTCAGCTGCTGCCATTGACATCACAGACACTACGTTATTGGAGCTTGAATTAGCAGATACGGATGTTGCTATTTCCATGGTACCAGCACATATGCACATGAACGTTGCGAAAGCATGCTTGAAATTAGGCATACACCTTTTGACAGCTAGCTATTTAAGCGATGAAATGAAAGAGCTTGATCAAGAAGTAAAGGCAAAGAAATTAGTCTTTCTCAATGAGTGTGGTTTAGACCCTGGTATTGATCACATGAGTGCCATGCGTTTGTTAGATGATATCAGAGATAACGGTGGTGATATAAAATTATTCGAAAGTTTTACTGGCGGATTGTTAAGTCCAGAATCTGAGGGAGATAATCCCTGGAGGTACAAGTTCACCTGGAATCCTCGAAATGTGGTACTAGCAGGCCAAGGGGGTGCGGTTAAGTTTATCCAAGAGGGTAAATACAAGTATATACCGCCTCATATGGTGTTTAGACGCACTGAATTGATCAATGTGTCCGGTTATGGAAAGTTTGAGGGTTTAGCGAATAGAGACAGTCTGAAATACAAAGATGCTTATAAACTCGAAGATGTGGGTACATTGTACCGAGGTACGCTAAGACGTCCCGGTTTTGCTCGAGCGTGGGATTCCTTTGTAAAACTTGGGATGACAGATGATAGCTATGTCATAGAGGGTACTAATGATTTAACCTTTAGAGAATTTACCAACCTCTTCTTAGCATATAATCCTCAAGACAGTGTTGAATTAAAGTTGAAATATTACTTAAACATTCCTCAAGATTCTGATATCATGAGTAAACTGGTTTGGGCTGGGATTTTTAGTGATAAAAAATTCCCATTTGAGAAAGGTACACCAGCACAGTGCTTAGAGTATATTCTTAAGCAGGTTTGGTCACTTAATCAATCTGACAAAGACATGATAGTGATGTTTCACAAGGTTGGATGGAGCCAAGGTGGCGACTTAAAAATGATAGAAAGTTCTATGGGTTTTGAAGGTATGGATTCTTCTAAAACGGCCATGGCCATAACCGTAGGATTACCCTTGGCTATTGCTACAAAATTAGTGTTGACCGGTAAGGTATTGAAGCCAGGTGTTCAGATGCCTATTACGAAAGAATGGTATAGACCTATTTTGGATGAACTAGAGGCAGACTTTGATGTGAAATTCTCTGATAGTATGGTTGACTATAAAGGTTACTAAAGGTGGAGGTAGAATGGCAATAGGATTTCATTCGCCTCTTGGGTATAATTTTTATCCTCATTGTAAAGAATAAGTTCTTTTTTGACAGGGTCAATTCCACCTTCTTTTGAAAAACCAATAATCACTCTGTTGGGTGGTCTGTTTTTGCTGGGTCTGATATAAAGCAATGATTTTGGATATAATTCCTCGTCAATAGCTTCTTCAATAAGACTACCAGATCTATCTACGGGTAAAATGCACCAAAACTCTCCAGATTGCCTAAGGAGTTTAGAGGAGTACTCAATCAGACTTTTAAAGTCTAAGGTTAAAGCATGTCTTGCCGCAGCAACACCTTGGTCAGATTTTGTAGGTCCAGCCTCAAAGTAGGGAGGGTTACTGACTATAATATCATACAGTACGTTTAGTGTAAATTCCTGTAACGGTTCATGGTAACAAACCATACGGCCGTTGAACATACTATTTTTGAAATTCTCTGTAGCTTGACGTGCACTGGGCCCGTGTATTTCTACACCATCCACAAAGGCTTTATTAAAACGTTGCGCCATCTGAAGTGCTATTACACCGCTTCCCGTTCCTATGTCTAATACATGATGCACATCCTCTGTTTTGAGTGAGCTACCAGCTAGAGCACCAAGTAGGCATCCATCTGTATTGACACGCATCGCACATTCATCATGTGCAACACTGAAATTCTTCATTTTGAAAGGTTCTGTAAGTCTCATGTTTCGCCTGTTAAGCTGAAAATTTTCGGGCGCAAGGTGAAGAAATAGATGATGTTAACCAAGGCAAACATAAAATAATAGAAGTTTGATTCCATCAAGGTAAATGTCAGTAGCATCAATGTGCCAAGTTGAACAAGTACCCATTGCCAGATGTGAATTTTAGTTAGGATTTCGAATTTAGTATCTATATCATCCTCTACCTCAATGGTTAATAATCCCTTGTTCCAAAGGCCTTTACCTAATGCCGCAAGTCCAAAGACAAAGCTAGGTATAGCATAATTCGAGATTTTGTTCATAGAGCACTGAATCACAGCGTCCTCCTTAGCACTGTAAAGCACTACTACAGTCATAATTAACTGAATAATGAGTAGGACTGAATAAATCAGATGTAAAGATCTAGGATCGTATGGGTATTGTTTATTCATCAAAAGCTAAAGGTCCAAAAGTCCTTCTGGTAACTCAAGATAAATAATTTTTTCCTCGTGATTGATAGTTTTAATGAATGCTTCTACGGCTGGGACGAGATAGTCCTTCTCACCGTGTTCAATTAAAAACAAATTTTGAGCTACATTTTCAATGACATCAACGATGTGTCCTATATGCTCTCCATTGTTACTGGCTCCAAAACCGATGATTGCTTTATCATAGTAACCCTCTTTAGGAGCAGGTAGCATTTCGATAGGAAGGTATGCAGCGCTACCTACAATTCTAGGTGCGTCCTCCGGACGTATATCTTCAAACTTTACAACTAATTTTTTCCCATTGAGCTTACCACGTTCAGCAAAAAAAAATGGAACCAGTTCCGTACCTATCTCTAGGAGAACTGATTCCAAGTCTTTAAAATATTCTGGAGTAGAAGAGTCGATATGTAATATAACGGCCCCTTTATACCCATGGAGTTTAGTAATCTTTCCTAAAGAAAAGCACGACTCCTTTAACACAATTACTCTGCGCTATCTGCTACTGGAGCATCTTTCGATGCTTCTTCAGCTACAGGAGCTTCAGTTACTTCTTCAGCCACAGGAGCTTCAGTAACCTCTTCAGCTACAGGAGCTTCAGTTACTTCTTCTACAGGAGCTTCTTCAGCTACAGTAACCTCTTCAGCTACAGGAGCTTCAGTTACTTCTTCTTCTACTGGAGCCTCAACTACAACAGGAGCGTTAGCCGCTGCTATTGCCGCTGCGCGAGCCTTGTTTACTTCACTTTCAGCTGCATGACGTGCTGCTTTTGCAGCAGACTCAGCAGAAACTAAAGATTCAGTTTTTACGCTAATTTTATTTTCTTTATCTGAAGTCCATGCCTCAAACTTAGCATCAGCTTGTTCTTCAGTAAGCGCTCCTTTGCGAACACCTTCTAACAAATGCTTCTTCATCATCACACCTTTGTGCGAAAGAATCGTACGCGCTGTATCAGTTGGTTGTGCACCTTTCATAACCCAAGTTAAAGTTGAGTCAAAGTTTAGGTCGATTGTTGCTGGATTCGTATTAGGATTGTAAGAACCCAATTTCTCGATAAAGCGTCCATCACGTGGAGCGCGTGAATCTGCTACTACGATTGAATAAATTGGACGGGCCTTGCGACCACCTCTTTGCAAACGAATTTTAGTTGCCATAATTAATTGTTTTAAAAGGGTCCGAAACCCCGGTAATTAATAAAATTAAGCTGCAAAAGTAATGAATATATCTTTCTTGGAGAGTAGAAACAGAATCAACTTTCAATATGTATAATTTGTGAACCTAAAGATTCCATATTGAAGTCAAAGCTTTCAGCATCAAGCGTTTGCATTGCCTTGTCTACAGCCGATTGCTTATGGGTAGGGACATAAAATAGCATAAAACCGCCTCCACCTGCTCCCAGAAGCTTACCGCCTAGAGCACCTGCGTCTAATGCGGTGGCATACAAGTCATTAATTCTTTGGTTTGTGATACCGGTTGCTAAGCTCTGTTTCAACAGCCAATTTTTATTAAGAATTGCTCCAAAATCATCTAGGTTACCCTGAGTAAGAGCATCTTTAAGATCATAAACTAAGTCGACCATCTTTCCTAGCGTATCCAATTTTTCCTTTTGAGCGGTGTTCTTCTTCTGTTCTGCCAGAATCCCACTTGCGCTCCGTTGATTGCCTATATAATAAAGTTTAAGGTTGGAGTTCAGTTCTTTTCTTGTTTGATCGGAGATGAGAACTGGTTCAACATTTACGCTACCATTCGGTAAAAACTCAATCAAATTAAGCCCTCCAAAAGCCGCTGCATACTGATCTTGTTTACCAATAGGTTCCTTTAATAGATCCAATTCTACTCTACAAGCGCCAGACCCCAAACCTTCTTTCGAAATATCAAGATTAGAATATGCCGTTAAGTTATGTAGGAGACCTACGGTGAAACTCGAGCTACTTCCCATACCTGTTCCACCCGGAATATCTGCAATAGAACTGACTTCAATACCGTTAAGGTCAAAGTCTTTCAGTACTGTTCTAAGAATAGGATGCTGTAATTCGTCTACGTGATCTACCGTTTCGGTTTGAGAATATTTACAGCGAATTTTATCTTTTTCGAAGAATTTATGTGTGCTGATATACATGTACTTATCTATTGTTGTACTGAGCACAGCACCCTTTCGCTGGGTGTAGTAAGCCGGCAAGTCACTGCCTCCACCAACAAATGAAATTCTAAATGGTGTCTTTGTAATTATCATGGCCTAAAGATATGTCATTGTTGATAACCTTTAGTTTTCCTCCCTAAAGAATATAATTCTATCCTCGACGTATTTTAGGGTAAACGCTACGGATATGAAAGAATTAATATGAATTCTCGTGGTGTAAGTTTCACGTCAAGTATCTGAGGTTCAGTTGCTATTAAACATAAAAAAACCGCTCATGTATGCATCAAATAATCTTATTCACAGTAAACGGGTGTTCCGTTTACAAATGTTTACGCATTCCGTGTCAAAGCTATCCTTAGAATTGGATACTCAGATATCAACGTCCATCATAAGCTGTCATGAAAATATTGCTAGAATATTGACCTCTTATGATGAACATTGGAAGTTATTAGACCAAATAAGCGCATATGAACAATTGGCACTTCAAATCGCTCGATTTTCAGCACTAGTCGAGCAACTTTCGCCAGCTCTAAATATCTACCCAGGAATAGATCCGATCGTCATTTTTTCAGAGGAATTGTTCTTTGATATACAATATGTTTCTGCTAAAAAAAGAAATCACTTACATATGCTGACCTTCTATTCATCTGATCAAAGTTGTCGATTTGTTAATCAGAAAAATGATTGTAAGTATGGATTAGATAAGGATAAAGACAATAATTTAAATTAAAGCAATGATTAATATAACCTTGAACACTGTAAAAATGAATACTTCAATTTCTCAGCCTATATACCAGGAAGCCATGGCAATCAATAGAACGCTTCAACAATTAACCAGAGGATATCATAGCAATGGCACTTTTAACCTTGCGTTTAAAATAAAGGATGATATCATCAATATTTGTAACTGTCTCGACCAGGGAGTCTCTGCTCGGTATGAGCATACTTTCGAAGACTATTATAAGAAGGCAATAGGTGAATCAATCCAGTTGTTAGAGCATATGCGAATAGCAAACAGTGCTCATATGTTACGTGGAGGAATACCGTCTGAAGTATTTAAACGAGTTGAACTCCTGAAAATGAAACTGATTTTAATGCTGGAGCTATTTAAAACCGAAGTTCCTTTGGATTATATTACACTTTCGAATTGGGCACGACAAAAAGTGTCAAATGACTAATCTATGAACAACGAGGATATTCGTGGGCTTACCTGGTGGGCGAGGGAAAAAGTACGTGGATTCATGACGGGTAATCATAAGAGTCCTGATTTCGGCTTTAGCTTGGATTTTGCGCAGCATAGGGCATATGTTCCAGGAGACTCTCCAAAGTATATTGATTGGTCAGTGGTCGCAAGACAGGATAAATTTCTAACCAAACAGTTTGAAGCTGAGAGTAATCTTCGTGCCTATTTTGTGCTTGACTCTAGCGCTAGTATGTTTACCCCTAAGGACTCGTTAAAATGGACTAGAGCTGTGCAATTGATTACCCTGAGCGCAACACTGTTGCAAAAGCAACGTGACGCAATTGGTTTATTAGAGCTTAGGGATAAAAGCGCTCATTTTTTTCAAGCAAAATCCACACATGACTCCATAGAGCAACTTCTTTTTCATATTAATGGGAAAGAAGAAAGAAAGGCTGAGAATGGTTTGCTGGCAGAAGAGCTTATAAAGATGCTAGAAACCATACCAAAGAAAAGCCAGGTGATCCTATTTACTGATGTTTTCCATGAAAATTCTTCAGCAATCATTAATGCTTTGGGACTTCTAAAACACTTTGGTCATGACGTTACCGTAGGCATTTTATACAGCGAATCTTTTGAATTGATTCCTGGTGCTTACGCAGGATCTTTGGTCAAGGATAAGGAAACAGAGGTAAAAACCTTTATTGATGTCTCGTTGAATCAGAATCTCTCTACTTATGTCGCTGCGCAGCTTGAGTTTTTCAAAAACGAACTGGGTAAAGTGGGAGTAAAGAGCTTATCTCTAAATACTGATGACGAGGTCATGGTAAGTTTCTATAAGTTGCTTTCATGAAAAAGACCTAACATCTCTGTCAGGTCTTTCAGTTTGATAGTCGATTGACAAGCAACTTACTTTTTGGTAGAACTATTTTCAGCAGCACGATCTACTTTTTGTTGATCCGCAGGAGAAAGTGATGTTGCTTGGGTCGCTTTTGACGCGGCTTTTATTAATTTGCGGGCTTCTTTCTCCAATTTAAATCTTTTGTCGAATGAAGTAAAGCTGACTCCTGCACTGAAATTCACCCCTTTAGTATCGGAGGCGAGAGTGAGATTTCCATTTGATCTAGTACCACTCACAGCAGTTGCGATATCACTAATTGTATTAGTTCCAAGATAGACCTGAAGAAGAGGAGTTACTCTGAATTGAATAGCGACATTAACAAAATCAGTATTGACTTCACTCATGGACCAATAATAACCACCCTTTAACTGAAGGTATTTTCCTACCCAAACCATTGAATTTAAACCCGTGTATTGATAGTCGGAATAGGTATTTGATCTACTCGTGTAGTGCACGCCTAGGTAGCTTCGTTCCGCGAAATAATAATTAACGGCTACATTGGTATTCTTCGTGATATTAAAAGTTTGCGTGTAGCTGGAGTTAGATAAAGCAGTGGTGATTCCTCCTGTTGCTTCATCAGTAAACTGATCAATAGCATTGGAAAGCTCATTTGAAATAGTGTCTCCCGGAGCGCTCGTATAGTTAAAGCCGTTGATGGTACTTGAACCTGACATATTCTTAGCTAATTGACTATCAAAAGACAAAGAAGTGCCTCCAATTCCAGACATGCTAAGTTGTAGTTCTAGAGCCTTTAAAGGCTTGTAAGTGACTCCAAACCCCAGAGAATTTTGAGACTCACCACTTGTTATATCTCCTAAAGTGTTATAATCCTTGAGGTTTTTTAAATCAGCTAAGCTGTCTATGCTGCTCGTTGAGGAGAATAAGTTAGTTGAGGCAATATCAATATCATACTGCGCGCTAACCTGATTAAACGTACCGGTACTAGAGCTACTATTTAATCCTAGCGTATTGGTACTAACGTCTAGGCCAGCAAGATAATTATGCCTGTTCAAAGTGATTCCAATTCTAAGACTATTATCGAGAAGAGATCGTTGATATCCAAGATAACTTCTTGAAGACACACTTAATCTAGCCCCGGAATTGGAAAAATCCCCTGCGTAGTCTAAATCTAAATCTCCGTTCGCATCTGCCATACCATTTCTGGCGAAGAGCAGTAAATCTCTATCTACGACTAATCCAAAGTCGACGTCAATATCTACGCCACCGAAAAAGTAGTGGTCATGAATTTTGAAACCTACATGAGGTAGATTCAAGCCAACCAAACCGTTTAGAGAGAAGTCATCAGTATTTGCTGCTAATATATTCCCAAGAACATCACTAGAAGAAAAGAGCTCGCCCGCAGTTGCGTTGATCCCAAAAGTTCCCTGTCCTCCAAAACTTAGTTGAAATTTAGTTAACGGATCAGCTCCAGGATTTTGAATAAGATTGCCTGCGTTACCTAAAAGACCATAGGTCGAAATGTTTTGTGCACCCAGCTGCGTTATTGAAAATAATGCGAATAGTATAATATATTTTTTCATAGCGTTATCTCAAAGTGTGTTAAAGGATGGCTGATACTTCGACTTGAATTCCCAAAGAAATTCCTATGGTAGCATCAGTTCGAAGTCTAACGGGTTCCGTCCCGCCATTATAGGTTTCCATCAAGACCTCTGCCAATATTGACTTAGCGGATAATACTTGAGTTAAATCAGTGCCGGAAACATCGATGCTTAAGGATGTTGAGCTGGGAGCGGTCACAATTCCATTCATATTTGGAATTCCACTTTGCAGTAGATCAATAGACTCGCTATGTATTTCATTCCAAGAAGCATCATAAAAACGAAGTACAATGGTTGCATTCAACGGCAGAGTAGTACTGATCTCCATTAATAACCGGAGCGCTTTAATTTCCACCTCAGTAGGAATTGATCCTGTTAGATCTAAATCCTGAGCTAACGTGTCTCCAAATGATAATGCACTCGCGGTAATCATAAATGGCAACTCCATAAGTAAGTCACCAGATATAGAAGAAGAATTGGTAACGAAATTTGAGGTACCAAAACTTGCTGTGTCATGATTGATGTTTACAGCTCCACCATAAACTATACTATCTTTAGGTAGGGTAAAGACATCTACTATTTGAGAATTAGTATTGTCAAAAATTAATGTTCCAGTCTCTGTATTTCCAATACTGGTAGGGTAAGGAAGTACATAATCAGGACCATTTAGTGCGAAACCTGTTCCATTACTATACGAGCTGAAGTCTAAGGCTAACTCTATGGGTAGTCCAATAGAATTTGTGATGTCCATGCTAATCGATGGTTCTGAGAAAGATATTTGGCCATTTAAATCGTTCAAAAACTCAACGGCTAATGGTACGCTACCCGGGTCAATTACGATCTGCTGTGTGCCAAAATAGCCGAGAATATGCCCAAATTGAAGATTGGTCATTTCAAATGTCATGTCCAAAGCGTCCGAGCTGTCGATACTAACCTGTGCACCAGAACTTATTAAGGTAGCAGTCACGGAAATAGGCAATTTACTATGGCCCTGCGCTGGATCTGTAGTGAGGTCTAAAATGGCATTATCTAAGTTGATAGATCCAATAGTTGTTGCACCAGCAGCGATCGTTATGGTGGTGTCCACTTCCGTTCCGTTTTGAGAAGAGCCAGGAAAACCTAGTGTTAATTCTAAATTTTCTGCTAGGGTAGAGGTAAATTCATAATCGAAGCTCGCAGTACTGAATAGAAGCTCTCTGAGTTCTTCACTACCACCAGTGCTAAGATCAATATACTGGGTGTCGTTTGAAATGTCTTGTGTTGCGATTTCAGTAACAGCGTTATAAACTTCCAAATCCGCTGAAGATATGTCTAGCGTAAGAGCATCTGTAGTATCAATTCCCACAAATGTGGTTCCAGATCCAGGAGAGGTCAACGAGGTTATTTTAAAGCCAACAGTGCTGGGAAGTGTCTTGTTAATCAAACTCTCCGTATCAGAAGCTGTTCCGCCATTCGCAGATGCGTTGTTCAAAGTATAAGAAGCAATGGTTGAACCTGTAGATGAATTCACCAGGTCAATTCCCAAACTAACCGCCACCGGCCAATCATTCGTTAAAGAAATAGTCATGCTACCATTTGAAAAGGAAGCACTGGAAAACGATCCAAATCCACTTCCTCCATACGTACCAATATTAGTCTCATTCAGCGAAGGGAAAGGAGCATTTGAGCCATGTGCGGCGCTAATAGTCGTTAAGCCGGCATCATTGGCCACTGATCCTAGAGGTATATCCTGGTTAATACTCACATTAGCCACTGGGATGGTCCCCATTGAAATCATGCTATTTGATGGGCTTTGTGTTGGAAGCGTTATTAAGTCATTCACATTGAAGCCAAAAACACTGTCCTGAACTACAACTAGCTTGTAGTCCATGTTGTCTTCAAAAATCAAACTATCATCAGGAACTAGAAGATGGTCCAAGGTCAGGTTGATCTCACCAAGTGGAAGAGCTATGACGGGCATTGCTATGATGTCAACGTTATCAATAGCGACAGTGTCCTTTTGACAGCCCATGGCAAACAGACCAATGATGGAAATGAGAAATAACTTATTCATTATACAGCAGTAATATTAAGTTACAAAGTTACTGACTTTTTAATAACAACTAGTTAAATAGTAAGACCTTTGATCAGGAAAGATTTGAGTGATGACAGCTGCTGAGACATAATGTACCCTGTGAATAGTTGTTGTAATCCTCTTAAAAAAATCACAACGATAAACAAGGAATCCATCCCTGTAAGAACATTCAGATGATAACTGATCATCAATGACGTAATTAGCGTACTAATGACTATTAGTTCTCGTAAATTCTTATTAACACTGTCCCATTTCGCAGCGCCAAATTTCGAATCTTTCCAAAGATCAACATCCTTCGAATCACCTTCTTCAAGTGCTGTTTGAGATGAATGCACCTTATTGGACCATGAATCCTGTTTGGATTTGACCATTTTTAAGCATACTGACCACAACATGACTATAAGTAGGGTGATTCCACCAAAAACTGGGGATAATATCGTGCCTATTGCAGCGTAAATAATGCCTGGAAAAACTTGAGACCATCCAATAAAAAGAAAATTTAAACCTTGAACGGATTTCCCGAAATCTAATTTTTGATTTTGACGTTCACTTGCACTTTTGTGCGCTCTAAAGTCTGAGAGTAAGGTAATTCGAATGGATGCATTTAAGAATTGGCTGTAATAACCTAATGCAAATCTGATGATCAAAACAACACCTAAAATCATGGTGTACGTGATTAAAGGCAGTTTGATATTCTGAATGGCAATAAATTCACTTCCTTCATAAATAGATTTAATGAGAGGCAAAGACAATAGTATGGGTAACGTCTCTAACAGTCCGGAGGTGCCAACAATAAACAACACATACCAAAAATTAGGCAGTGCTGTATGCCTGCGATAGAAGCGAAATGCTAGAGATATGGCGTTATCTCTGCTCAAAGTAGCTCGGAATTCTTGGTGATTTCAAGACCATAACCGCTAACACCAATTCTTTTAATAGGATTATTTGTTATTAAATCAATACGACGAATGCCCAATTCATGTATTATCTGGGCACCAATTCCGAAATCCCGACCGTCTTTGCTAAAGGCAGGTGCTTCAGTTTTAGAGGTCTTTTTGAAACTCCTAATTCTCCGCATTAAATTAGCTTCGTTTAGCTCTTGATTCATATAAATGACTGCGCCAAAACCTCTCTGGTCTATAGTTTTTAGTGCCCGTTGTAGTTTGGAGTTTTCATTGCTTGTAAGCAGGTGGAAAATATCATTAGCAACACCTGCACTATGAATTCTAACAGGTACAATGTCATTTATCTCCCAATCACCTTTCGTAAGTGCTATATGCACTTGGTCATTCGTTTTTTGCTCAAAAGCGTGGAGATTAAAAACACCGTATGGTGTTGAGATTTCAACCTTTTCTGCCAGTTCAATTAAGCTTTCCTTGGCCATTCTAAATGCGACCAAATCTTCAATTGAAATTATTTTGAGTTCGTGCTTTTTGGCAATTTTTAAAAGCTCAGGTAGACGTGCCATAGTACCGTCTTCATTCATTATTTCCACAATCACGCCTGCAGGTTTCAATCCTGACAATCTTGCGAGGTCTACAGCCGCTTCCGTATGACCAACGCGTCGCAATACACCACCATCCTTCGCGATTAGCGGAAAGATGTGTCCTGGTCTTGCAAGTTGAGCAGGTCGAATGTCTTGATCAACTAAAGCTTTTACCGTCATGTATCGGTCATATGCTGAGATACCTGTAGTGCATCCTTCCCCTATACGATCAATACTCACTGTAAATGCGGTTTTATTGGCATCGGTATTGTCCTGTACCATAGGAGGGAGTTCAAGCTCTTCAGCTCGATTAGAAAGAATCGGTGTACATATCAAGCCGCGACCTTCCTTCGCCATGAAATTGATCATTTCAGGAGATACAAGCTCTGCTGCGGCAACAAAGTCACCTTCATTCTCACGGTCTTCATCATCCACCACAATGACTACTTTACCTGCTGCAATATCTAATAATGCTTCCTCTATGGAATTAAGACTCATTTTGTTTTCTCTTTGTTGGTTGCCAAACACTGGAGGTAACTCCGCGTAAAAATCTAATATAACCTATAAATAAGGCCAAGTTCATCGCACAAAAGTAAGTGAAAGGACCTGGAGGGAAGAATCGGACCCAAATAATTTGGGCGAAGACTACTGCTGAAATCAGCATGAGATAAGGAAGGGCAATTGGCGTACATAATATCAGGAGACTTGAGAGGATAAATAGATGCGGAGTTAGCCATCTCAATATTTTGTGAAACAGGAAGACCAATCCAAAAGGGAAGGGCTTATTCATCGCCAATTTCCTAAACCTTCTTAGATTTTGAAAATTACCAATAGAAATACGAATCTTTCTATTGAATTCTTCTTTTAGTGAGGTGCTTACATCTTCAAAACCAAGGGCAAATTCATTGAAAACAATGTCATATCCTTGGTCAAAAACCTGAACCGTTTGAAAAAAATCCTCCATGAAGGTGTGCGGAGGTATTTCACTCCAAAGCTTTTTTCTAATGCTGTATAGACCACCCTCCATGCCAAGACAAAATCCGTACTTATTACTTTCAGTCTGCTTAATTCTATTTTCTATGTTCAGATAAAAGTGCTCGTTTTTAGAGGTACCAGAACTGATGTTTTCTTTTTCATAGGAAAGGTTACCAGCTACGGCTCCTACATTAACGTTAGAATAGTATTTGACAAGCTCGGTGATCGTATGATGGTCGAAAATAATATTTGCATCAGTCGCTATAAAAATATCGCCGCCAGCCTTTTTAGCGAGAATATTCATAATAGCCGCCTTTCCAGATCTTCCAGACGATATATATAGATGTAACGTTTTAAATTCTAGTTGCAGCCGTGTAATTATTTCTTCCGTTGCGTCCGTGCTTTTATCACTCCCTATCCATACTTCAATGAGTTCATTAGGATAAGAGGAATGATAGATACTTCTAATTTTCTCCTCAATAACATCTTGCTCATTGTACGCCGCGAATATCACCGTTACCAGCTGGGCATTGAAATTAATCTCTAGGATAGGATGAGATTTCCCTGGAAACAGTATTTGCCAAAGAGGGTATAAACCATAGGTAATTATAATGCCTAATAGGCACAAGACTAATAGAGAATAGAGTGCTATAAGGGCCATGCAGAATCAATAAGTTTCAAGGTTGAAGGCATGCTGTAAGTAGTCATAATATCATTTTGTAAAGACAATCCAATTTTTTTTGCCTTTTCCGGGTGATCCAAAAGATCGACCAGTTTGTGAGCGAAATCCAACGGTTTGTCAGCTAAAGGAATTATACTGAAGGTATGATTATATACTCCTTCAGCACCCACGGTTGTACTTATCACCGGAATAGCAATCCTGGCATTTTCCAACAGTTTAATCCGTATTCCAGAGCCAGATAGCAACGGGATGACAGAAATTCCATGTGACTTTGAAAACGCTTCAGCATTCGATACTCTGCCATGGACGGTAATCTTTCTATGAGGCTGTGTCTTAATATGCTTGGGAGTGTTATTTCCAGCAATATGAAATTCTGCCTCAGGACGCATATCTAAGACCAGTGGCCATACTTGGCTTAAAAACCATTCTATTCCTTGAAGGTTAGGTTTCCAATCCAATGCACCTAAGTGAAAACACCGCATGGGTGAAATAGTCTTGACAGGAAGTCCATCTTCTACGGCCACAGGGATGTGATGGGTATGTTTATTTAATGCCTTAAACCATGCGCCGTCTATGGGACTTATGCTCCATATTGAATCGGATTGCCTTGTTAGATTTTTCTCAAAAGACTTTAGTCTATTTGCCTGAATATTGAAATACAACTTCCTAAAAGGGTCCCCGATATGATCCGCGGTTCGCTCCCAAATAACATGCTCCAAGTTGTGCGAACGCAGGATCACTTGTTTTCCCTTTCTCTTGGCAATAGGTAAATAATCGCCCATAAAGGCACCTTCGATGATCACATAATCAAAGGAATCATCGTCAAAATCTAGGAGCCATTCCCGCATCGATTTCACAAAGAATCGGATCGCATTATAGGGTCTGCTGCTGAATAATAAATTCCGTACTCCTGATATAATATTTGGGGACGTATCTACTTCAAACGATACAAAGATGATTTTGTCTAGAATAGCTTTAGGGAAATCTTTAATATCTTTTCTATGTTTAACAGTGTTGAGTGCGCCATAAGTGATGTTGATACCGTCAATTTTTAAAAGAGATTCTAGCATTCTGGCCATGGCTATGGAACTCCCGTCTTTAGAAGGATATGGGATTTTGTTTGCAAGTATCAGTACTTTTTTCATGACCGAGGTTTTCTAGTAAACCGAGTACTCAATTTGCTGTACCATTCTCCTGACAGTAGGGCAGTGTCAGTGGACGCACTATAGGTTAGCCACAAGGCTATTGGCGCTAAAATAATGGAAGGTATCCAAACCGCTGCAGTGACATCGATAAGCATTTCTCTACCCATCTTTTCAAACGTCGTATTAAGGATATGAAATACCAAAAATGATATAGTGGAAATCACCAATGGAAGTCCTATACCCCCTTTTCTTATAATACTACCTAATGGAGCACCGATAAAAAACATGATAAGTACTGAAACTCCGAGAGCATATTTCTTGTAATACTCTATCCAATGGCGCAGATGCATTTCCTTGCGCCATTCCATTTCACGTTCCATCTGACGCAGATAGTCAAGATTGCTTCTAGCAAGACGAACTGCATTTTGCGAGGCACGTACCCTCATTCCAATAACTAGATTTTGCATCAAGTCGTCTCTTAGGGCACTTTGGTTATCAGCACTGCTTATTTCAATATAGTTAAACTTGTATTTACCATGTAGATTTTTCTCAAAGTTCGCCTGGCGCTCTGTAATTTGAGCAGACAAAGTATCTGCCTTCTCTTTGAGCTGCTGCGTATTAAGCATCATGAAGTCACGTTTACGAGTCTTGTAAAGATCCTCGGAAGAGAAGTTCCCTAGTGAAAACCTGATGTAAGCAGTATCAAATTCACTTCTTGCCCATGGCATCTTTTTCCGATCGTCTCTTTCCTTTTTGATAATATCCTCGTAGGTAGCTCCATCATGTAATTCAATCTCTAAGTACTGATCGTTAGCGACTGTTCTCATGATACCTGAGGCTGCTGTGAGCACCTTGTGATTACCTTTCTTAGCTTCCTTGTGGTCGTAGATATAGATGTCCTTTAAAAGCTCACTGTCTTCGCCGCTCTTTTCCCCAATTTTAATGCTATATCCATCGAAACCATTATAGAAAATACCAGGGGTGATGTGGAAGGCAGGCTTGCTCTTCGAAATATTCATGAGGAGGCTTTGTCCTCTTAAATTAGCCATTGGAATGACATTGTTGTAAAAGAAAAAAGCCGCAAAAGCGATTAGTATATTTAAGATAATTAAGGACCTAATTCCTCTAAATAATGAAATTCCAGCGCTCTTCATGGCAGCCATTTCATAATGTTCACCAAAATTTCCAAAGGTGAGTAAGGAGGCAAATAACACACTTACCGGGAGTGCAAATGGAACTACGCTTGCGGCCCAGTAGGTCATAAGCTCTAAGATGATGTACCATTCTATTCCTTTGCCTGCGAGATCATCTACATACTTCCAGACCATTTGCATCAAAAAGAAAAAGACCATAATTCCCAAAGTGGGGATTAATGGCCTGATAAAGCTTTTTAAGACATAACGGTCAAGTGTATTCATGGATTATAATCTGTAGAAACCCTCGAACTCATTTGCATAAATGTTAAACATCTCAGCATCTAAGGCGAGGTTAATAGCATAGGCCTTAACCAAGAAGATATTGTTCGAGCCATTGGTACCGAACTGTGTATAATTATCTAAAAGCATGGTTTTCATATTCACACCAATCAAAATCTCTTTCACTTCTTCGCTACTAACAGGTTTAAGCCTTATGTACTGAATTTCATTTCCATTAACGGTAGCTTGACCAGCCATCTTATAACTATAACCACTTTGATAATTCTTGAGGATATCTGCTGGGCTTAAACTTGTTTCCTCCGCAGAAGCGGCTACCTCAATTTCTTGATCCTCTGGATATATCAAATAAGCTGTAGTGCCGTTAGACAAGAATTCGAAGGCATTAGTTTTAACACGAACTTTCTCTCCAATAGCAAATAGTTCGCCTTCAGAACTCCGTTCCTTCATTCCACCATCGCTAGGTACCTCAATGGTATTGGTGAAGGTGATATGCTGCGACTCTAAGGCCAATGTAGTTTCGTAAACTTGGTTAAGTAGTTCTTTGGCCTGCTCGTGATTTTGGCCAATTGATAAAAAGGGGAGTAACAGTAGTGCAAATATTCTCATAGGGGTAAATTTACACATCTCCTTTCAATTTCTGTTCCAATGATGTCTCATCGGTAATTAATACTTGTCGAGCCTTAGACCCTTCAAACTGTCCAAGGATACCGGCAGCCTCTAATTGATCCACAATTCTACCTGCACGATTGTACCCTAATTTTAATTTTCGCTGTATCATAGATGTGGATCCTTGCTGACTGGCTACAACTAAACGAGCGGCATCTTCAAAAAGTACATCTCGGTCCTTAGGATCCATTTCACCAACACCACTACCTTCTTCACCCACAAATTCAGGCAGTTGATAAGCCATGGGATAGGCCTGTTGATTACCTATAAAATCACAGATGTCTTCTACTTCAGGAGTATCCACAAAGGCACATTGCAGCCTGACTAAATCCGATCCTTGAGAGAATAACATGTCTCCTTTTCCTATCAATTGATCCGCACCACCTGCGTCAAGAATCGTTCTTGAATCAATCTTTGAGGTTACCCTAAACGCGGCACGAGCAGGGAAATTAGCTTTAATGATACCGGTTATCACATTTACAGAAGGTCGCTGTGTTGCAACAATTAAATGAATACCAATAGCACGTGCAAGCTGCGCTAGGCGAGCAATAGGCATTTCAACCTCTTTACCAGCTGTCATAATCAGATCCGCAAACTCATCAATAACAAGGACAATATAAGGAAGGTATTTGTGGCCCTCCTCAGGGTTTAGTCGGCGAGCAATAAATTTAGCGTTGTATTCTTTGATATTCCTGACCATGGCATCTTTAAGAAGCTCATATCTATTGTCCATTTCGATACAAAGACTATTCAGGGTAGCCACTACTTTTCCGGTGTCCGTAATAATAGCTTCATCTGTATCAGGAAGCATAGCCAAGTAGTGACGTTCAATTTTATTATACAGAGTCAACTCTACTTTTTTCGGATCTACTAAGACAAATTTTAATTGGCTTGGATGCTTCTTATAGAGCAAGGAAGTTAGAATAGCATTTAAACCAACTGATTTACCCTGACCTGTCGCGCCTGCCATGAGAAGGTGTGGCATCTTAGCAAGATCAAAAATGAAATTTTCATTCGTAATGGTTCTTCCCATGGCGATTGGTAACTCCATATCCGCCTCTTGGAATTTTTTACTCGCAATCACTTGCTTCATGCTCACCATTTGCGGGTTGGCATTAGGCACTTCAATTCCTATGGTTCCTTTGCCAGGGATTGGAGCTATAATACGTATACCTAAGGCCGCAAGACTGAGTGCAATATCGTCTTCTAAACTCTTGATTTTTGAAATCCTTATACCTGCTGCTGGCACAATTTCGTAAAGGGTTACAGTAGGCCCAATAGTGGCTTTAATCTCCTTTATTTCAATGTTATAGTTGCGCAACGTGTTGACAATGTTGTCTTTATTTTGTTCAATTTCAACTTTGTCAAAAGTGATTTGACCCGTACCATATTGCTTTAATAAATCAATTTTAGGAAGCTGGAATCGACTGAGATCTAGCTTGGGGTCATACTCACCAAACTCCTTGACCTTCTTGTTAATAGACTGGTCACTCTCACTCTTTTCTTCAAGAACTTCAACCTGAACATCTATGCTATTTTGCGGAGTAGATTCCAAAGGTGCTTTGATTAGAATTTCTTCTGCGGGTTCTGGTTTTACTGCTAGTGGAATAGTAGGGGTTTTATCTTCATTGTCTTCCTTTGGTTCTCTATCGAAAATGGATGAACTAGACTCTTCAACATGAGTATTCTGTTCTTTGTCTTGCACAGGCTCGATATCAACATCGTCCTGATGAATCTGTGACGCGTTTTTGAATTTTGGTAAGGTCACTGAAGTGATTTTGAGTGCAGCTATTGCATAAAGTAGCGAGGTACCTGCAATCGCTAGCATGACACCCAAATGACCCAATCTAACAGAAAGCCATTGATACATCTGAAAACCTGTTAATCCGCAGTAAATACTAGGAAATTCCGGATTTAGCCATGCGATGAAGGTGGACAAGAGGAAGGTGATGACAATAAAATGATTAAATAAGGCAAGCGGTTTAATTCTTTTAAAATTAAACGCTGTTCTCAATGAGAAAGCCATGACCCATAGTGGTAATAGCAACGCTGATACACCGAAACCTTTGAGCATTAGTGACGTTCCAACCCAATTTCCAAAGGTGCCAAAAGCATTGCCTATGTCGTCTAAGTGTATAACTTTCAAAGAATCCGTTGTGGATAAACTGTAGTCTTGAGGCCAATTTCCGATAAAGCTGATCAATGCAATAAAGGAAAAGAATCCTAGTAGAAACAACAGCAGAACAATAAATAATTTCGCTGTAGGATCGTTCGTGAACTCTTTACTGTTCTGACTTACCCGTCCTAAAATGGATTTCCATTTGGACGGGGTTACTTTGGATTTTGATACAGATTTTTTGGCCATGCTCGAGCTAGACTTATTCTATCAAAAATAAGTAGGTATTGGTTAGTAAAGTACCCTGTGTTTATAGCGTTATCAACACATTTACTGCTATTTTTGCTTTTCAATACAAAGTCATGCAAATTCAACTGGATATACAAAACGAATTTGGTACGCTCAAAACCGTTGTCGTGGGTGTTGCCCGCAAAATGGGTGGGATGCCTGCCATAGAGGATTGTTATGATCCTCGAAGCGCCGAGTCTGTTTTAAACAGCACTTATCCCTCGGAAGAATCCTGTATGGCGGAGATGAAGGGCTTTATAGAGATTTTAGAGGAATTAAATATAGAAGTGTTACGCCCGGAAAGTATTCCCGCATTGAATCAGGTCTTTGCTCGTGATATAGCTTTCGTCATTGAGGATCAACTAGTACTTCCAAACGTCATTGAAGATCGTGCCAGAGAGGTTACTGCTATGGCAATTATAGAGGGAAATGTCCCATCGTCTAATATTATCATGATGCCCTCTGGTTGTTATGCTGAAGGAGGCGATGTTATCGTCCATAATCACCACGTCTTTGTTGGGGTAAGTAACAACGAGGCTTTCCAAACTTACAAGACGTCAAGGACTAACTACGCTGGTCTGACTTACCTGTCAGATGAATTTCCTGGAAAAATATTTAAAGGATTTGAGTTGTTGAAGAGTGACGTTGACCCTAGAGGAGGATCGCTTCATTTGGATTGTGCCTTCCAACCCGTGGGATGCGGCGCTCTATTAGTACCGCATTTGTTTAAAAATCAAGAGGATGTAGACTGGATACTTTCTTTTTTCGGAGCGGATAATGTATACCAATGCTCAACGGAAGAGGCTTATGCGCTCACTACAAACGTGTTTAGCGTAAGTCCTACCCAAGTAATAGTTGATGATTCTTTTATATCGTTAATGGATTGGCTCAGAACAAAAGGCATGAAAGTGTTCAAGGTCTCTTATAGCGAGATAGTTAAGATGGGTGGCCTTTTACGCTGCAGTACGATGCCCTTAAAAAGAGATTAAATGACTAAAAACGCTACAAATACAATTTTAATGATTCGACCTGCGCGCTTCGCAATGAATGTGCAAACTGCGGTTGATAATTTTTACCAAGACCAGGACGCCTCACCGGAAGGAGCCAATGAAAATGCTCAGATTGAGTTTGATAGATTCGTAGATAAATTAACAGCAATAGGTGTAGAAACCTTTGTTATACAAGACGTTGCAGAACCGCACACGCCAGATAGTATTTTTCCAAACAATTGGATCAGTATGCATGCAGATTCGCGCGTTGTTCTGTATCCGATGAAAGCGGAAAACAGGAGATTGGAGCGTTTAGAAAATATTTACAGCATTTTGAGTGATTTTGGATTTGACGTTCAGTCTACGGTGGATTACTCGGATGCGGAATTAGAGAACATATATCTTGAGGGTACAGGCTCTATCATTTTTGATCATGACAACAAAACCGCTTACATGGCACGTAGCCAAAGAGCTGATGAATTCCTACTCGATCAAGTATGTGAGGATTTAGGTTACACTCCCATAGTTTTTAGCGCTTTTCAAGATACACCGGAGGGTCGTAAACCCATCTATCATACAAATGTAATGATGTGTATAACAGATGCTTATGTGTTAATGTGTCTTGATGCTATCGACAATGAGATAGAGCGTAAAATGGTTGTAGAACGTATTTATTCCGGCGGTAAAGAAATTATTGAAATTACAGAAGAGCAAAAGCATCAATTTGCGGGTAACATGCTTTTGGTAAAGGGGGCTCAGGGGGCTCTTTACGTAGTGATGAGTACCAGCGCATTCAATGCTCTGACACTCGAACAGAAAAAACGGATGCAGCAACATCACCAGTTGCTTCATACAGACCTTACAACTATTGAAACTCTCGGTGGAGGTAGTGCACGTTGCATGCTTGCTGAGATTTATTTACCTAAACAAGTAACTTCATGAGTTTAGAACTAAATATTTCAGAAGTACTACGGGAGCTTTACGATGTAGAATTTATTCCTGAATTACAGGAGACTAGAAAGGAATTTACAGGAGATCTTACACTCGTGGTCTTTCCCTTTGTACGGATTGCTAAAAAATCTCCTGAAGCAGTTGCTCAGGAAATTGGAGCGTTATTATTGAGTAAGGGAGCCGTTTCCGCGTTTAACGTAGTGAAGGGTTTTTTAAATCTATCGTTAGATAGAGGAACCTATGTTTCTTCTTTCCGCACATTCTCAGAGGACCCTAAATTAGGACTTCCAGAGATAAACTCTAAGGGAAAGTATATTGTAGAATACAGCTCTCCTAATACCAACAAGCCACTGCATCTGGGGCATATTCGTAATAACCTCCTGGGATATGCGGTAAGTCAAATACTTGTGGCAAATGGGGTGGAGGTTACTAAAGTTCAGATCATCAACGATCGTGGAATACATATCTGCAAATCCATGCTGGCCTGGATGGAGTATGGTGATGGAGAGACTCCGGAAAGTTCAGGACTTAAGGGTGACCACCTTGTAGGAAGGTACTATGTTAAGTTCGATCAGGTTTATAAGGCCGAAATGGCTGAATTAATCAGAACTGGAATTACAGAGGACCAAGCAAAGAAGCAAGCGCCATCATTGCTACGTGCTCAAGCCATGCTGATCAAATGGGAGCAAGGCGATTCTGAAGTGGTCGCACTTTGGAAGAAAATGAATGCATGGGTTTATAAAGGTTTCGATACCAGCTATCATAAGCTGGGTGTATCATTTGATAAAAACTATTACGAGAGTGATACCTATATTCTTGGCAAAGACGATGTTCGAAAAGGACTAGAAAACGGAGTATTCTACTCAAAAGAAGACGGTTCTGTCTGGATTAACCTTGAGGATGAAGGCCTTGATCATAAACTGGTATTGCGTAGTGATGGTACTTCCGTTTACATGACTCAGGATATAGGCACTGCCATTCAGCGATTCAAAGATTTTGACGCCACAGGAATGACTTATGTAGTGGGTAATGAGCAGGACTATCATTTTAGAGTACTTTTTCTTATTCTGAGTAAGTTAGGCTATCAGTGGGCCTCAAAACTGCACCACCTTAGCTATGGTATGGTAGATTTACCTTCTGGTAAAATGAAAAGTAGAGAAGGCACCGTAGTGGATGCGGATGATTTAATGGATAGCATGATAAGAGATGCGGGATCAATTTCCAAGGAATTAGGAAAAATTGAAGGTCTAGATGAACAAGAACAAGCTAAATTGTTTAATACATTAGGTTTAGGCGCCTTGAAGTATTTTATCTTAAAAGTGGACCCTAAAAAAAGAATGCTCTTTAACCCAGCCGAAAGCATTGATTTTAATGGGAATACAGGTCCTTTTATTCAATATACTTACGCTCGGATACAGAGCTTACAGAAAAAGAGAGAAAACGATATAGAGGTAGTGTGGTCTAAAGTCAGTGTAAACGAGTCAGAGACGGCACTGATTAAACTCCTGTTACAGTTTCCGGAGGTCATAAATCATGCTGCAGTTTCGTTTTCGCCAGCGCAACTTGCGAATTACACGTATGAGTTAGTTAAAAAATATAACAGCTTTTATCACAACAATAGTATACTAAAAGCTGAAGAAGATAATACCGTTGCTTTTAGATTAACCTTAAGCCATTCGGTGGGAGAGGTAATTAAAAAGGCTATGAATTGCTTGGGTATCCAAGTACCAAACAGAATGTAATATGAGTAATGAAGTAAGAGCATTAGAGCCTCAATCCGTATGGAATCATTTCGCTGATCTAAATGAAGTCCCAAGACCTTCTAAAAAAGAAGAACGCGTGATTCAGTTTATGGTCGATTTTGGTAACAAGCTTGGTCTACCCACGGAGGTAGATCATATTGGAAACGTCTTTATACGCAAAGCAGCAACTCCGGGTATGGAACAGCGTACAGCCGTTGTGATGCAAGCTCACTTGGACATGGTCCATCAAAAAAATAATGATACACAGTTTGATTTTGATACCCAAGGTATAGACATGTTTGTCGACGGCGATTGGGTAAAAGCCAAGGGTACAACTCTAGGCTCCGACAACGGCATGGGTGTTGCCTTTATCATGGCAGTCTTGGCTTCTTCAGACATACCTCACCCGGCTATTGAAGCACTTTTTACTATTGATGAAGAAACTGGAATGACCGGTGCCTTAGAGCTTAAAGGAGGTATGCTTTCTGGTAAAATCCTTTTAAATATTGATACAGAGGATGATGACGAATTAACGATAGGTTGCGCTGGTGGAATAGATGTGACGGCTACACGCACTATAAGTATGGTCGATGCTCCCGCGAAAAGCAAGGGATTTGAGTTGGTTCTTAAGGGTCTTAGTGGTGGACATAGTGGTATGGACATTAATAAGGGTCTTGGCAATGCTAATAAATTAATGAATAGAATTTTAGACAGGGCGGGTGCGATGGTCCGATTGGCGTCTATTGATGGGGGGAGCCTTCGCAACGCAATCCCACGAGAAAGTCTTGCAGAAGTTGTCATTCATGAGGATCATGTAAATGCGTTTGAAAAGTTACTGCATCAAGTCGCTGCGGAATTGATACAAGAGCATGCTACAACTGACCCTGATTTAGAACTGGTATGGGCAGAAATTGATGTTCCTTCAGAGGTACTGCCAAAAGATGTACATGAGTCACTAATAACGGCGCTTTATGCCAACCCAAATGGTATTTACCGTTTGTCTCCGGATATTAACGGATTGGTTCAAACGTCTAACAATACTGCTCGCGTAGAACTAAGGGACGGGATACTCACAGTACAATGTTTAACCCGTAGCTCAGTTGAAACTGAAAAAATGGACTTAGCTAGAGCTATTGTGCGCAACTTTGAAGCCATGGGCTGTCAAGTAGAGCTGGGAGGAAATTATCCAGGTTGGGCTCCAAACCCTAAGAGCAATATATTGACTACAATGAGCGGATTATACCGTGAATTATTTAAGGAAGAGCCAAATATCAATGCTTGCCACGCGGGTTTAGAATGCGGAATTCTAGGCACCAATTATCCAGATATGGAGCTGATTTCTTTTGGTCCAAATATCCGTGGCGCTCATAGTCCGGACGAAAAGTGTCAGGTTAGTTCAGTTCAGAAAAGCTGGACCTTCTTTTTGGCTACATTAGAGAATATTCCAAACGTATAACACCATGTTTGAAAGTTTAAGCGACAGGCTCGAAGGAGCCTTTGAAGTACTCAAGGGAAATCATAAGATTACCGAGCTCAATATTGCCGACAGCGTCAAGCAGATTCGTCGTGCCTTAGTAGAAGCCGATGTCAGTTTTAAAATTGCCAAGGACTTTACGAACGCTATAAAGGATAAGGCTATTGGATCTGGAGTGATTTCGGCTGTTAAGCCGGGTCAAGCGATGGTTAAAATAGTCCGAGATGAAATGGCTGAACTCATGGGAGGTAAGGCCGAAGGATTGAATCTTACGGGTTCACCATCTGTGATACTCATGGCCGGTCTGCAAGGCTCAGGTAAGACTACTCATAGTGCTAAGTTGGCCAATTTTTTAAAGAAGAAAAACACGAAAAACCCACTCCTGGTTGCTTGTGATGTTTATCGTCCTGCTGCTGTAAATCAGCTTCAAGTGTTGGGTGAACAGCTGGATATAGAAGTATATGCAGAGGTAGGTAATCAAGATCCTGTGAGCATCGCTGCTAATGCATTAGTCTACGCGAAGTCAAAAGGTTTTAATGTAGTGATCGTCGATACAGCGGGTCGCTTGGCCGTTGACGAAGCAATGATGGCGGAGATTGGTAATATCCATAAAGCGATAAAGCCATCAGAGACCTTGTTTGTCGTGGATTCCATGACAGGCCAAGATGCAGTGAACACGGCTAAGGCTTTCAACGACCTGTTGAACTTTGACGGTGTAATTCTTACTAAGCTCGATGGTGATACACGCGGTGGTGCGGCATTGACTATTAAGTCTGTTGTCAACAAGCCCATCAAATTCATTGGGACAGGAGAGAAAATGGAAGCACTTGACGTATTCTATCCTGATCGCATGGCAGATCGGATTTTAGGGATGGGTGATGTTGTATCCCTTGTTGAACGTGCTCAAGAGCAATTCGATGAGGAGAACGCACGTCAAATGAGCAAGAAAATTGCCCAAGATGCCTTTGGTTTTGATGATTTTATGGAACAGATCCAGCAGATCAAAAAAATGGGAAATATGAAAGATCTTTTAGGCATGATCCCCGGGATGGGTAAAGCCATGAAGAACGTGGATATAGATGATGATGCTTTTAAGCACATTGAAGCTATGATCAATTCCATGACGCTCAGCGAACGTCAAAACCCAGATATTATAAACGGCTCACGTCGAAAGCGAATTGCGACAGGTGCTGGAAGAACTGTGCAGGATGTAAACAATCTGTTGAAGCAGTTTACAGACATGCGTAAAATGATGAAAATGATGCAAAGTGGTGGTGGACGTCGTGGAATGATGGACATGATGAAAGGCATGCGTTAAGACAAATGATATGGTAGTATTAGATGGAAAGTTGACCTCCTCGATCATTAGACAAGAGTTAGCTGAGAAGGTGAAGTCATTAAAATTAGCAGGTAAAAAAGTACCACATCTTGCCGCTATACTAGTGGGTGAAGATGGTGCTTCTAAGACCTATGTTAATGCTAAGGTGAGAGACTGCGAGGAAGTAGGGTTTAGTTCTACACTCATAAAACTCCCTTCAGAAACAACGGAGAAGGAGCTTTTGAAAGCTATAGCTAAGCTCAATAATGATGAGGACGTAGATGGATATATTGTCCAGTTACCATTACCAGAACATATAGATGAAACTAATATACTGCTTGCTATAGATCCTAAGAAGGATGTAGACGGTTTCCATCCTGAAAACGTTGGAAAAATGACACTTAATCTACCTACTTATGTTCCTGCAACTCCTCAAGGAATAGTCGAGCTATTACGAAGGTATGACGTGCCTACTGATGGTAAGAATTGTGTCGTAATTGGACGTTCGCACATTGTGGGTTCGCCTATGTCAATTCTTCTGAGTCAGCATAATTATCCTGGTAACTGTACCGTTACACTCTGTCATAGTAGAACAAAAAATCTGAAAGAAATTTGTCAGAAGGCTGATATCATAATTGCAGCTCTAGGCCGACCTGCCTTTGTAACAGCTGACATGGTCAAACAAGGTGCTTGTGTTATTGATGTAGGTATAACAAGAGTAGACGATTCCTCTAAAAAAAGTGGATTTAGACTTATTGGTGATGTCGATTATGATGCGGTCGCTCCAAAATGTAGCTATATCACCCCAGTTCCTGGTGGAGTGGGGCCCATGACACGAGCAGCGTTGATGATGAATACGATGAGAGTAACGGAACTAAGTGAATAAGTGAAGGACATAACGACATCAAATAGCTTTGAAAAATCCGCTATAAGAGCAGGCACAGTCTTGCCGCTAATGGAGGAGTTCTATACCATCCAAGGAGAGGGTTATCATTCTGGAAAAGCAGCATATTTTATTAGAATAGGTGGTTGTGATGTTGGCTGTCACTGGTGTGATGTCAAAGAAAGCTGGAATCCAGATACCCATCCACCTACTGGAATAGAAAGTATTGTGGCGAATGCTAAAAAGTATAGCGACACCATTGTAGTTACTGGTGGCGAGCCGCTAACTTGGAACATGGAGCCTCTCGTGTCTATGTTGAAAAATGAAGGCATGACGGTTCATGTTGAAACTTCAGGCGCCTACCCCTTAACCGGTGATTGGGACTGGATCTGTTTAAGTCCGAAGAAAACAGCACCTCCAAAGAAGGGTTTTTATCCTGCTGCACATGAATTAAAAATGATTGTTTTTAACTTAAACGATCTAATCTGGGCGGAAGAACATGCGGCCTTAGTCGGTCCAGATTGTGAACTGTTTTTACAACCTGAATGGAGTAAAAGAGATGTTATGATGCCGCACATAGTGGATTATGTAATGAAGCATCCCAAATGGAAAGTGAGCCTACAAACGCATAAGTATTTACAGATTCCTTAATGCCCATAATAACGGACATATCTAAAGCCGTTGTTCTACTCAAGGAGGGTGGGATAGTGGCCATTCCAACAGAAACTGTTTATGGATTGGGTGGAGATGCATTGAACGTAGAGGCTGTAGCTAAAATTTTCGCAGCAAAAAATCGACCAAGCTTTGACCCACTGATTGTTCATGTTTTAAATGTAGAACAGGCACAAACCATCGCTCACTTAGATGACCTAGCGATCTCTCTCTTGAGAAAATTTAGTCCGGGACCTTTGACTTTAGTCTTACCTAAGAAAAGCGTTGTCCCCGATTTAGTAACAAGTGGACACCCCACTGTGGCCATAAGAATTCCAAATCACCCTGTTGCTCTAGAAGTATTAAGGCAAAGCGGATTATGTATCGCAGCGCCTAGTGCAAACCCTTTTGGCTTTACATCACCTACAACAGCTCAGCATGTTGAAGAGTTTTTAGGATCACGTATCGATGCCGTATTAGATGGTGGTACCTGCGATGTAGGAATAGAAAGTACGATCATTGACCTCTCTGGAAAAAGACCTAGAGTATTACGTCTGGGTGGTTTGCCTTACGAGGCACTCACTGAAGTATTGGGTGAATTGCCCCTTCAAACGAGCTCTTCTACACCTAATGCGCCGGGAATGTTAATATCTCATTACAACCCGGGTATTTCACTGAGACTTTTTAAGTCCTATTCAGCATTATTAAGCGAGCTGAACAATACGGATTCTGATCGCATAGGGTTGTTGTATTCCGGAAAAGAGATCAGGGCTAAATTTGCTATAAACCTGAGCAGGGATGAGGATTTAGTGGAAGCTGCTTCAAAACTATTTAATGCACTACGCTCTTTTAATAAGGCTGATATAGACGTGATTTGGGTACATGAGTTACCTGAAGTGGGATTAGGAAGGGCCATTAATGATAGGTTAAGACGAGCACGGTCCTAGTGTTCGAAATTAAAGGTCCTAGATGCCATTTAGTTTGCTGGTTATACTTAATTTAACTGCCTATGAATAAAATTTTAGTTATTCTCAGCTTATTTTTTGTAGTTCAA